>Ga0209863_10000148_pt1 | contig 43979 bp, 36 predicted proteins | sample OrgsoiDNA2013046_FD_185796 | JGI IMG/M metagenome (GOLD analysis project Ga0209863, IMG submission 185796) | Permafrost soil microbial communities from the Arctic, to analyse light accelerated degradation of dissolved organic matter (DOM) -... | ecosystem: Environmental > Terrestrial > Soil >...
CAAAAAAGAAAGCAGCTCCAAAGAAAAAGGCTGCTAAGAAAGCTGCAAAGAAGAAATAATTTTCTTCATTCGTTAGCTGAAAATAGTAAAGTCCTCCGGAGAAATCCGGGGGACTTTTTAATTCAGTAACTTCATAAAATCATCCTGTCAAACATAAGCCCATGGCGGTTTCTAACGAAGTGATTGCTGAAAGTTTTTCCCTCCTCGCCAAACTCATGGACATCCATGGAGAAAACCCTTTTAAAATAAAATCATACGGGGCCGCATCGTTCAGTATTGATAAATTAACGGAAGAACTCAGCGAAATTCCACGCGAAAAAATAATGTCAATTAAGGGGATCGGACCAAGTATTGGTAAACAAATCATCGAAATACTTGATACCGGCGAACTACCCCAGCTTCATGAAATAATCGGCAAAACACCTCCCGGGGTCATCGAAATGCTCCGAATTAAGGGTTTGGGGCCAAAAAAGATTTCAACAGTCTGGAAAGAGATGGAAATCGAATCTATCGGCGAATTGATGTATGCCTGCAACGAAAACCGGCTTTTATTGTACAAAGGATTTGGTGAGAAGACGCAGGATAATATTCGGGACACAATTGCGTTTTATCTGAGGAGTCAGGGAAGTTTTCTCTTCGCTGAAGTGGAAGGTTATGTGCTATCGGTACACAAAAAACTTCGTGAAACATTTCCCGGACAACTCATTTCTATTTCCGGGGCATTCCGTCGCCAACTCGAAATTATTGATCAGGCGCTGTGGATCACCAGTATCCCCTTAACCGATTTAAAATCTTTTTTTACCTCCCTCCATTTTCGAATTGAAGAAGAAAAACCGGATGAACTGCTGATATCGGGCGATGAAAATATTAAACTGCAATTTCAAATCGTTCCCGCTCCTTCTTTCCACCACCGCGTTTTTGAAACCAGCTGCAGCGATTCTTTTCTTGAAAAATGGAAACCGCTATTCAGGTTAATTCCTTCGGCCGGTCCGGAAGAAATGATTTTTGAGCAGGCAGGTATACATTTTATTCCACCACCACTCCGGGAGGATCCGGCCATCATCGAAAAAGCCAGGAAAATGCCGCTGCCAGAACTCATCCGGTTTTCAGATATAAAGGGGATCATCCATAGCCATAGTAACTGGAGCGATGGATCACAAACCGTTGAAGAAATGGCCCAAGCCTGCATAAAGGATGGTTTTGAATACCTGGTGATCAGCGACCATAGTAAGTCCGCTTTTTATGCCAACGGACTTTCAGAAGAGCGTATCCGTGAACAGCATCTTTATATTAATGAGCTGAATGACCGGATGGCACCCTTTCATATTTTTAAAAGCATAGAATGTGATATCCTCAACGACGGGCGGCTGGATTACAGCGACGCTGTATTATCCACCTTTGATCTGGTGATTACTTCGGTTCATTCCAATTTAAAAATGACAGAGGAAAAAGCCATGAGCCGGCTGCTCGGTGCCATTCAAAATCCGCACACACGTATCCTGGGTCATCCTACGGGACGACTCCTGCTGAGCCGGGCCGGTTATCCGGTCAATCACCGCCTGCTGATCGATGCCTGTGCGGCGCATGCTGTGGTGATCGAACTGAACGCCCATCCGCGCCGGCTGGATATGGACTGGCGGTGGATCGGATATGCCCTGGAAAAAAATGTTATGATATCCATTGATCCCGATGCACATTCCACGACCGGATATCACGACATCCATTATGGGGTGCTCGCTGCCCAGAAAGCGGGGGTGACGGCGGCGAATAATCTGAGCAGCTTTTCCCTTGTACAAATGCAGGAATTCGTGAATAAGAAGCGGCATACGTGATTCTCACAAGGTAGGAATGTGGAGATGTGAAACTGTCTCAGCCATTGCTTCCTCATACAACGGCAACTCCACAAAAAATGTCGTCCCTACATTTTCCGCCGTCTCAAACCAGATCTTTCCCTTTACCTGTTCTACGATGGTCTTGCTCATGGCCAGCCCCAGCCCGGTGCCCGATGACTTGGTCGTGAAATTGGGAATGAAAATTTTTGACTGCATTTGTTCCGGTATGCCTTCTCCGTTATCACTGATCCTGATCAGCACATAGCCGTCTTTCAATTCCTCATTGAGACTGATCACACATGTTTCCCGATCATGACAGGCTTCCAGTGCATTTTGGAGCAGGTTCGTAAAAAGCCGGTTCATCTGGGTCTTATCTGCAAACACGCATATCTTTCCGCGTTCAGGCACCCACTTGAACATGACGTTCTCCATCGTTTCATACAATGAAGTCAGGGAAGACAACAGCTGATGTAAATCCACCACTTCATTATGCGGATTACCGATATGCGCAAACTGGCTGAAGTCCGATGCAATTTTAGAAAGGTGATCTATTTGTTCAACCAGGGTTTTTGCCACACTGGAAGTAAGCTCTTTTAAATGGGGTGCCCCGCCGGCATTTGCCTTCTGAAGATATTGAATACTCAGTTTCATCGGAGTCAGCGGGTTTTTGATTTCGTGGGCAACCTGCCGGGCCATTTCCCGCCAGGCTCCTTCGCGTTCACTTTTAGCAAGTGCCGCTGCACCATCCACCAGTTTGGCCACCATCTTATTGTATTCCCGGATCAGTCCGCCGATTTCGTCGTTCTTCTTCCATACAATCACTTCATTTGTTTTGCTCAGATTCACTTCCTGCATTTTTTCAGAAATCAGGGTGAAAGAGGTTGTAATGCGGTTCGTAAGAAAAACGGCAATGGTTCCGGCAATCAGGAAGATGAATACATTCAGGTTGATAATGGTGACCAGGAAACGGGAGATCTCATCATTGAGTTCGTATTCCGTATTGAAAGAAGGGATATTCAGAAATGCGATTGAAGGCCCGAGACCCAGCCTGACGGGAGAATAAATACTCTGAAATCCGATATCACCCATCCTTTCCTGGTTGAAGAATTCAATGGAATTCAGCCGGTTCATATAATAAAAAGCAAGCGGGTTCATCTGATCACTCAGCATCCCCTTGGTATATATAAACGGATTGGAAGAAACAATCAGTGATCCGTTCACATCATAGAGGTTGATATCCGCATTATGAATTTCCGCCACATTATTGACAATTTTATCCAGGTCTTCCCTGGGCATCTGTTTCACCGGATTGGAAAGATGGGTGGCGGATGCAAATGAAATCAGGCGGTTGGAGATTTCACCGGATATCACTTTTAAAGAAGCGCTGAGCCGGTCCTGGTTATTGCGGTTATACCGGTTGATCAGAAAGAAAATGGTGGAAACGCCGATCACCAGGAAAAGAAAAAGACTTACAAAAATGATGGTCATCTGAATCTGCGATCGGATATTCAGCTGCAGGAAGTTTTTAAGCTGCTGCCAGTGAAGTCTGGTTTGAATCAGAACGGTGCTGATCCAGAACAAAGCCACCAGTATCAGGAACGCGCTGAAGAGATAGGAAAACAGCGTAATGGCTTCTATCAGCAGATTGTCTTTTTTTGCGATCACAATCACTTTATCATCTGATATCCGGTGCCAGAGCTCATCATAGCCGTTGTTTTTTCGCTGCACAAATTCCCTGCGCGGAATCAGGGAATCATTTAACTGGGTCGGAAAAGGATAATTGTTATAGTAAGTGACCAGTTCATTGTCATTGTAAATGGCATAGGAATAAACGGGTGAATATTCAGGAAGATATTCCTTTCGCTGTTGTGTGAGCTGCGGAGCCAGCCCCTCGCTTTTGTAACTCCGGGGATCGGCCTGTACAAAAAGATAACCGGAAATCTTCCCCGAAGTGTTCACAATGGCTTTCTTATAGATATAACTGAATTTGTCGTAGGCTTTTTCATAATACATCAGGTTCGGAATGGTAGTGGCCTTCCCCTGCAGTTTGAAAATCGTATTCAGCGTATCATACGAAACGGAGAACTGGTTATACAGGGGTCGCTCCGACGAATCATAGGTATAGATTTTTGTGTCGTAGCGACTGAGATATCCGCTGAAATTACTGTTGATCAGGCTGTCTTTGAGATAATGGTTCTCCACCGGATTCCTGAAACGATCGAACTGACGCTGCATTAAATCATTTTCAAAATATATCAGCGACATGCTCACCAGTTTTTCGCTGGACGGATTATTCTGTTCTGCGAGCCGGTCTGCAAAACTCTTACGCGTTTCCAGTTCTCTCTTCCGGTTTTCAAATATGATGATCACCGATATGGAACCCGAAAAAATAAAAAGCCAGAACATGATCTCTGAAACATTCAGTTTGAAATGCAGGCCTGTCGTCAGGTTACGGATCATGAGCCAGAGATAACAGAGCAGCCAGATCAGCACATAAATATCCAGTTCCACCAGGGCGGTCTTGCTCGGGAAAGTCAGCAATACCAGGCCGATCGTGGCAACCACAATGGAAATGATCAGCATATTTCCTTCCAGGTAAACACGGATCAGCCGGAGCAGGATCTGTATGAAAAGAAAATAGCTCAGCGCCAGCGCCGCGAGGATGATAAAACCGATAAAACTGTAAATCGTGAGACTGAAAAAATTTGTTACATTAAAAGAGATCCTTGCATCTGCCACCAGGCTCTGTACGATATCTGCAAAGAGAAATGAAGTGGTTACCACCAGGGTCATCGTGCCAAGGATCACCAGGCTCCGCCGGGTAAATCCCTTGAATAAGGGCAAACTGTATTCCCCGATTTCCTGGCGAACGAACAATACGATCCAGCAAAAAAGCAGGGCATTGATCAGCAGGTCCCCGAGGGAGCGGAGTATGAAATTTGAACTGTAGATCGTCGGGTCGAATAATTCGTATTGCCTGAAATGGAATATGCCCGGGAAATAATAGGTTATGATCCGGAAGCACAAAAGCGTAACCACCAGAAAAATAATTCCTTCCAGCCGGCCATATTCCTCTACGAGTGCATGGGCCATATTATGAATCACGACGAGTAACAGCAGGACGCCCATGAAAACCACCAGCAGCAATAGCAGGCTGTATTTTGCTGCGTGGTAGGATTGTGTTTTTATCAGGTAAAAAAGTGTCTGGCCTTCCCTGCTTCTGACGGGAAAAGGGGAAGGACTGGCGGATATGCGAACCCGGTTTTCCGCTGATGAAAATCCAACAAATGCCGGTTTCAGATTTTCCGGTGAAATGAAATATTGCCAGCGTACCGGAATGAGCGCCATCACCGTAAGCGGATAGGGAAGCATCTGCTTAAAAGAATGCTTGATGATTTCAAACTGGCCGTTACTAAGGGTTACAAAATAATTTCCATCTGGTTTCAAGAGCATGCTGTCTGGTAAAACGGAAGACTGGTCGCTCCAGAAAGTCAGGCGTTCGCTAAAAGGATGATTCCGCTCATAGATCAGGATGCCATATTGCTTATCCATGAGATCGTTCAGCTCATTCAAAGAATAATTTTTGTCACTGAGCGTGCGGATCTTCAGTTCATCCCTGATCAGTTTCTGAAAATCGTTCTCCCTTTCCTGCAAAAAAGATTCAATGGCATTGCGGAGGATCCGGGTGGTGGAATTTCCGCTGAGATAGGCATTAATGCCAAAGGCAGCAACAAACAGAAAGATCCCAGCCAGGATGAGGTAAATATTTCTGAGCAGGAAATTTTTAAGAAAGGAAATCAATCGGTCGTTTTTTGCTTTTTAACCGTATTCCAGATCGCGTCCAGATCTGCGAGTGAAAGATCAGTCATTTGTTTTCCGGTTAAACCAACCACCTCTTCCATTTTCATGAACCTTGACATGAATTTCCGGTTTGTTCGTTCAAGGGCTGTTTCAGCATCAATGTGCAAAAATCGTGCATAATTGATCATTGAAAACATAAGGTCTCCAAATTCCTCTTCCATATGGGTTTTATCTCCTGACATCACAGCTTCCTCCAGTTCCTTTTTTTCTTCTTCCACTTTTTGCCAGACTTCCTCCGCCTGGCTCCATTCAAACCCCACCTGTTTGGATTTTTCCTGCAGACGGATGGCTTTTACGACCGCGGGCAGGGACGCCGGCACGCCGCTTAAGACGGATGTTTTGCCTTCCCGTATTTTGAGTTTCTCCCAGTTCTGTTTTACATCTTCCTCCGAATTCACTTTTACATCCCCGTAAATATGCGGGTGCCGGAAAATAAGTTTTTCACTGATCCCGTGAAGCACTTCTTCCAGTGTGAACCGGTTTTGCTCCTTTGCGATCCGGGCATAAAAAAGCAGGTGCAGGAAAAGGTCTCCCAACTCTTCTTTTATGCCGGGCCAGTCCTCAGAGAGGATGGCATCGGCCAGTTCATACAATTCCTCGATACTCAGGGTTCTCAGGGTCTGAATGGTTTGTTTGCGGTCCCAGGGACATTTTTCCCGGAGTTCGTCCATGATGTTCACCAGTCTTAAAAAAGCTGTTGAAAGATTTTCTGATTCCATAACTATACTTCAAATGCGCTTAAAACGATTGCCCCCAGCGCAATGGATAAATAAACAAAAAAAGATAAAATTAAAAGCAGGATGTATTTTAAGATCGTTTTCGCCCTTCGCTGACCGTAAAACCTGCGCATGGCTTTATAATAATAAAAGAACGGGTAAAGAACATTCACAAAAATCAGCCATTCAAGCCAGTGCCATCCGGTTTTTCCCTCCAATACACTGATACCAAAGAAAACCAGGATGATGATAAAGGAAAAAATGTAGAGATGAGCGGCAAAGATGCCATGATCCACATAATAAAACTGCTTGCGGCGTATATATAATAATTTGAGCAGCAGGGCAAAAAATGGCAAAGAAATAAAAAGCACTTTAGGCAGGTTATGCAGGTTGTTGCTTATCATTTCGCGGAGCAGATTACTTCCTTCCTGTTTATACCGCAGGTTTAATTCAATCTTCTTCCTGCTGAATTTCCTTTTTAACCATCCTTCCCTTTGAGCGGGCGGAAGGATTTTTTGAGCCGAATCATAGGCGCCCAGGGTAGGATAGTCACCATCTTCCAGGTTAATATTCAAATTTCCCCGGTCACGGACACTATCATCACCAGACTTTCCCAGGTTGCCGGCCGCTGCTTTATACGCATTTATTATTTCTGCAGAATCCTGCTTATTTTTTGCCTTGGATAACAGTTTGGCCTGGCCGGTATTTCCTATTAATTTGGTCCGCGCCGCTGGCCCAATAGGTATGTTTTTGACATCCCACATGGAAAACAAAATCAGGAAAAAAATGGCCGAAGTGAAAATATACATCCGCATCGGGTCCAGGTACCTCATCCGGCGCCCGATCATATATTCTTTGGATAAAAATCCGGGTTTTGCAAAGAGTTCCTTTACGGTGGCAAAAAACTTACCATCCCAGTGCGTGATATCAGAGAAAACATGGGAGATCAAATGCCAGACGGATTGTTTTGGCTCGATATTTTTCTGCCCGCAGGAAGGACAATAATGGCCGGTCGTTTCAGTTCCGCAGTTAAGACATATCTTTTCCTTCCTTATTCTGTATGACACGCCTGATTTTTATTAAAATAAAGATACTGGCAATAATTAACAAGCGCTTTTTCCGTTAAGAAAACAGCATTTAAAAATGGCATCATGAGGCGTTTCTCCGTTTTCGTTTTATTATTAACCGTTTTCTCCGCAAAATCCCAATATTATTACAAGGATATCGTGCTCACCCGGCAGAACCAGGATAACTGGAAATCCTACCATGACAGGAAAGTACGGGAAGTGGATATTCACAGCCTGGATGCAAATGATGAACTGACACCCGGATTTATCTGTACACTCCGGATTTCACCTGACTTTAGTACCATTACAACATTTACAAAATCCAACGAGATCACGGCCTCCACCGTACAGACTTTTTATGATCCGCATGGGTGGCTGATCAAAACCATCGATACCAGCGATACCTACAACAGCACAACGGAATACAGCTATAATGAAAAAGGAGAGATTATCAGCCTGCTGAATAATTCGGTGGAAACTGACAACCATGTCAGCGCTTCCGAAAAACATATATGGAAATATGAAGGAGGCCGGCCGAAACAGATGATTAAAATAAAAGGAGAAACGGATACAACCCTGGTCAACCTGGTCGTGGATGAAAAGGGAAACGTAGTTGAAGAAAACCCGGTTCGAAGCGGATCGTCCCTGCAATCTATATATTATTACTATAATAGCGACGCCCGGTTAACAGATATCGTCAGATATAATCAAAAGGCCGGCAGATTGCTCCCGGACTATGTTTTCGAGTACAATTACGATCGTATTTCTTCGATGCTTTTTGTTCCTGCTGGTTCTTCCGACTATCAAAAGTGGATTTATTCTTATAATTCCCTGGGATTAAAAGAAACTGAAATCTGTTATGATAAAAAGAAGCAGGTAATTGTTAAAATCAACTACAGCTATAATTATCAATAAGTTTTATACAGTCAACTCTTCTACTTATTGAGTAAATACACGTGTAACTACGTGCTGGCGCGTCTTCCAGCTGTCCATATTTATCCACATTTAATCCAGAATTGCTCTTTTGGCAAAAAGTTTGCCAGCAACGGGTGAATCTTGCCTCCTAACCTTCCACGAAATTATTTTACATCAATTTTTTAATTCCAAAAACTCTTTGTTTTGGCAAGAAATTTGATTCTATCAATCGTTCTTAGTTGTCCGTATCTTGAAAAATCCAAAAATCCACGTCTATGAAAGGCTTTTTACCCTTCCTTGGGAGATATTTGTCTCCCCGTTTCCTTTTTCTCCCGATTATTATTTTACTCTGTAGTGCAGCATCCGTTCAGGCAAAAACCGTCGTGATTGGTGCCGGCTTCGGTACCATCTCCGTAAATTCAATGAATGGGTTGGTTCCGGGCGATGTGCTCGCGATTACACCCGGGAAATATTCCAGCGGTCTCTTTGGAAACCTGAAGGGAATAACGATTACCAACAACGGGGGTACGGTCATTTTCAATGGCCAGCTTCAGTTAAATTCCCTGGTTGAGTGTACGATCGCGGGATTTCAGTTTAAAGATGTTAATGGCATTTCGATCCGGTGGAACGGGAATTCCCGCCGCTGTATAGAAAAAAATATCGCTTTTTATAATGTAGGTGGCAGTACAAATGATGCCCAGGATAATAATCAGTACACGGGCGATACCTCTTCTTTAAAGATGTACATGATGACCTTTGACAGTCTGACTTTATTTAAGTCCGGACTGGTATTGCAGGCCAGTTATGGAAATACCGTATCCAACGTTTGTTTCGTGGACAGCATCATTATTTCACGCATTAAAATTGACAGTACCGTCAGCAACGGAACTGAAGTAAGGGGTGTGTTTTTCAGGATGCACGCGCACGATTGGAAAGTTAATTTTATTGGTGTCAATACGGTTTCCGGTGATGTGGGGATCTTTCAAATGGTCGGTAACGGATCATTCCATAATATATATAGAAATGGCGGCCGTGGATATATAATGCGGCTTTGGAATGCAGGGCTTGGTTCCGTGGGTAACAGTTTTTTTTATAACAATATTGATCTGAACAGTGAAGTATATGGTACCATCGGTACAGAGGAGATCACGCCGGATCAGATGACACAATATTGTACAGGCGGAAATTCTTATGTCTTTAATAACACGTCCGGAAATAAAAGTGATGATATTAATTACTGGGCATCCCAGGTGGTGATCGGATATTTTCCGGCGCCTTACCATTGCTCCATCAAAAACAACCTCGCATTTAATTTATTTACGAGAGGTAAGCCTCCGATATGTATGGACCAGTCCAGTGGAACATGGGTTCCGGATTCCGCGAAAAATCTGTATTTCACAGGTCCTGCCGGAGTGGTTGATCCGATTACCTGCGTACCGGTAACGAACAGCCCGGTGATTGGAAAAGGCCTTACCGTGCCCTGGATTTCGGATGATGCCTATCATAACCCCAGACTGGGCGCCTATGATATTGGTGCGGTTCAACATGGTGGCGCGATCATTCCTCCACCGCCGAATGTACCACCGGTCGCCGTCACAGGTGCTCCGACAACCATTACACTGCCCGTTAGTAATACAACCCTGGATGGAACAAAATCTTATGATCCGGATGGTTCGATTTCAAAATATGCCTGGGTGCTGGTTTCAGGAACCGGTGGTACCATTACCAATGCGGCGGCGGCTTCTACCACCGTCACCGGTCTTACGCAGGGAACCTATGTTTATAAATTAACCGTAACAGATAACAGCAATGCTTCTGTATCCGCATTGGATACCATTATTGTGAAGGCTGCGGTCAACCTGCCTCCGATTGCCAATGCAGGGGCGGATCAAACGATCGTGCTGCCTGTAAATAGTGTTTCTGTCGACGGATCCGCATCGAAGGATCAGGACAACGGGGGTTTGATTTCATCCTATGCCTGGATCCAGAGTTCCGGACCATCCACTGCCTCCATCGGTACAGCCACAAATGCAACCAGCACGATTTCCGGTTTACAGTTGGGCACTTATGTTTTCAAACTGACTGTAACGGATGCCAGTGGCGCTACTGCGGTGGATTCATTGTCAATCCTTGTAAAAGCAGCAGCCAATATTCCACCCATTGCCAATGCAGGGTCCAGTAAATCCATCACGCTTCCGGTCAATACGGTAAATCTGGATGGATCCCTTTCAACGGATCCTGACGGAACCATTGTCAGTTACAGCTGGGTACAGATTTCAGGCCCGTCCCCTTCAGCCATTACAAATGCGGCGGCTGCAGTGACAGCTGCAAATAATCTTTCAGCAGGACAATATATATTTGAATTAACAGTAAAAGATAATGGAGGTGCCAGTACCAAAGCGCAGGTTAAAATAACGGTTGTAACAGCCGCACCTCAGCCACCGATTGCTAATGCAGGTGCGAATCAAACCATTCTGCTGCCTTTGAATCATGTGACGATGGATGGCAGTGCATCCATTGCCCCTTCAGGAAATATTGTAGGTTATAGCTGGAAGCAGATATCTGGTCCTTCTACGGCTACACTGACCGCGGCATCCTCTGCCCAAACCGATGCGAACGCCCTGCTTGCAGGAACTTATTTATTTCAGTTAACAGTCGTTGATAATAACAATGAAATGGCCATGGATTCCGTTACGATTACGGTGAATCCGGCAAATAATATTCCACCGGTTGCCAATGCCGGCACCAGCATCACGATCACATTGCCCGTCAATACGGCCACACTGGATGGCTCTAAATCGAGCGATGCAGACGGGTCTATCACAACGTACAGCTGGACAAAAATTTCAGGTCCCAATAATCCGGGTTCAACCGGAGTGAATACCGCTTCCCTGTCCCTCACCGGATTGGTTGCCGGTCAATATATTTACCAGTTAACGGTTACCGATAATAATGGTGCAACCACCAGTGCTCAGGTCAAGGTCACCGTGGTGGCATCACCCAATCAGGTCCCGGTTGCCAATGCAGGTCCCGATCAGACCATTACAGCTCCGGCCAGTTCAGTAATCCTGGACGGTTCGGCCTCTTATGATCCGGACGGTACCATCACTGCTTATTCCTGGATCATGAATTCAGGACTGGGCTCTGTAATAATCAGCAATGGAAATTCGAATAAACCATCCGTCACCGGATTACAACCCGGAACATATTCATTCCAGCTGACGGTAACAGATAACAGTGGTGCAGTAAATACTGATCTGGTAACGATAACCGTTAAACCAGCACCCACCACACCCAATCAGAATCCGGTTTCCAATGCGGGAAACAACCTGACAATTACTGCACCACAAAGCAGTATCAGTCTGAATGGAACGAGTTCTTTTGATCCGGATGGAACAATTCAAAGTTATCTGTGGAGCCAGGCTTCGGGTCCCAACACATCGACTATTACCAGCAACGGAGATGTTTCACCTGCTATTTCCGGCCTGGTGGTGGGAACCTATACATTCCAGCTCCTGGTAACAGATAATAATGGCGCAACAAATACTGACCAGGTAACAGTAACGGTTCAGCCAGCTGCTACTGAAGTAAACCAGACACCGGTTGCCCTCGCTGGATCAGACACTACGATTTATTTACCATCCGATGTATTTCAGTTGAATGCACTGAAATCATATGATCCGGACGGTAATATTGTCTCTTACCAATGGAAGCAGATCAGCGGACCGAACACGGCCTCCTCCGCTTCCATGAACGGAGACCTGGTAGACGTCGGGAATCTGGAAGCAGGTGTATATCAATTCCAGGTTACAGTGACCGATAATGAAGGGGCTGTATCGGCTGCAATGATTAAAATTTCAGTGGATGATGCATCCGGAACACAGGACGGGCTGATTTTATTTCCGAACCCGGCACATGATGTGATCACCACGAAGTTGACCAGCAAGGTGAACGGTAACGTCAAAGTGAATGTGTATGATATGAATGGTAGAATTGTAATGATTGATCAGTCCATAAAATCGCTGGATGTGTTTGAAAAAACACTTAATATCAGTATGCTGGCATCAGGCATGTATACCCTTCAGATGATTATCGGAAAAAATAAAACAATGGTAACCAAATTCATTAAACAATAAAAAAAGTCTATAGTAAAGCTTAAAGCTTAAAACTAAATGGGGAATAATGAATGTAAAATTCTTTATTCCCCATTTTTCTTTCGGTCATCGGTCATCGGTCATCCATCCACCATCTACCATCTACCATCTACCATAAACCTTAATGCATCGCTTCCGACAAATCCAATTTTTGTTTGGATCTTTTCACAAATACTACAAAGGGAATACAAATCAGGAATATGATGCCCAGGTAATAAAATACATCCATATAGGATAAAACATTTGCCTGGGAAGTAACAGCATAATCAAGTGCTTTATACGCTGATTTAAGGGCTATATCCGGCGTCATTCCCCTGGCGATGAATCCATGTTGCATGGTCGTTACCCGATTCATGACAGCCGGATTGTTCGTATTCAGATTGGTAACCAGGGTGCTGCGGTGAACCATGTTCTGACGCGCCATAAACGTGGTGATCAGTGCAACACCAAAAGATCCCCCTACCTGCCGCATCATGCCCGTAAATGCCACTCCCTGGCCGATTTCAGGTCCTTTCAGGGTACTCAGGGATAAACTGGTAATGGGAATAAAAAGAAGTGGCAGTCCTACACCTCGGGTTACGAGCATCCAGAAAAAATTTTCCTCCGGTGTGCTGTTGGTAAGGATGGAATAACCCCAGAAACAGAATATCGCGAAAACCAGCATACCCATCGAAACGAGAAATTGCTGGGGCACCCCTTTACTCAGAATTATACCCATGACGGGCATCAGAAAAGCTGTCGTGATGGCTGCGGGAACCATGAGCATCCCGGATTGAAAAGCTGTCCAGCCCAGCGTACTCTGAGTATATACCGGAATGATGAATGTGGATCCGTACAAACCAAATCCAAGTAAAAAAGTAAGGCCGGTACCTACACGCAGGTTTCCATTTTTAAGCACACGCAGATTCACGATCGGGTTTCTGAAAGTCAATTGCCGCCAGATAAAGAAAAATGCGCCTAAAAATGCAGTGCAAGCAAACAGAATAATGTAGGTACTCGAAAACCAGTCATCGTCCTGTCCCTTTTCCAATACATACTGAAGTGACCCGACTGAAACGGCGAGCAGAACTATACCCAGCCAGTCAATATCCGCGACGGCACTTTTGGTACCATAGTTTGGATTTCTGACAAACTGCAGCGTAAGCAGTGTTGCGATGACCCCGATGGGGATATTAATGTAAAATATATAGGGCCATGAAAAATTTTCAACGATATACCCGCCCAGTGGCGGACCGAGTGTAGGTCCCACGATGACGCCAAGACCGTAGATGGCCTGCGCCATATTTCTTTTTTCAGGCGGATAAGCTTCTGTAATGATGGTTTGTGAAGTAGCCAGGAGCGCACCGCCACCTAGCCCCTGCAAAAACCGGAAAAAGACCAGTTCCCAGATACCATTTGCATTTCCACAGAGAAAAGAACAGACTGTAAAAATCATGATGGAAGCGGCAAAATAATTCCGCCGGCCAAACTGTGTCGACAACCAGCTGGTCATCGGAATGATGATCACGTTCCCGATCGCATAAGCGGTAATTACCCAGGCAACCTCCGTCAGCGTGGCACCCAGATTACCCCGCATATCATTCAGCGCCACGTTTACGATGGTGGTATCAATGATTTCAAGTAAAGTACAAATGATCGCGGTGATCGTAATGATCACCCGCCTGGATCCATATTCAACCAGCGAATCCTGAGAGAATGCTTTTGCCATATGAGTGATTTTCTAAAAAACTAATTACCAATATGTACGTCCACGTTTACATTCATACCGGCTTTTAAGCGATTCAATACAGAATCCTTCTGGTTGTTGAAATCAATTTTTATAGGAAGACGCTGTACCACTTTTACAAAATTACCACTGGCATTATCCGGAGGTAAAAGGGCAAATGTGGCACCGGTGGCGGGTGAAAAAGAAGTCACTGTACCATCGAAGTCATGACCCGGAACCGCATCCACTTCAATGACGACCGGCTGTCCGACCCTGATTTTATTGTATTGGGTTTCCTTGAAATTTGCGATGACCCATAAACTCTGATCCAGCACGATACTGAAAGTTGACTGACCTGCACCCAGGAACTGGCCAACCTGCACATTCACTTTGCTCACCATCCCGCTGGCCGGAGCGGTCAGTACGGTATAGGACAAATTCAATTTCGCGTCATCCACATCCACCTGCCTTTGTTTGATGGTTGCATTGGCAATACTGATCTGGGAAGAAGTGGCAAGGCTCTGTGTGCTGACAGCGTTCGTCTGGCTGGTCGCCTGATTCCGCTGTTGCTGGAGAATCAGTAATTGTTTTTCTGCTGTTTCTTTGGCGGCTAGTTTGTCTTCATATTGCTGCTGGGTTACAGAATGATCCTTGATCAGGTTTGCATACCGGTCAAATTCCTGCGTGCTTTGCCAAACAGATATCTTCGCTTTTTCGATTTGTCCATCAATAGCAAGTGTTGCAAATTCGCTGGTTCCGATATTGGAATGGGCAGCGGCAGAAGAAGCTTTTGCAGATAACAGATTGCTCTGTGCTGTTTCCAGGGCGGCTTCCGCCTGTTCCATCCGGATGAGCTGATCCCGGTTATCGAGCATCAAAAGTGTATCTCCTTTCTGAACGACCTGGTTATCTGACACACGCACTTCCCGCACATAACCAGAAATCCTGGGTATGATCGGACTGATATTCGCTGCGATCTGGGCATCATCCGTTTCGGCATGCAATTGTGCGTGATGCCATTTCGTAATTCCGAACCAGCTTCCACCCACTACAAGTGCAATCAGTATGATCAAAAAAACTTTGCTTCTTTTTTTCGGAGGTTGTGCCTGCCCAACATTCTCGTTTGCTGTTGCCATAAAACTGATAATTATAGGTTGTTATTTTATATTCCGGGTGGTTGCTAAAATGCCGGCTCTTTCCAATAATACATTGTATGCAACAATCGCGTCTGCCTTTGCGAGTTCCAGACTGATTTCACTTTGCAGCATCAAAGCATTTGCATCGAGCAGGTCGGTAACCGTGAGCAGACTGTTATCATATTTATTCTTTACGATCTTATAGTTTTCCCTGCCTTCTTCGATGGCTACCTGACTGACTTCAATTTTTTTCTGTGCAGTTAATAAGGACTCATAAGCCTGATTCACCTGCCGCCGGATATCATCATTCATCTGTTCTTCATTTGCCTGTACTTCGGCGAGTTTGGCCTTCGCCTGCGTAACATGTGCGTTGGTTTTCCAAAGAGAAGACACGTTATAAGAAAGTCCGACGCCAAATGTAAAAGCATTCGTTATGGTTACGAAGTCGGGAACGTCCAATGCAACATAACCACCGGTTAGTGAAAGAGAAGGAAAATAATCAGCTTTGGCGGTTTGTATACCAACCTGCGACGCTTTTTTCCGCCACCCGATGGCCTGCATGTCTTTCCGGTTTTGGAGAGCAAGTTGTTCATAATCCTGTATACCCTTCACGGAACCGGGTTCTATCAGGCTGGTGGAATCGGGTAACAGAACGGTCTCTTCAGGAAGGCCCAGCATAATATTCATATTGACCATGGTTACTTTCAGATTATTTTCAACGTCCGCCAGGCTCAATTCAATATTGGCTGTTTGCAGCAATGCTTTTAATTTATCATTGCGCGCCAGCAATCCGTTTTTCTCCAGATTGGCAAAATCCGCATCGCGGGACTTGGACTGGGTCAGGTTTTGCTGAATCACAAGTAGATTTGCCTTTGCCTTGTATAAATTACTGAATGCATCAATGGCATTCAGGATAACAGCGTCCTTGTCCTGGTCTGCATCCAGCGTAGCGGCTTTCTCCAGATACTGGGAAGATTTGATTCCATACTGAATTTTCATTCCGGAATAAATGGGTAGGGAAAGATTGGCAATTCCGTAAGCCGCCTGATTCACGGAAATAGGCGTTCCCGGTGTACTGGGTGGATGGGCCTGCACGATATCGGGCTGCGTAACCCGAATGTAAGAACCGCTGATCTTCAGGTCAGGTAACTGATTCTGTTTCGAGATGGTGGTACTGGCAGATGCCTGCTGAATTCTTGCGTGGGAGGCCCGTAACGTTTTGCTATTCTTTATGCTCAGATCTATCGCTTCTTCCATCGAAATTTTTCGCCCGCCATCCTGCGAATATCCGGATTGGGAAATCAGCGAAAATGACATCAGGGCCAACGTCGTAACAGTTATTCTAAGATTCATGCGTTAAGATTGCTTTGAAAATATTTTTCATATGAAGGGATAATTTCTTTTTTAAGAGTCGTTCATATTCTTCCTCATTCAGGGAATCCAAATGATGATAACTCTTGTAAAAATCCATATTTAACATCGTATGGGACAATGTGCCAATCAGGGTATTGGTCATCATCGGAATATCAATATTCTTTTTGAACATGCCCTTCTTCTGGCCAAGGCGGATCAGGTCATTGATATATTCGGAATTTTTCACCTTCATTTTATCGACCATGCCGATAATGGAAGGATTCTGGTTGATGATCTGTTCACAGAGCAGGATCCGATGGAAGATCCTTCGCTGTAAAATGCCCTCGATATACATATCCACCAGACTATACATTTTCTCCAGCGGGTCCAGACTGTCGTCTTTCAGCAGGTTAGCAACCTTCTCTTTAATATTGAGGCTTTTCCTTTCAAAGATCTCTTCCATCAGTTTTTCCTTCGAACCAAAATAATAAGAGATCATGGCGGTATTAATGCCAGCTGCTTCTGCAATATCCCGGACGGAAGTGCCATCAAATCCCTTTCGGGAAAATAACAGTTCCGCGCTATCCATTAACTGGATCTGTTTGGTTGACAAAGACGGTTTCATGCCGCAAAATTAATTAAACGTTTGTTTAAATCTTCATTTTGGGTATCCTTTTTTTTAGGTTTCTCAACCGTCCGTCATAATCCACTCATAAACAGTTGATTTAATGCTATTTTCGGACCTCTTAAAAAGTTGAAATGAAACGATTACTGGTTTATCTGTTTGCTTTTTCAGGAATTCTTTTCTCCTTCAGAACCATTATAAATACAAATCCTACGGGTGATCAGCCCGATCCGCTGGATATTTCTTCCCAGGACAGCAGTGTCAGGCCACAGGATAATTTTTATTTATTCGCCAATGGGACCTGGCTGAAAAAAACTGAGATTCCGCCAACCCAATCCACCTGGGGTGCTACTGCCATCCTGCGCGATAGTACTACGTTCCGTTTACACCGGATCCTGGATTCACTTACCGGTATCTCCAATGCACCTCTGGGATCCATTGCCCGGCAAACAGGTGACTTTTTTACAAGTGCCATGGATTCCGTAGGAATTGAAAAGAAAGGTTTTTTACCGATAAAAACAGAACTTGACAGTATTGCAGCCGTGCAAAATCTGGATGGGATTTATCATATGATTGCCAAAGAATATATGATTAACCATAGTCCGTTCTTTTCTTTTTATATAAGTCCCGACGACCGGAACAGTATGGTCAACATGGCTCATTTTGATCAGGGCGGACTGGGTTTACCCAGCCGGGATTATTATTTCAACAATGATTCTTCTACGCAGCATATACGTCAGGCTTACCTGGCTTTCATGACAACATCATTTATCCTGACCGGGCAGTCCCCAAACGAAGCATCGGCCGCCGCGACTTCCGTATTTAACCTGGAAACAGCCATGGCCAAGGTTTCTAAAACACCCGTTGCCTTAAGAGATCCGGTTGCCAATTACAATAAAGTAATAGTAGGATCAGACGCTGCATTTAAAAAACTGTTGCTTGTTTTAGAGGTTCAGACAGACACGATTATTGTAGGGCAACCGGTATTTTACAGGGAATTAAACAGCATTTTGAATAGCACATCCATGGAAACGCTGAAAAATTATCTGCGTTTCCATGTTGTATTTGATGACGCCGGCTATCTCTCCCATGACTTTGTAGACGCTAAATTCAAATTGACCCAGTTGCTGAACGGTCAGAAAATAATGAATGAAAGGTGGAAGCGCATGACGAACCTGGTGGATCAGCAGTTGGGGGACAACCTGGGCCGGATGTATGTTCAGAAATATTTTACGCCCGCCGATAAGGAAAGAATCAAACAACTGGTCAATAATATTATCGCTACCTATGCGGAAAGAATTCAGCAGCTAGACTGGATGAGTGATTCCACAAAACAGAAAGCACTTGTTAAACTGCACCTGATCGTTCAAAAAGTGGGATTCCCTGATAAATGGAAAGACTATTCATCCATTCAGATTACCCGGGATAATATCATTGCCAATATATGCGGTATTGCCAACTACAATTACAAACGGGATCTTGCAAAAATCGGGAAACCGGTTGACCGTACTGAATGGCATATGACACCACCCACCGTGAACGCCTATTACAATCCGACTGAGAACAATATTAATTTTCCGGCCGGCATTCTACAGCCACCTTATTTTTTTCCCAATGGGGACGACGCTGTAAATTATGGGGGTATTGGCCTCGTGATCGGCCATGAAATCACACATGGTTTCGACGATCAGGGCCGTCAGTATGACGGGGACGGAAATCTGAAAAACTGGTGGTCGGCCGAAGACGCTACAAAATTCACGGACCGTGCGCAGCATATCATTAATCAGTACAGCGGATATATCGCTGTGGATACGTTTCATGTAAACGGCAGACTTACAGAAGGCGAAAATATCGCTGATAACGGCGGGCTCATGATTTCTTATGCAGCATTTAAAAAAACTGAACAGGGCAAAAGCAATATAAAAATAGACGGGTTTACCCCTGATCAGCGCTTCTTCCTGTCACATGCCCAGGTTTGGAAAAGAAAATCCCGACCGGCAGCATTGAGAACACAGACGCTGGTTGATCCCCATTCAAGTGCCATGTGGCGGGTGAACGGACCACTTTCAAATATGCCCGCATTTTATGCGGCATTCAATGTGCAAAAGACGGATCCCATGTACAGGCCCGACAGTATCCGGGTCAAAATCTGGTAATATTCCGTTCATTTTCAGTGCTTGGTCATCATGAATAAAATTGACTAAAACCCCTGCCAGTAAAGGGTTTTAACATTTCATACCACCGCTTTGCCATGATAAAAACAGGCAATATCGGGCTTTCATGCTGTCAAAACCTTTCTATATTTGTTCTGGAATTGAGAATTAAAAGTATCCAATCGGATCGTTTCTCAAATATGAATTCCAACACAGATTGCCCCCACCATTGCTTCCATAATTACTGATGATTCTTGCCACAAAGATTTTTGTTCTATTTTTTTTCACTTATTAAATCGTCACATTATGAAACCAGTATTCGCATCCTTTAATCTGAAGAAATCAGCATCCGTTGTCGCGGCATCACTGCTGTTATCCCTTGGTTCTGCTAAATTACAGGCAGCACCAGTTATTGAAAAAATTATCAGTCCGACAGACAAACAACTAAGCGTCAGCTTTGTTGGAGCCACTGATAATGGTTTGGTATTCCACCTGGAATTTGATAATAAATCAGGTGAAAAGTTTTGGCTGATCATCAAGAACGATGAAGGCGAAATCGTTTACCAGAATGCCTTCAACGAAGCCCATTTTGAAAAGAACATACGTATTGCAAACGAAGCATCTGAATTGAATCCGACATTTGTGATCCGTACCACCAATGAGCAGGTTGAACGTAAGTTTTCAGTAAAAAGCAAAACTTCTGAGAGCTATGAGGTAACTAATTTATAAGTCACCCTTCTCTATGAAAAGGCCTGTCCGTCCGGATAGGCCTTTTTATTTTATAGATACATGACTCCGATGGAGGTGCGACCGGTAATCATATGGAAGTTTTTCCCCATTGGAATTCAAAAAAAAGCATTTGGTTCCTGATGGAATAAACTAGATTTGGGTCTTATTAAATCAACATGAAACTTTTTGTTGCCGGAATCCCCTATGACTTTGATGATACTGATTTGAAAGAAATGTTTGAGCTTTATGGTGAAGTGGTTTCCGCCAAAGTGGCCATTGACCGTGAAACGCGTAAAAGCAGGGGCTTTGGATTTCTGGAAATGAGCGTGGCTCTCGAGGCGAAAGAAGCCATTGACGCCCTGAATGGTGCAAGACTGCGGGGCGGAAAGGAACTTGTAGTCCGCGAAGCAGAAGAGAAACCCAGGGATAGTGGCAATAGCGGAGGTTACCGGCCCAGGAGGTAGGCCTAGCTATTCAGTTTTACAAAACCGCCATCGATCGGATAATCTGTTCCGGTAATAAACGCTGCTTCGTCCGAACACAGGTACAATGCAAGGGCCGCAACTTCTTCCGGTTTGGCCATACGGCCAATCGGCTGGCTGGCCGATAATTTTTTAAACATCTCTTCCTCCAGTCCTGGATAATTTTTCGCAATGAATCCGTCTACAAAAGGAGTATGGACGCGGGCCGGTGAAATAGAATTACACCGAATATTATATTTTATATAATCTTTTGCAATGGACAGGGTCATGGCGGCAACCGCCCCCTTGGACATACTATACGCAAAACGATCAGACAATCCAACCAGGGCCGCAATGGATGCCATGTTCAGGATGGATCCGCCCTGGGGTTTCATATGGGGAATGCAGGCCTTTACCATGTGATAAATGCCTTTTACGTTTACCGAAAATAATTTTTCAAAATCTGATGCACTGGTATTTTCTACGTTTCCAACATGTGCGATTCCGGCATTATTCACAAGGATGTCCAGGCGCTCCCGGCTGGCGATGGACTGAACCGTTTTTTGAACGGATTCTTCCTGATCAACCGGACAAACTATAAAATCAGCAAAACCACCCGTTTTTTTTATTTGTTCAGCCACCAATGTCTTATCCTCCAGATCCAGAATAAAAACGCGGGCGCCCTGCTGGGCAAAAAGTATGGATATCGCTTTGCCGATGCCACTCGCACCACCTGTAATAATCGCTGTTTTATTTTTTAGACTATACATATTCCCGATTCTGTTTTGCCGTCTTTGTTTGTACCTTGTAGCGCCCGCTCTCATTCCACCTGCGTTGCGGATCAGGATCTAATATGAAAATACGGAATAAAGACGCATGGAAAAAAGAACCCGCCATCATTTGGATTTGTGGCGGTATCGTGCTGATCCTGTTTTTAAGCATCATCTGGTTATCCAGAACCCATTTCGGGTAATGGCTGAAAAAGGGCATAGTTTCATAAATTTGCATTCCACTTTTCCCCATGACGCAAAAGCTTCTTCATTTCTCTGACCAGCTTGAAGGTGAATTATTTCTGGACGAAACCACCCGGATATTATATGCAACCGATGCCTCCGCTTACCGGGAGATACCCCTGGCTGTGGCCATCCCCCATTCAGTGCGAGACCTGAAAAAACTGATTTTGTTCGCCAGGGAAAATCAGACTTCCCTCATTCCGCGGACTGCCGGAACTTCACTGGCCGGTCAGGTGGTAGGGAAAGGAATCATCGTAGACGTTTCCAGGAATTTTACAAAGATCATTGAATTTAATAAAGAGCAGTCCTGGGTACGCGTACAGCCTGGTGTGATCCGGGATGAGCTCAACCTTTTTTTAAAACCGCATGGTTTGTTATTCGGACCGGAAACCTCCACCGCGAACCGGGCGATGATCGGCGGCATGGTCGGGAATAATTCCTGTGGTTCCAATTCCATTGTATATGGAAGTACAAGAGATCACCTGATGGAAATAAAAGCCCTGCTGAGTGATGGCAGCGAAGCTGTTTTTCAATCCCTGGACCTGGAAACTTTTCATAAAAAATGCGAAGGCGATTCCCTTGAATCCACCATTTACAAAACAATACGGTCGCTCCTGGGCAACTACGACAACCAGGTCGGGATCAGAAAAGAATTTCCCAGGAAATCCATAGAAAGAAGAAACACCGGGTACGCACTGGATATATTATTGGACACAGCGCCATTCACTGCCGGCGGACCAGATTTCAATTTCTGTAAACTCATTGCAGGTTCTGAAGGGACCCTTGCATTTATTACAGAAATCAAACTCCACCTGATTCCCAATCCACCGAAAGAAACCGGTTTGCTGTGCGTTCATTTTAATACCATTGATGAATCCCTGCGGGCCAACCTGATCGCGTTGAAATATAAACCCAGTGCCAGTGAACTGATTGACCACTATATCCTGGAATGCACAAAAGATAATATTGAGCAAAATAAAAACCGCTTTTTTGTTCAGGGAGATCCGGGCGCCATCCTGGTGATTGAATTTAAAAAAAACACGCGCGCCGAAATTGAAAGTATAACCGGACCCTTAATAGAGGATCTGAAAGCGGCGGGCCTGGGATATTATTTTCCTTTGCTGTTCGGGGAGGATACCAATAAAATATGGACGCTGCGAAAAGCCGGACTTGGTCTGCTCGGAAATATGCCGGGTGATAAAAAACCAGTACCCGTCGTAGAAGATACAGCGGTTGATGTACGGGACCTGCCGGCCTATATCGCTGAATTTAATGAGCTGCTTGCCAAACACGGACTGAATTCGGTTCATTATGCACACGCCGGCTCCGGAGAAATCCACCTCCGCCCCATTATCAATCTTAAAACAGTGGAAGGGAACCAAATGTTCCGGACTATCGCAACCGAAATTGCAGGATTGGTGAAAAAATATAACGGATCCCTGAGTGGCGAACACGGAGACGGAAGACTGCGCGGAGAGTTCATCAAACAAATGGTGGGCGATCATAACTACGAACTTTTTAAAACCATTAAAAAAACCTGGGACCCTCAAAATATATTCAATCCGAATAAAATTGTAGATACGCCGCCTATGAATACGATGCTCCGGTATACCCCCGGACAAAAGACTCCGCATTTCAATACGGTTTTTCGTTATTATAACCAGGACATCCTGCAGCATGCTGAACAATGTAACGGATCGGGTGACTGCCGGAAAACGAAACTGTCCGGCGGCACTATGTGTCCTTCTTTCATGGCTACAAAAAATGAAAAAGATACCACCCGGGCCCGGGCAAATATCCTGCGGGAATTCCTGACGAATTCCGAAAAACTAAACCGCTTCGATCATAAAGAGATTTATGAAGTGATGGATCTCTGTTTGAGTTGCAAAGGATGCAAGTCAGAATGTCCATCCAATGTGGATGTGGCAAAACTGAAAGCAGAATTCCTGCAGCAGTATCATGATGTGCACGGGGTACCTTTCAGATCCCGGCTGATAGCAAATTTTAACAGGTCTGCCCGCATCGGATCGCTCGCACCGGGCCTGTATAATTTCATAATGACAAATTCGATTACCAGCCGGATCGTTAAAAAGATTTCAGGATTTGCCACTGAACGGTCCATGCCGCTCCTGGCAAAACAAAGTTTGAAGAAATGGTATGGAAGAAAGTTAAAAGTGAACGGTGATGGGTTAAGACGAAAGGTTTATCTTTTTTGTGATGAGTTCACGAATTATAATGATGCGGAGATGGGTATTAAAGCCATTTTATTGCTGGAAAAACTCGGTTATGAAGTAGTGATTCCGGAACATGAAGAAAGCGGACGGGCATGGTTGTCAAAAGGATTATTAAGGGATGCAAAAAAAATTGCCAATAAAAATATTTCTTTGCTGAAGGGGCTGGTGAGTAAAGAAAATCCTTTGCTGGGTATTGAACCCAGTGCCATCCTGACTTTCCGGGATGAATATGTGGACCTGGCCAACGATGATCAGTTTGAAGCCGCCAAATTGCTTTCTAAGAATGTTTTCATGATTGACGAATTTATAGCGGCCGAAATAAAATCTGGAAAACTGGATAAGAATTTATTTACCAGGGAAGCCCGGCTGATCAGGCTGCATGGCCATTGCCAGCAAAAGGCATTGTCTTCCGTGGCCGATTCGGTAACCATGCTTTCATTTCCCGAAAATTACCGGGTGGAGACAATCCCTTCCGGTTGTTGCGGTATGGCGGGATCCTTTGGCTATGAAAAAGAACATTACTCACTTTCCATGCAAATCGGAGAACTTGTTTTACTGCCCGCCGTTCGTGAACAAGCTGGAGATGTGATCATTGCTGCCCCTGGCACCAGTTGCCGCCACCAGATAAAAGACGGGAGTGGAATAAAGGCGATGCATCCGGTGGAGATTCTGTATGATGCACTTGTTTAATGTGCAAATGTGCAGATGTGCAAATGTGCAAATTGGACGACGGTCAACCGTCATCGGTCATCGGTCAACCGTCAACGGTCATCGGTCATCGGTCATCCATCCACCATCCATCCTATAAATTAATCCCCCCAGACACCTCAATCCTTTGCCCGTTCACCCATTTGGCGTCCTCCGTACAGAGGAATGCAACCACACTGCCGATATCATCTGCATAGCCAACCCTGGCAAGTGCAGTGCGGGCACTTAACATGGATTTATACTGAGGGTTATTTCTGATCCCGGCATTGTTGAAATCGGTCTCGATAGGTCCCGGTGCCACGACATTGGAACGGATGGCCCGGTTTCCCATTTCACTGGCTACTGCGCGAGAGAACACTTCCACAGCACCTTTTAGAGAAGAGTAAATGGAATAACCGGGAACGCAAAACCGGGTAGTACCCGATGATATAAAAACGATTCCACCGTGGTCGTTCATGTGTGGAATGGATTTTTGAGTCAGAAAATAAACGGCTTTAAAATGAATATCCGTGAGCCTGTCAAAATCTTCTTCCTTAGCCGATAAAATAGGTATCGTGGCGCCGACACCAGCATTATTGATGAGGAAGTCGAATTTGTCTTTGTTCCATTTTTCTTTCAATGCCTTCAATACCTCCCCTAAAAATTCATGAAGGCCCCCGATATGGCCGGCATCAAATGGCAGGGCGGCTGCCTTTTGTCCTCCCTGTTCAATCTCCCGGACTACATTTTCAGCCTCTCCCTTTTTAGTATGATAGGTAAGTATTACATCGATGCCCTTCCTGCCAAGAGATAAAGCCATATCTTTTCCCAGCCCGCGGCTCCCGCCTGTAACAAGTGCAATTTTCTTTTCCATATTATTTTACTATTACCTGTTTAACAATATCTCATCTTATACATATAAAAATAGAAATTGTTATCGTTCACTGATTTTTTTGGATAAATTACAGAAATGAGTTTTTGGCTCTACCCTTCAGTCTTTTAAACATTTTAAATAATCAGTATGAACTCCAGACGCGAATTTCTACAGAAAATCAGCGGGTCAGCCATCGGGCTTTCGCTTTTACCCGGTCAGTTGTCCGCAGAAGCCGGTCTTTTGGATGGTGAACCGTATAAGGGGCCCATGCTGCGGATTGCCATTATGGGTCTTGGAAATTATGGAACCCGGGTGGCCGAGGCCATGCAGTTCTGTACAAAAGCAAAACTTACAGGTGTGATCAGCGGCACACCTTCCAAGATCAAAAACTGGCAGGTCAAATATAAAATCCCGGAGAAAAATTGTTACAACTACGGGAATTATGACGCTATTAAAGACAATCCGGATATCGATGCGGTATATATTATTACACCGAATGCGCTGCACTTTGAAGAAGTACTTCGCGTGGCAAAAGCCGGTAAACAGGTGATCTGTGAAAAACCGATGGCCATCAGTGTGAAAGAAGGAGAGGAAATGATTGAAGCCTGTAAAAAAGCGAATGTAAAATTACTGGTCGGTTACCGTATGCATTTTGAACCCCATACGCTGGAAATAATCCGGATGCGGAAAGCAGGCGAATTTGGGAAAATCACTTTTTTTCAGGGACTGTCGGGTTTTACGATGGGAGACCCCAATCAATGGCGCATGAATCCAAAACTATCCGGCGGTGGCGCCATGATGGATATCGGCATATATTCGGTTAATGGTTCCCGTTATATGATTGGTGAAGACCCCATTTGGGTAAACGCTGTAGAAACAAAAAATGACCCGGCTAAATTCGTTCCCGGCATCGATGAAACGATTCAGTTTCAACTGGGTTTCCCAGGCGGAGCGGTGGCTTCCTGCCTGTCTTCCTATTCCATGAACTGGCTTGACCGTTTTTTCCTGGACGGGGTTGACGGATTTGCAGAATTGCATCCTGCCACGAGTTATGATCCTACACAGGGACTTACCCATAAGGGTCCGTTAAATTTTCCGAACACAGTCCATCAGGCAGTACAGATGGATGAAATGGCGATGATTATCCTGGAAGGGAAAATCCCGGTCGTACCGGTGGATGGAGAAGAGGCATTAAAAGATCTGAAAGTAATTGAAGGGATTTATAAATCCGCGAAATCAGGGAAAACAGAGAATCTGCAATTGTAAATTAAGGGGGTTTTTCTGTCATCGGACACTGATGAAAGTCATACCATTTGTTGAGCTAAAAACCATTCCGCGGTTACTTGAATCCCTTCTTCATATGAAGTCGGTTTAAATTGAAATGCTTTTTCGAATTTGGAAGAATCAAATTCATAGGGAAATTCGTTCTGATACAGCATTTCACCCATTTCTTTCATGAGGGGGATGAATAACCCGATCGCTTTAATTAACCATTTTGGCAGCACCTGCACATTGTTTCCGGCTTTCATATATTTTGCAGCGAGGGTTACGAATCCGATCCCGGTCAGTGCAGGCGTTGCTGTTGGGAGATGCCAGGTTTGCCCGTAAGCTTTTTCATGGGTAGCCAGTATATATAGTGCTTTGGCTGCATCCGGGGTATAGGTAAATGAATGGGGTTGGTTTTTATCGACAAAACACTGGGCCGTTTTTCCATTTTTCATCCTGTCAAAAACCATAATACCCGGCCCACTGGTTTTGAAGGCGCGGGGGCCGTAGAAATCGGCGGCTTTTGCGATGATGGCGTTCAATTTTCCTGTTTTCATTTCACTCAGCAGCATCTCATCCAGTTCGGCCCTTAGTTTTCCTTTTTTACTGCATGGATGGAACGGGGTGGATTCCGTCATCCTGCCCTCCACTCTTCCATACATATAAACATTATCGAAAAATATCAGTCTGGCGCCCGCCGCCTTACAGGCATCAATCGTATTTCTCATGATAACCGGCCAGCTGGCTTTCCAGATCTTCAAACTGTACTCCAGTCCGACCAGTAAGTAAACGAAATCAGAACCTTTTACAGCTTCGAAAGCCGCGTCCCTGTTCAAAATATCCGCCTGGATAAACGATGCACCGGTTACGGATTTCACCTTTCGGGAAACCAACCGGATTTGCTGCCCGTTTAACTGAAGAATGGGAATGAGCTCTGTTGCGATGGTACCATTTGCTCCAAGCATTGTGTGAAGAGGCATAGAAGAAGTTAATAGTTAATAGTGAAAATTCATTTGAGTTTCGAATTTAAAAGATACGTATTACAGTACATTAAATAAAAGATGTTCTATACGAATCATAAATCCATTCGGCGCCACTCTTTGCATATTGCTGTACAATTGAAATTTATATCCAATATCGAGCCGGGTCTGACTGTTGAAAATAAACTGGACAGCCGGGGCCATATCTATGAAACTTTCATTCGTTCCCAATAAATGCTGGCCCATGAGTTCCACCATCAGATTCAGATTGGTTTGTTTGTAATTGAGATAATGTTTCGGAAGGAGCAGCCTGCCGGTCGACATACTGAAATTGATTGCCTGATCGGCCTGTCCCGGGGGAAATTTATTTTCCGGTCCGTTATTATACGCCTGATTGAAACTGATGGCAGCAGAAATGGCCTGTTTATGTAAAAGCTGCGTGGCGATCAGTCCGAATGCATAACCGGTATTATTCCGGGTCAGGTCAATTTCCTGTTGAAATATGGCTGAGTTATTCAGGCTTAATCTTCCATAAGCTGCCATCCTGAAATGCCTGTTCACCGCATCTGCCGAATAAATCCGGTACTTGGCGTAGGTTCCGGCACCGACCGCATGAAAATTCCCGTTCTGATTGGTAAAAAATCCATCCAGATGAAGCATCAGGTTTTTATTCACCCCCCACATCACTTCAGGAATCAACTGATAATTGACGGTACTACTTGATTTATCATACATCAGCCAGTTACTTGCGCGAATCCCAATAGATTTTGCCGGCATATTACTGGCCGGTTCAGTGAATACAAATAATTCCTGTGCATTTACAGTACAGGAAGACATCACCAGTATCGCCTGGAAAAATAAAAATTTAAAAAAATTTTTCATGTCAGGACTGTATCAGGGTAACATGAAAAGTATTTCCCCTGTCACCAGCTACGGGTTTGGTTTGATAGGACCCCGGATATTTCTTCCGGTCCTTTTCCAGCAAATAATCCTTATCGACGATCAGGAGCTCTCTTTCCCCATTCAGCGTCTGCTTCCGGATATCGACAAAATTGAAAATGAGATCATTTATTTTCAAAGAGGAATCACTCGCAACTTCCGTATTATTAAAATTGGCCTTGACTTCCATCCAGGCGACAGAAAAGCCAGCACCGGTTACTGCTTTTTGTAATTTATCCGGGGATACTTTGGAAGGATCACTGAACTGGACATGATAACTGGCATGTTCAATGTCTTCTTTAACATCTGATACTGCAGGAACCTTCAGGAGCGCTTTGTATATGGCCCGGCTGCACATGCTGCAGGTAAGTCCGCTGGCCTGTATTGAAACAGATTGGATTTGCGCTATAGTAACCGAAGTGATGAGCAGGCCGACAGCCGTCATCAACAAATGAATGGATTTCATAAATAAATTTGAAAAGATTTAATTAAATAAGAATAAAGGAGGATGTTCCGGCGGAGATGCCGAATCAACGAATTAAATCAGGAGCAGGCGGTTCATCAGGTAAACGGGCACCGGATGATCGCCGGGCGGCCCTATTGAGAGATCATGGATGACGGCGGACGGTTGACGGTATATTCCTGAATAAACATTGAAAAAACCGGAAACTGTTATGAATTTTTTTTGACTTGTCAAAGAAGGGAGATCGGTCAGTCTTTGACCCATATCCGATTTTAAAAGTTTTTGCTCATCCTTGCAGCAACCTATATCCTTACCGGATTTCCTCATGCCACAGCGCTGGCAATTCAGGGATTTATCTGGAAAAAAACTAAAACTGACGGCCTTCCCCATGCAATAATGCAAATACACGGTTGCTTCACAGGAGCCCGTGATATATAAAAATGCTAAAAGGAAAACAAAAGTCTTTTTCATAATCCGTTATACAAATTTATTCATTTCCTTTTATAAATCATAATACATCTTATGAGGAGGTTTGAAGTGTTAAATTTTCGCTTTTTACCGGGTTGTTCAAAGGAAATACAATATTTAAAGGATTCCTTCCGTCTGCTTCATATCTTTAGAAAATAATCCATTCCGAAAACAGGACTCTTTCATGACGAACAGACGTATTGCCATACAGCAGTTGCTCCTGATCTGGGCCGGGGTCGCCCTCCTGCCATCCTGCCTGCATAATGAACAGAAAGTCTCCATTCCGTTAAAACTCATCCATATTGATCCGGATGATGAAAATATGATGGCCGAACTGGCCGAAACCATTCTTCCCAAAACAGACACACCGGGAGCCAGGGATCTTTCGGCCCATTTATTCGCATTGAAAATGGTGGACGATTGTTTTACAAAAGCCAACCAGGAAAAATATATCCAGGGCATGAAGGAATTCGAATCCTTCGTTATGAAAAAAACCGGAAAACCTTTTGCTGAAAACAGTGCAGATGAAAAGAAAGCCATCGTGGCAGAACTTGATCTTCAGAAACCGGCGGATACGGGCATGTTATTTTTCTATCAGTCCACCAAAAAATTAACGGTAGAAGCATATAACACCTGCGAGTACTATCTCACAAAAATCCGTGGATACAAGATGTTACCCGGAAAATTTCAGGGTTGTATTCCTTATAAAAGAACGTGAATCAACTTTATTATTCATTATGGGAAATCAGAACGATGGAGTGAAAAACCGAACCTTCGATGCGATTGTGATCGGATCAGGCATGAGTGGCGGATGGGCTGCCAAAGAATTATGCGAAAAAGGGTTGAAAACCCTGGTGCTTGAAAGAGGAAGGGACGTAGTACATACCAAAGATTACACCACTACAAATATGTTACCCTGGGAATTTGAACACCGCGGCCAGGTTCCCCAGGCGATCCAGGAAGCCAATCCGGTTGTAAGCCGTTGTTATGCTTTCAGGGAAGACGCCATGCAGTTTTTTGTAAAGGATACCGAACATCCTTATGTGCAGGAAAAACCGTTCGACTGGATCCGGGGGTACCAGGTTGGCGGTAAATCCTTAATGTGGGCCAGATATACCCAACGATGGAGCGATTTCGATTATGAAGGACCTGCAAGAGATGGATTTTCGGTCGACTGGCCTATCCGGTATCATGATATCGCGCCGTGGTACAGTTATGTTGAAAAATTTGCCGGAATTTCCGGGAATAAGGACGGGCTCGCTGTTTTACCCGACGGAGAATTTTTACCTCCGCTGGAACTGAGTTGCGTTGAAAATTATTTCAAAGAGTCTGTTTCAAAAAATTATTCAGACCGTCATGTGATCTATTCCCGTTGTGCACACCTGACAGAACCAAAACAGATCCATCTCGATCAGGGTCGCGGGCAGTGTCAGAACAGGAATCTTTGCCAGCGGGGTTGTCCATTCGGTGGGTATTTTGCCGCCAATTCCACTACAATTCCCTGGGCAATGAAAACAGGAAATATGACTTTACGCCCTTTTTCTGTTGTGCACTCCATTATTTATGACGAAAAAAAGGGAAAGGCTACCGGTGTCAGGGTCATCGATTCCCACAACAAAGAAATGATAGAATATTATGCGCGCATCATTTTTGTAAATGCGGCAGCAACAAATACGAATCTCATTCTTTTAAACTCTACATCCAACCGTTTCCCCAACGGACTGGGCAATGACAGTGGCATACTTGGAAAATATTTTGCATTTCATAATTACAGAGGGCGTATTTCTGCAGAATATGATGGATTTATGGACAGCACAACGGCAGGTGGCCGGCCCACAAGCGCCTATATTCCCCGTTTCAGGAATGTTCACAAACAGGAAACCCATTTTCTCCGGGGTTATGCAGCGAGTTATGGTTCCGGCAGGTATTCTTCCCCAAAAGCCGAAGGATTCGGAACCGAATTAAAAAACAACCTGGCCATTAAAGACCTGGGACCCTGGCGTATGAGTTCTCAAATGATGGGTGAAACCATTCCAAAAGAATCCAATTTTCTAAGCCTGGATACCCTTAAAAAAGATGAATGGGGTATCCCACAACTCCGTTTTTCTATTGACTATGATGAGAATGACAATAAAATGGTGGTTGACTTTATGGAACAGCTTACAGAAATGTATACGAAGGCAGGATTTACCAACATCAAAACCAACGATTCCCATCAGGCACCCGGGCTGGACATCCATGAAATGGGTGGCGCAAGAATGGGAAAAGACCCCAAAACTTCCATGTTGAATAAGTGGAACCAGCTACATGCCTGTGAGAATGTTTTTGTCACCGACGGAGCCTGTATGACTTCTACTTCAACTCAAAATCCTTCCCTTACCTATATGGCCCTGACTGCGCGCGCCTGTGATTATGCCATTTCGCAAATGAAGAAGAATGAATTGTAGTAAAAGGCTGAAAGCTTACAGCGTAAGGCTTAAAGCTTTTTCGTATGTTGCAGGCAGAACATTCATTTCTATATTTTTATATTCTCAAATCCATTAAGAATTATTATGACAAAAATAAAGATCATCCTAACGACGATCCTGTTAACATTCATAGTCAGTTCCTGTTCCAACTCATCCATGCGCATCATGGCGACCTGGATAAATCCAAAGGATCCGCCCGTACCACAGCCTGGCAAACACAAGATTTTTATTTTTGCAATGACCCAGAATTATGATGCCCAGTTAAACCTAGAGAACGATCTGGCATCTGCTGCGGAAGCAAAAGGAATTAAAACGGTCAAAAGTATTGATGCATTCGGTCCCATCGTAACGCTGGATCAATTACCCAAAACAGACGTATTACTAAAAGCGATCCGGGACCTGGGTTGCGATGGAATTTTTACAATTGCCGTGGTGGATCAGGAAGACAAAACGCATTATGTACAGGGTGGCGCTTCCGGTGCATATATGCCCTATGGAGGATATGGATATTATTACAGCGGATACTATGCCTATTCACCGTCTTTTTATACTGCGGGGTATTACACCACCTCAAAGACTTACTTTATTGAAAGTAACCTCTTCAATGCCAATACCGAAAAAATGCTGATCTCCATGCAGTCAAAAGTGGTAAACCCGGGTGATATCATTAAAGCGAGCAAACAGTATACCCAGATGCTCGTGACTGAGCTCCAGGCGCATGGTCTCATGAAGGACTAAGACTGAACGGCCATTGGGATGGTGAAATCCAGTTTGCAGCCTATTCCGGGATTGGTTTCAAAATGCACTTCCCCGTTAAATGATTCAACCCGGTTGATGATATTTACAATGCCCACTCCGTTTTTCTTCATGCCAACTTCGAAACCTATTCCGTTGTCGGAAATGGAAACGTGTATATCCTCTTTTTTAGCATGCATCTTAATATGCACGCGGGATGCGGAAGCATGTTTATAAACATTATTGAGCTGTTCCTGAATAATTCTGTAAATATTCAGTTTCAGATCATCCATCATGGCTGGTTTATCAGGTACTGAATAATCCAAAACAATCTTAAAGCCGATTCCTTCTTCCATTATCTTAATCATGGCTTCAATCTGTTCTTTTAAATCAAAGTCTCTCAGCGGCGTAACATGTTTCTTCGTAAGAAGCCGGATTTCAAAAATGGCTGCATCAATGAGCCGGATGGAATTATTTACAAATTCCTTTTTCCCCGCAGGTGTTAATTTGGCCGTACTCAAACACATCCGCGTACTGGCCAGCAACTGATTTACATTATCGTGTAATTCCCTTCCAATGATATTCCTCTCCCTTTCCTGCGCTTTAATCACTGCCCGGGTAATCGTTTTTTGTTCCTGTACTTTTTGCTCCATCCTTTCATTTTCCATCTCCCTTTGCAACCTGCGCGTTTCGGTAACATCCCGGACGATCCCCATAATTCTGTCATCCCCGAATTTCTTCAGATTGGCTTCTGTTTCTATCAGCGATCCGTCTTTACGGACCATGATTCTTTGGCTGAAAATATGTTTCCCCTTCATGAGGAGATCATTCCGGAGCGGTCGTTCCTTGAGTTCAAATGGACAGACCATGGACTTTATATTCATCCGCACAAGTTCCTTCTTTGCATAACCGAAAAGTTTGCAGAAACTTCCATTGACATCCATAATATTTCCTTCAAAATCTGAAATCAGGATCGGATCTGAAGCCTGTTCAAATAAAGACCGGTATTTCCTTTCATTTTGTTTTATTTCCTGCTGCGCTTTTTCCCGCATGGACAGATCAATGCCCGATCCGATCAGGCAATCCCTTCCTTCATAAGTTACCGAAAGTCCGTTCAGGTAGAAAAGTATCGGCACACCATTCTTTGGAATCACTTCCACTTCGGTCTCATTATATCCTTCTTCAAAAACTCTGCTGATAACTTCAATCATTTTTTCATGATTGTCCCTGTCAAAAAAATCCAGGGGGTTCATCTGACTGATTTCATCTGCACTATAACCGCAGGCAATTTCAAAATTTTTATTCCAGCGCAGGTATTTACCCGACACTTCCTGCAAATAAAAAATCCCCGGAAGGCAGTTTATGATCAGATCTGAAAGCTCGCTTTCATTGATGATCCGGCCCTTGCCGGAATTTTTATTTACACCTTCCCGGTTTTGAATGATTTGAAGAGGATCTCCCATATCAGAATCTGTTTTGGTTTTCATTGCTAAACCCCGTTAAGCCATTGAAATGTCTATAAGACATTTAAAATGTTTTTTCGGGCTGCAAAGTTACTCATTTTTTTCACAATGTTTTCTTAAAAATGAATATAATTCAGGGGTTAAAATACATACTGACATGGTTATAAACGAAATTTTCATGGAAGCTAAATATAAAGTAAAAATCGTATTAAATTCATAATCAGCGCTTCATAAATAAGTTTCCGCTCCGCCATGGGTCTAAATAATAATCCGGTTAAAATATTATTCCTTTTGGTTCGTCTACCGGAATATACCATGTTGCAGGCAGAAACGATACCATCCCAGATGACCGAATCAAGATCTCATTTCATAACGGAAATTGTTAAAGACTATAGCCGGCGTCTGATGGGGTTTATACGCAAACGGGTGGCCAGTGAAGCCGATGCAGAAGACATCCTGCAGGATGTTTTCTACCAGCTTTTGGGAAATAAAGAACCTATAGATCAGATCACTGCGTGGCTTTTTACTGTAACAAGGAATAAAATCATCGACCGGAAAAGGAAAAAGAATGCCGTTTCACTGGATGGATTATTTTCCGAAGAGGAAGATGGTGAAATGGGTGAATGGATGGATATTTTAATGGATGATTCATCCAATCCGGAAACCATTTATTTAAGAACCCTGTTCAGGGAAACCCTTCAGCAATCTTTAGACGAGTTGCCAGAGGAACAGAAACAGGCATTTGTGCGACATGAACTGGAGGGAATTTCATTTAATAAAATCTCGGAAGAGACCGGGATTCCAATAAATACTTTGATTTCGAGAAAAAGGTACGCAGTGCTTCATCTGCGCACCCGGCTTGCCGATTTGAATGAAGCATTAAAAAATTATTAAAATAAACAAAATGAAACCATACCAGTTCAGTAACCAGAAACAATTCCGGTTTACCAGATTTCTTTTTATCCTGTTATTTATTTTCGCCTTCCTTGTTCCGCTCAGTTTTATCATCATGGCATTATGGAATAATATTCTCGTTACTGTTATTCATGTATCAATGATCAATTTCTGGCAGGCTCTTGGCATATTTGCGTTATCCAGAATTTTATTTGGCGGTTTTCCCGGCAGGCCCGGATGGGCAGGCCGTGACCGTGGAATGCACGGATTGCGGGAAAAATGGAATACGATGTCGCCGGAAGAAAGGAAAAATTTCAAGCAGAACTGGAGAAATTGTTCTGATCGCGGACCTGTTCCTGCCGCCCCGGATATATCAGTGGCTGAATAGTCCCCTCCTTTCCGTAAGAAATTAAAAGGGCCGGTAAACCTAAATATACTTCCATATCTTAGGGTACCGACCCTTGTTTGTTTTGGTGAAAGGATCAAATTCCAGTGTTCCATGACAGCTTTTAAAAAGGCAATAATTTTACCTCTGTTAAGCAGGGCTTTTGGGGAATTCAGAAAAAATGATCCATTGAGAATGGCGGGTGCTACCGCTTTTTTTACCACTTTCGCTTTACCGGCTGTTCTGATTATTCTGATCCAGGTTTTTGGGCTTGTACTGAGCCCCCGGTATATGTCAAGGCAATTATTTATTAATCTGGGGGAATTGGTGGGCAGGAATACTGCGGGGGAATTACATACAACCCTGTTTAACGTCCGGCAGCACCTGTTCAGAAACTGGTATGATGCCGTGATTGGATTTCTTTTCCTGATTTTTGTTGCAACCACGCTGGTAAAAGTGATCAAGGATTCTTTAAACCAGTTATGGAATATCCGGGAAGCCAATCATCCCGGATTTAAAATTAGTCTGATGAACCGGGGAAAATCATTGCTGGTTATCCTGATCGCGGGTATCCTGTTCATAATGCTTTTATATGCAGAAGGGAGCCTGGATCTGATTCAAAAAAGCCTGTCCGGGCCCCTGCCGGGCCAGGGTATTCAATCAAAGGAATTGATACGGCAATCGATTTCCCTGATCCTGGTAACCTGCTGGTTTTCGCTTTTATTCAAATTTCTTCCGGATGCCCGGCCATCCTGGAAAACGGTCATTGCGGGGGCTGTTTTTACCGGTTTTCTGTTCACGATTGGAAAATTGCTGCTGCAATGGGTATTATCGTACAGCAGTATAAAAACGATCTATGGAACTTCCACCTCTTCCGTACTGCTGCTCCTGTTCGTTTTCTATTCATCCTTTATTTTCTATTACGGGGCCTGCTTTACAAAAATCTGGGCTGAATTTCATAATAAGCCCATCCTGCCCACGAAATACGCGGAGAAATATGAATGGTCTGAAGTAAAAAAGTGACCCCCTATTTCGGTTTGAATTCCATTTTTACGCCTATTCCTTTCCCGGCTTTCTTTTGTTCAGGGGTTTGATAGATCGTTTTTGTCATGGTACCCAGCAATTTTCCGCCATATTTTAAATAACTGATCGAATCAGATTTTTTGATAATGGTGGCTTTATCTATATCGGCCGGGGTTGGAATTCTGTCCAGGTATTTAGTCAGGTATTTTTTAGCCATGTGATGATCCACATTGGTCTTTTCGATCTGGGCCATCGGAATCTCCTTTTCATGAAATATTTTCGAAACGGATATTTTAGCCGGAGATTTCCTTTTAGCCGGCACTTTTGTTTCTGGTTTAGCAGATTCCTGCTCTGTTACCGCAGCCTGAACTGCTGTTTTTGATTTTGGTGCCACTGTTACAATGTTTAGGTTTCAGGTAAATATAGGCATAAATACAGCGAAGCCCCCAGGTCATTTTCAGCCTCCAAATCCCTCCAAAAGGAGGTTTTTCAAACTTTTCCGCTTGTTTCTATTCCGCAGAGAAATCTTAGCTTCAATGATAATTTTATCTTTTGATTTCAGAAAAGGAAAAAATGCTGGAAGGCGGGCTCTACAATGCATTCGATACCCGGCTTACTGAAGAAAGAACCAGCGCGCGTTTATTGATCAGCCGGCTAAACAATTCACCGGAAAATCAACCGGAAGAAAGAATGGCCATAGTCAAAGCCCTGATCCCGAATGCAGGCCCTCATTTATATATTCAACCGCCGTTTTACTGCGATTACGGTACGAATATCCATATCGGGGAAAAAGTGTATTTCAATTTCAATTGCATTTTATTGGATGTCATGAGGATATCCATCGGTGATGAAACACTTTTCGGACCCAATGTTCAGATCTACACCGCTACCCATCCTGTCAACTGGAAAGAAAGGGCCTCCGGACTGGAATTCGCAAAACCGGTTGTAATTGGACGAAACGTCTGGATTGGGGGAAGTACCGTGATTTGTCCGGGAGTAACCATCGGAGATCGCACCATTATTGGCGCAGGAAGTGTCGTTACAAAGAATATCCCTTCAGATGTTGTGGCAGCCGGTAACCCCTGCAGAATAATCAGACCCTTAAATCCGGATGAAGGATCTTAAATAATTTTATTTCCCATTCAATTGAAAATTTAAACAGATGAAATTAATCAGGTGGCAAAAAGGGGAATCGACCTTCCCCGGTGTTATAGTGGACGGAATTTATTATGATCTGACTGATTTTGGGGAGGATTACAATGAGGCCTTTTTTGAAAGCGGCGGACTGGACCGCGTTGCAAAGTTTCTGGTGGAAAATAAAGGGAAATTAAGAAAGCTGGAAATGTCAGTAAGGCTGGCTGCCCCTATTGCGAGGCCTTCCAAAATTGTTTGTATCGGTTTAAACTATGCTGACCATGCAAGAGAAACCAAGGCCCAGCCACCCAGGGAACCCGTTATTTTTCTGAAGTCCACCACTGCTTTAAACGGTCCGTTTGATCCGATTATCATTCCCAGGAATTCCAAAAAAACTGACTGGGAAGTGGAACTGGCTGTTGTTATGGCAAAAAAAGCATCTTATGTGGAAGAGTCGGCTGCGATGGATTGCATTGCCGGGTATTGTTTGTTTAATGATGTGAGTGAAAGGGAATTCCAGATTGAAAGAGGTGGCACCTGGGACAAAGGGAAGGGATGCGACAGTTTTGCCCCTCTGGGGCCATTCCTGGCAACCCGGGATGAAATACCGGATATCAGCCGGCTCAGGCTATGGCTCAAGGTAAACGGAAAGACCATGCAGGATGGAACAACGGCAAATATGATTTTTAAAATCCCCTACCTGATCGCTTATACCAGCCAGTTCATGACCCTCCTGCCAGGAGATGTGATCTCAACGGGAACGCCAGCCGGTGTAGGACTGGGCATGAATCCCCCGGTTTATCTGATTCCTGGTGATATTGTGGAACTGGGCATTGACGGCCTGGGGATTTCCCGCCAGGCAGTGCTTGCCTGGCCGCCAGTTACATAACCATTCCTGCACTTTACACATTCTGGCTTTTTACAAATGATCATGGGTTTACTTTAGTGTCGTATTCATGCCGCACACACCGGATACCATTAACATTAAACCTTACACATGAAATTGCAGGAAAGCATGACGGGCTTTTATTATATCGGGAACGACCGTGCGAATATTACAAAACTTGTCAATATCTATAAGCGCGGTTATGCTTCCGGCAATTTAAATCAGGCAATGGCTGAACTGACGAAGGAAAATCATATACTGCCCGAAGTGATCTGTTGTGAATCCCGTTTTGGGTTCGAAACGATTAAACACTGGGCTAAATTTCTTTCCAAGCACGAAAGTCTTTCCCAAACACCATTTATCATTGACGCTGACAAACTAACGACGGTTGAAAATTATCATTTTATCAGTAATAAGTCGGTGGATGATATACTCAATCTGAAAGAATGGGATGAAAACAGCCTGGATGCAAAAATCCGGTTCCTTCAAAAATTCAAAAACGCGAACCACAAAATGGAAAAAGCATCATTCACCAACGGGATCCCCGGATCCCTCCATGCCATCTTAAAAAGAGGATTTGATGTTGTGGTAAGCTTTTCAATCTTGTTTTTTCTCGCTCCCCTGTTTATCCTGATCGCATGTGCGATCCGCATAGAATCCAGCGGAAATATATTTTATATTTCCAAAAGAGCCGGAAGGGGATATCAAATATTTAATTTTTATAAATTCAGAACCATGGTTCCAGGCGCAGATAAACGCAGGAATGAATTTGCCCATCTGAACCAGTACCAGGATTCCGAACTTGCCCGGTTCTTTAAAATTGAAAATGATCCGCGGATAACCCGTATTGGCAGGTTTCTGCGAAACAGCAGCCTCGATGAGTTGCCACAGCTTTTTAATGTGCTGTTGGGAGACATGTCCCTGGTGGGTAACCGGCCTTTGCCATTATATGAAGCAGAAACCCTGACCACCGATCTGTATGCAAAAAGATTCCTGGCACCCGCAGGCATTACCGGACTCTGGCAAATTAAGAAAAGAGGCAAATCAGTAATGTCGGAAAATGAAAGAATCAGCCTGGATATTGACTATGCAGATAAATCCAATCTTTTATTCGATATGTGGATCATGGCGCATACGCCGCAGGCCCTGATGCAAAAAGCAAATACATAATTGATTACCTTAGAAAAAATTGAACGGGTTAATGATTGCCTGCAATACGAATAACTATATATCAGGATATAATTTGAAGAAATATATAACCCCTACACTCCAACCCTTCCGTGCCCTTTTTTTAATTTTTTTTTTCGTTGCCGGCCCATTATGTATCAGTGCCCAGAAAAATGAAGCAGACAGTCTGACGCAATGGCTTAAAACCCATCCGGCGAATGATTCGTTAAAAATTCACGTTCTTCATCATCTCAGTTATTTATTGAGTGAGACGGATTTCAATAAATCTTTTGAATATTATCAACGGGTTTCTTTTTTGAGTGATTCCCTGCACTTCACGTATGGGAAGGCGCTTGCCAATATTAATCTGGGTATTCTGCTTTTTTCAGAAGGGAACTTTGAGTCCAGTAACAAAGCGTATTTTAAGGCGATCGATCTCTCCAGAATCTGCAACGCGCCCCGATTTGAGGCCATTTCCTTAAATAATATCGGAGAAAATTTTGCATCCCTGAAGGATTTCAATAAAAGCCGCCGGTATGCCCTTCAGGCTGCGGAAATCAATTTTACCTTGAAAGCATGGCACGGAGTAGCCCTCAACTATGAATTAATTCACCGCTGCGATCTGGAACAGGGATTATATGATGAAGCAAAAAAGAACCTGGATACGGGAATGCCATATGCACTGCTTACAAAAGATAATTATATTTTATCCCAGTTCTATAATGGATATGGAAAACTCCAGGCCATACAAAACCGGAATGATTCGGCGATTTATTATTTTAATGAAGCCATCCGGACTGCCAAACAGAACAGCGATATCAGAAACGAATTCCAGGTCTATCTGGCTGAAGCCAGATACATGAAAAAATTTCCGGTACGGGAAAAAACAGCCCTGCTGTATGAGGCGCTTAAGCTGTCGGAACAAACCCATTTTGCAGAAGGGAGAGCGATCGCAGCAGATCAGCTGTCTACAGTATATGATGACCTGAAAAACAGGGATTCATCCATTTTCTTCTACAGGATGTTCAAATCAATCCGTGACTCCCTTTTTTCTGAAAATAACCGCCAGGATGTAATCGTAAATGAGACCGAATGGACCATCAAGAAAAAAGAGCTGGAATACAACACCCTCAAGGAAGTCGCCACCGCGCAGAAAAAACAAATAGCTTTTAAGAATATCCTGCTTCTATTGAGCGGCGTGGGTTTCTTTCTGGCCCTGATCATCGCTATCCTTTTATACCGCTCATTCCAGACGAAAAAACTCAAAAATGATTCCCAGTATAAACAGAAGATTGCCGAAACGGAAATGCAGGCATTGCAGGCACAGATGAATCCTCATTTCTTTTTTAACAGCCTGAACAGCATCGAGAATTTTATCATGCAGAATGAGAAAAAGCTCGCTTCAGACTACCTCAATAAATTCGCCCGTTTTATCCGCAGTATTCTGGACAGCAGTAACAACGACCTGATCGAAATTAACAAGGACCTCGAATCCCTCCAGTTATATATTGACCTGGAACGGCTTCGGTTCAATAATAAATTCACTTATCATTGCAAGGTGGATCCGCAGCTCCTCCATGGTGAATTTCATGTGCCCGCGTTACTCGTGCAGCCTTTCCTTGAAAATGCCATCAATCACGGGATCGGGCCGAGTGAACGGCAGGACCTGAAAATATGTTTGCAGGTTCGACTGCAGGATAATATGATCCGGTATATCATCGACGACAACGGGATCGGCCGGGACCAGTCCAGGATATATAACCAGTTGAACAAGCCGTATCACAAAAGTGTCGGTATGAAACTCACCCAGGACAGGATTAATATCTTTAATCAACATTCAGACTCAGCAGATAGTGTAAAAATCATCGATTTATTCGATGATGAGAACAACCCAGCCGGCACCCGGATTGAATTCGCTATTAAAGCAGTTACAAATGCAAGCACTCAAAGCCATATTGGTAGATGATGAATTAAACAGCCTGCAAAACCTGCAATTTAAAATTCAGGAGTATTGCCATTCTGTCAAGGTCGTTGCCCAAACGCAAAATCCTGAAGAAGCCATCCGGCTGATCCAGCAACACAAACCGGATGTTATTTTTCTGGATATTGAAATGCCCCGCATGAGCGGTTTCAAAATGCTCGAACAGATTCCCGAAATTGATTTCGAAATCATATTTATTACAGCATACAATCACTATGCCATCAATGCCATCCGGATAAGCGCTTTTGACTACCTCGTAAAACCGGTAGCCATCGAAGACCTGCAGCAAACCGTGGACCGGCTTGGGAATTTCGCAATGAAAAAAACACGGGAGCGGGCCGAAATCCTTAAAAAAAACCTGGCCAATCCCAAAAATCAGGAAGACAATATAGCCATTCCGACCACAGACGGGCTCGAATTCATCCAGATTAACCACATCATCCGGATTGAATCCAGTTCCAACTATTCCAAGCTCATTCTGCAAAGCGGACAACAGATGCTGGTGACCCGGCAATTGAAAGACTTTGAGGAACTGCTTCAGGATTACAGGTTTTACCGGGTACACCATTCGCACCTGATCAACCTGAATTATATCTCCAAATATGTGCGCGGCGATGGCGGCCAGATCACCATGCGTAACGGGGACGTGATTGATGTATCCCGGAGGAAAAAAGAAATATTTTTGAAATTAATCGGAGGTTAACCGGCGCCGTTCCCGGATAAATATTTTTCAGCTATTCAGATACGATATTAACCGGATCAGATCATTTTCATCCAACTCCTTTTTGCCCGTAGAATTTAGATATGCTTCCACCTTTCCGGCATCCCGGTTCAATGTGAAAACACGTTTAATGTCAGCCCTTCTTGGTAAATAAATTGTTTTGTACTCCTTATTTGGGAAAAAAATATAATACTCTGCGATGTCCTCGAATCGGTCATACGGGCTTGGTTCTGCCTGCACTAAAAATGAACTCACCCTGCTTCTGATCAGTTTTGTACGCACCACTTTGAAGAGGGAATATTTCTCTTTACGGATGATAATAACCTGGAAAAGATCCTTATCATTGATAAAATTAATGTGCTTGAAAATATAGGTTGAATCGTGCCAGTAAAATAAGACCGCTTTGAATTCCCTGTGATCTATCTCAGAAATATTTTTCAGATCTGTTGTAATCAGAAGTTTTCGTTCAATTTTATCAAAATTATAGAGCACTGAATCATTCGTAAGGATTGAATTGTCAGCCTTTAACAATTTTGCCTTCACCCAGGTATCCCCGAAATATAAATTTTTCCCATACATAGATCCCTGCTTAAAATCTTTAAAAGGAACGCTGATCCGGATGATTTCGGCGCAGGAATTCCCCTGAGCATGGGTGAAATGCAGGAATATTATGCCTATCAGCGTAAAAGTGAGATATTTTTTCATTGTCAGCTAGGCTGCCATCTTGTTCAGATACAATATTAATTGTATCAGATCACATTCTTTGTATTCCTTCTGGCCGGTCGAATTCAGATAATCCTCCACCTTATCAATGTCCGGATCCAGATCGAATGCACGTTCAATAGCTGCCTTTTTTAAGAAAAAAATTGTTTTGTATCCCCTGTTTGGAAAAAATATATAATATTCGGGGATATCCTGGTACCGGTCTGATTTGCTGGGTCCCGAGGAATAAAAGGAAGCTTCTCCATAATTCGCTTTAATCAATTTTGTACGCATCACTTTGAACAGGGAATATTTCCCATTATCATTGATAATGACCTGGAACAGGTCCTTGTCATTTATAAAATTGATATGCTTGAAAACAAAAGATGAATCATGCCAGTAAAATAAAACAGCTTTGAATTCTCTCCGGTCTACTTCAAAGATATTTTTGAAATCAGTTGTAATTAAAAGTCTTCGGTCAATTTTATCATAATTAAAAAGAAAAGAATCATTGCTGACAATGGAATTATCCGCCCTTAATAATTTTGCTTTTACCCATTTACTGTCGAAATAAAAATTCTTCCCGTATAAGGAACCTTCATCCAGGTATTTAAATCGTGTGGTGATTTGGGCAATTTCGGCATATGCATTGCCTTGTGCATAGGTCATGTGCAGTATAGCAAAACAAAACAGCGTAGAGGTAATATATTTTTTCATTACCAATGGCGGAAGAAGCCAATCGAATTTACGGAAAACCAGTAAATATTGAGTGATTATTCTGAAATGAGA
>Ga0209863_10000149_pt1 | contig 43851 bp, 37 predicted proteins | sample OrgsoiDNA2013046_FD_185796 | JGI IMG/M metagenome (GOLD analysis project Ga0209863, IMG submission 185796) | Permafrost soil microbial communities from the Arctic, to analyse light accelerated degradation of dissolved organic matter (DOM) -... | ecosystem: Environmental > Terrestrial > Soil >...
TAGGGCACCCACTCGACGAACAACGCCGACGAGTGATGACCCGCCGCGTCTTGCAGCGACGGGTCAACGGTGGTGTGGATGTACCACTCGATCGTCGGGAAGTCGGCCAACTGGCCAGCCTTCACCGATGCATACGTGTTCTTCAAAGATGCGAGCACATCATCTTCAGGCAACAAGTGAATCGTCGCGCCGTGCTGACCGCGGCGTTCGGGCAAACACGTGAACGTCGGCAGATCCGTCAACGCCAGGTTGACCTTCATCGTCGTTCCGTAGTGCTTCCAGCTGTCGAGCTTGGCGTTCACCGCCGCCGGTAAGGAGCCAACGAGTTGCCGCAGTCGAAACGGATCGGTCGCTGCGAGTACCGTCCCAGCAGCGACAGATCGGTCGCCGGATAGAACAACGCCCGCTACCGCGCCGTCCGACGTCGTAATCGCCGTGACGGAAACCCCAGTCACGATTGTCGCGCCGGCGTCGCGCGCCAACCCAGCGAGCGTCGACGTCACCGTGCCCATGCCGCCGTGCACGACCATCCAGGTTCCGTCGGAGCCAGGTAACCGGCACATGTTGTGCACCAAGAAATTGTGACCCGAGCCGGGGGTGTCCCACGTCGCGTCGAGCCCGGAAAGCCCGTCGGTGACCGCATACATCGCCTTCACCAAATCGCTGGTGAAGCCGAACCGGTCGAGATAGTCACCGACGCTGCCGCGACACAGATCAACAAACGTCGACCGCAATGACGGGCGGATGTAACGTGATGCGGTCTCGTCCAACGTCAACGGTTCGGTCAACCACGCCGGCGCCAAATCGCTACGCAACATGTCGAGCTCAAGCTGCAACGCCTCGTCGGCCTTCCAATCGGCGGCCGAGAAGAACGCTTCGTATTGCTGACGCGTCGCATCGCGATCGGAACCGAACAGCAAGTAGCGGTCGCCGGTGGTCGGCAGGAAGTAATGCGGATCGCGGCGCAGTACCGGAAACGAAACACCGAGCTTTTGCGGCAACTCCGGCGGCATCAGACCGAGCAGATACGCGCCAGTCGATTGCGAGAGCTCGGGCACTCGAGCGAACGGCCGCTCGGTCTTTGCCGCGCCCCCAACAACCGACTCCGCTTCGACCACCAGCACGGACAGACCCGCGCGAGCAAGGAAAACCGAAGCGACCAACCCGTTGTGCCCGGCCCCGACGACGACAACGTCCGCTCGCGGAGGCAACACCCCAGTACCCGCCATCAGCCGAGGTGGGTATCGCCGGTCTCGTCTTCGAGGCGGGCCAGCCGCTCGACCAGCCAACTCCAACCCGTCGAAGCGTCACGCTCACCACGCCAGCCCCACAACAACTCGTGCACTGCGGCGCCATGGGAAATATGCGCCATCAGTGCGACCCGCGATCCGGCCGGCAGCAGCTCTGATTTGAAATACTCGCGCACCATGCCCGAGCCGTCGCTCGTCGCGTCACTCGCCTCACCGCCGAGAAAGGCAGGGACGCCGGCAGCCGCGTCGGCGAGAACTCCCGCGACGTCAGCAGACACGGTGCCAACCGTCGGCGTGCCGCCAAGCAGAACAAGCTCGCCGGTGTCATGGATCCACTCCAGCGCGCCGATACCGTCGTCACCGGTAGACAATGCCGTGGCAACCTCAGGCGGCAGCGTCCACGAACCGAAGTTGGTGACGAAGCTCTTCACCCGATTGAGGTCAGCCTTGTTGAACGCCTCAAGGTCATAGATCGGCAGCACCACGGCATCGAGTTGCAGCGACGCGACAGGCGAAGGATTTGCGCTCTCGCTATCGACAGGATCACGGTCCATCGGGTGCCTCTCTAAAGGTCGAGCAGGTTCTCGAGGCCGACAGTCAGCCCAGGTTGAGTCAAAACGGTCCGCACCGCCAGCAGAACACCGGGCATGAACGACACCCGGTCGACGGAATCGTGGCGCACCGTCAGCGTCTCGCCGTGCCCACCGAACAGCACTTCTTGATGGGCCACCAGACCAGCAAGTCGGACGGCGTGAATGTGCACGCCGTCGACAACGGCACCACGGGAACCCTCAAGTCCGGACGACGTGGCATCGGGCATCGCCGCCAAGCCGGCATCACGACGAGCAGCCGCAATGCGCGCGGCCGTGTGTTGCGACGTCCCCGATGGCGCGTCGACTTTGCCGGGGTGGTGCAGCTCGATGATCTCCGCCGATTCAAAGTAGCGCGCTGCCTTTTCGGCAAACGCCATCATCAGCACAGCACCGATGCCGAAGTTGGGCGCGATGAGCACGCCGACGTTTGGCGCAGCGTCGATCCACGCCCGAACTACAGCGAGACGCGAGGCATCGAAGCCGGTGGTGCCGACCACGATATGCAGACCGTGCGTCACGCAAAATTCGAGGTTGCCCATCACCGCGTCGGGCGTGGTGAAGTCGACCACCACCTGTGCGCCCGAGGCGACGAGCTGGGTCAGATCGTCACCAACATCGAGCGAAGCCACCAACTCGAGATCGGCGGCATCACGTATCGCGTCGCATACGGTCGCGCCCATCCGACCCTTGGCACCGAGCACGGCAACCTGCACAACCGTGGTCATGCGACGGCGTCCGCGAAAGCACCCTGATCGAACGGACCGATCACCGCGAGCGTCTGCTTCGCCGACAGCACGTCACGGGCAACGTCGCGCACGTCGTCAAGCGTGACCGACTTGATGCGGGCCAGCAACTCATCAACGGTCTGAATCTCGCCGTACACGAGTTCGGCTTTGCCGAGCCGGCTCATGCGCGAGCCGGTGTCTTCGAGGCCGAGAACCAGCGCACCGGCGAGTTGGCCCTTGCCGCGCGTCAGCTCCTCGGCCGTGATCCCGCCGCGCGCCACGACGTCGAGCTGGTCGCGGCAGATCGACAGCACCTCGGCCGCCTTGGCCGGCTGGCACCCGGCGTAGACGCCGAACATGCCGGTCTCGGCGTGGTGCCCGACGTAGCTGTAGACCGAATATGCGAGCCCGCGCTTCTCGCGAATCTCCTGGAACAGCCGCGAACTCATGCCACCGCCCAACGCGCCGTTTAGCACTCCGAGCGCGAAGCGCCGTTCGTCGACCCGCGACAAAGCGGGGACGCCGAGCACCAGGTGCGCCTGCTCAGTTTGCCGCCGAACGACCGAAACACCAGAGCGCGACACCGGCGGCCGGCCACCGACCCGTGGCGGCGCAGGGAGTCGGTCGATTTGCGCGTCGTCGCTGAGCATCTCGCCGAAGGCTTTCGCAACAAGCCGCACGACTTTCGCGTGGTTGAGGTTGCCCGCGACCGCGATCACCATGTTCTCGGGGCGATAGCGACGTCGGTAGTAACCGTTGATCGCCGTGCGCTGAAGCGCGTTGATCGACGCAACGGTGCCGAGGATCGGGCGACCAAGCGGTGTGTCGCCGAACAGCGCCTCGGCGAACGTGTCGTGCACCACATCGCCAGGGTCGTCTTCGTGCATGGCGATCTCTTCGAGGATGACGCCGCGCTCCGAATCGACATCAGCCGTGCGCACCACCGACGACGTCATCATGTCGGAGATGACGTCAACGGCGAGCGGAAGGTCGTTGTCGAGCACCCGCGCGTAGAAGCAGGTGTACTCCTTCGACGTGAAGGCATTCATTTCACCGCCGACGGCGTCAAGCGCCGCCGAGATCTCGAGTGCGTCGCGGCGCTTGGTGCCCTTGAACAGCACGTGCTCGAGGTAGTGCGAGCTGCCCGCCAAAGCGGGCGTCTCGTCGCGCGAACCGACCCCGACCCAGACCCCGAACGACACCGACCGCACGGTCGGCATCGCCTCGGTGATGACCCGCAGACCGCCCGGAAGGACGGTGCGGCGCACAACCGCCCCGTCCGAACCCGAGATCAGCGTTCTGGTGGTGCCGGGCTTCTGCTCGGCGATCGGACGCGGGCTCACTCGCCCGCGCTCGCCGATCCCGGGCGGCTCGCCCCGTCGCCTTCAACGACCGGTACCAGCGATAGCTTGCCGCGCGGGTCGATCTCTTTGATCTCAACTTGCACCTTGTCGCCGACCTTCACGACATCGTCGACGTTCTCGACCCGCTTGCCACCCGAGATCTTGCGAAGCTCGGAGATATGCAGGAGGCCGTCCCGGCCAGGCACCAGCGAGACGAACGCGCCGAACGCGGTCGTCTTCACGACCGTGCCGAGGTAGCGCTCGCCAACTTCGGGCATGGTCGGGTTCGCGATCGCATTGATCTGCGCGCGGGCCGCTTCTGCCTTCAACCCGTCGGTCGCGCCGATGTAGATCGTGCCGTCGTCTTCGATGGTGATCTCGGCGCCGGTTTCGTCTTGGATCTGGTTGATCATCTTGCCCTTGGGTCCGATGACCGCGCCGATTTGATCGACCGGAATCTTGATCGTGATAATGCGCGGTGCGTAGATCGACATCTCGGCAGGCTCGGTGATGGCCTTGGCCATCACGTCGAGAATGGCGAACCGCGCCTCGCGCGCCTGGGTGAGCGCACCACCGAGCACTGACGCCGGAATGCCGTCGAGTTTGGTGTCGAGCTGCAGCGCGGTGACAAACTCCGACGTGCCGGCGACCTTGAAGTCCATGTCGCCATAGGCGTCTTCGGCGCCGAGGATGTCGGTGAGGGTGACGTACTGCGTCTTGCCGTCGACAGTCTCGGAGATCAGGCCCATCGCGATGCCGGCAACCGGTGCACGCAACGGGACGCCGGCGGCGAGCAACGACATCGTCGATGCACAGACCGAGCCCATCGATGTCGAACCGTTGGAGCCGAGTGCCTCGGACACCTGCCGGATCGCGTAGGGGAACTCCTCGCGCGTCGGCAGCACCGGCACAAGTGCCCGCTCGGCAAGCGCGCCGTGACCGATCTCGCGGCGCTTCGGCGAACCGACCCGGCCGGTCTCACCGGTCGAGTAGGGCGGGAAGTTGTAGTTGTGCATGTAGCGCTTGCGCGTCTCAGGAGCCAGCGTGTCGAGCATCTGCTCCATGCGCAGCATGTTCAGCGTGGTGACACCGAGGATCTGCGTTTCACCGCGCTCGAACAACGCCGACCCGTGCACCCGCGGCAACACGTTGATCTCGGCCGACAGCTGGCGGATGTCGGTAAGACCGCGACCGTCGATGCGCACCTTGTCGCGAATGACCCGCTCGCGGACGAGCTTCTTCGTCAGCGACCGGAACGCGCCGGAGATTTCCTTCTCGCGGCCTTCAAAGGTTGCCCCGACCTTCTCAACCGCAAGAGCCCTCACCTGGTCGAGAGCTTCCTCACGCTCGGCCTTGCTGACGATCGTCAGCACCTTGGAGGTCTCGGCACTGACGGCCGCCGAAACCGCGGCAAACACGTCGTCCTGATATTCGAGGAACACCGGGAACTCGGCGGTCGGCTTGGCTGCACCAGCCGCGACCTTGACCTGCGCCTCACAGAGGATCTTGATGAACGCCTTCGATGCTTCGAGGCCCTGAGCAACCACGTCTTCGGTGGGTGCGGTCGCGCCATCGCGAACCAGCCCGAAGGTGTGCGCGGTGGCCTCGGCCTCGACCATCATGATCGCGACATCGCCGTCGGGAAGAACCCGCCCGGCAACGACCATGTCGAAGGTCGCCCGCTCGAGCTCAGAGTGGTACGGGAACGCCACCCACTGGCCCTCGATATGCGCGACCCGAACCGCGCCGATCGGGCCGCTGAACGGCAGGCCGGCCAGCTGGGTCGACATCGACGCCGCGTTGATCGCGATGACGTCGTAGAGGTGGTCGGGGTCCAGCGCCATCACGGTGATGACGACCTGCACCTCGTTGCGCAGGCCCTTGACGAAGCTTGGGCGCAGCGGGCGGTCGGTGAGCCGACAGGTGAGGATCGCGTCTTCGCTGGGCCGGCCTTCGCGGCGGAAGAACGAGCCCGGGATGCGGCCAGCGGCATACATCCGCTCCTCAACGTCGACCGTCAAGGGGAAGAAGTCGAACTGGTCTTTCGGGTGCTTGCTGGCCGTGGTGGCCGAGAGCAAGACGGTGTCGCCGAACTTGGCGGTCGCCGAACCAGCGGCCTGGCGGGCCAGTTTGCCGGTCTCGAAGCGGATGGTGCGGGTGCCGAACTTGCCGTTGTCAATCACGGCGTCGGCGGTAGTGATCTCGTGGTCAGCCACGAACCCTCCAAAGGGTTGTCGTGGAACCCGCCGAGCCCGGCAATCTCCGCCGGTCTTCGATCGAAGTTCCCGGGCCGCGGCTGCGACGGTGTCGCGGCGGCGAACTTTCCCGGAAACCACTACCGAGGACCGGCCAGGCGGCGCTCGTTCGGGCTCCCATGATGGTGAGAGCGTGCATGGTGCTGGTGGTCTAGCGACGCAGACCCAGACGCTCGATGAGCGTGCGGTAGCGGGTGATGTCTTTGTTGGCGAGGTACTTGAGCAGGCGGCGGCGGCGGCCAACGAGCAGCAGCAGGCCACGCCGGCTGTGGTGATCGTGCTTGTGCACCTTGAGGTGCTCGGTCAGATCGGCGATCCGCTTGGAGAGCATCGCGACCTGCGCCTCAGGAGATCCAGTGTCGCCTTCGCTGGTGCCGTACTCGGCCAGGATCGAATTCTTGGTCGCGGTGTCGAGCGCCACAGGACTCCTTCGTTGCTTTCGTGTGCGCCCTCGGTCCGATTCACGAGGGCAGGTAGACACACACCGGTACGCGACCGGTATCCCGGCCACGGTATCACCGTGGGCGTTTCGGTCACGAATCCGTAGCGACCCTGAGGCGCCGACGAGAGTGCTCCACATCGATGGCCATCTGGGTCGTGAGCGCCTCGACGTCGGTGAACGTCACCATCGGGCGCAGTCTGGCCACCAGATCGAGGGCCATCAGCCGGCCGTAGAGCTCCAGCCCGACCCGGTCGATCGCGTACGCCTCGACCCGGCGACCAATGCCGCCGAAGGTCGGGTTGGTGCCGACGGACACGGCCGCCGCCATCCCGTCGAGCCACCCTGCGTAGACCCCGTCGGCGGGCACCGCGAGATCAGCCGGGACGTCGAGGTTGGCGGTCGGATAGCCCAGTTCCCGACCGCGATGGTCACCGTGGACAACCACGCCTTCGACTCGATGCGGGCGCCCGAGCGCCTCGGCCGCGCCCTCGACGTCGCCCGCGGCGACCCGCTCTCTGATCCAGCTCGACGAAAAGGCACGATCAGCGGCCGGACCTGCGAGCTCGATGGCATCGACCATGAATCCCGCCGCCAGCCCGAGGCCGCGCAACGTGCCCACATCGCCAGCCGCGCGGCGTCCGAATCGGAAGTTGGCCCCGACCACGACGTCGACCGCGCGCAGCCGTTCGACCAGCACCGACTGCACGAACTCCTCAGGCGACTCTTGCGAGAACTCCTCGGTAAAATCGATGACGTAGACGCCGTCGAGTCCGAGCTCGCCGAGCAATTCGACCCGCCGCTCGAGCGTGGTCAGGAGCGCCGGAGCCAAGTCGGGACGCAGCACGAACTCGGGAAGCGGGTCGAAGGTGACGCCGACCGCGGGCAGCCGAAGCTCGGCCGCGCGGGCAACCGCGCGCTGCACAATGTGCTGATGCCCACGATGCACGCCGTCGAAAATGCCGATCGACACGACCGTACGGCCGAGATCGGCCGGTGCCTGTGGCAGGTCGCCAAGGCCACGAAAGACCCGCACCGTGACCCGCGCCTCCCTGGTCTGCGCTTCTGCAATCGCGTGTGAAGGGCCTAGCGTCCCATGCCAACCTCACTGCTGCCGACGAGCTCGTCAACGGCCGCGGCGAACAGTGTGGTGTGCAGGGCGACGTCGGCCTTGGTCGTGTCAGGGCACATCAGCGCCATGTTGTGGAAAGGCGTGATCAGGACGCCGCGGTTCAGCAGGTACAGATGCAGGTATTCATCGAGCTCGTCGTCGCCGGCCGCAGCTGACGAAGTTCCGGTGCGAGGCGCGGGCGACGCGAAGCGATACTCGGAGCGGGCGCCCAACTGGCTGACCGACCACCCGACACCGCTACCGTCGATGGTGTCCTGAACGCCGCGGGTGAAGTCGGTAGCGAGGGCGACCATGTGCGTGAACGCGTCATCGGTGAGCACGTGCTCCAGGGTGGCGCGCATGGCGGCGACCGACAGCGCGTTGCCGGCCAGCGTGCCGCCCACACCGCCGACGTCGACAAGATCGGCGTCGCCGTGCGCGTCGACGAGCTGCCGCACGCCGTCGGTGATGCCGTACGCGCCACCCGCGATGCCGCCGCCGATGCTCTTGCCGATCACCACGATGTCGGGCCGCAGGTTCCACAACCGGGTGGCGCCCCCGGGGCCGGCGGAGATTGTGTGCGTCTCGTCGATCATCAGCAGGGCGCCGTATCGGGTGGCCAGCTCACGCAGGCCCTCGAGGAATCCCGGCTCCGGGAGCACGATCCCGATGTTCGTCAACGCCGGCTCGGCGAGAATCGCAGCGACGTCGCCGTGCGCGAGTTGAGTCTCGACGCTGGCTAGGTCGTTGAACTCCGCAACCCGCGTCGTGACGTTCAACGACACGGGTGCGCCGACGTTGCCAGGTCGCGACACCGCCTCGCCGGCCGGCCCCGGGAGGGCTAACGCCTCGTCGACCGAGCCGTGGTAGCAGTACGCGAAGGTCAGGATCTTCGATCGACCGGTCGCGAGCCGGGCCAGCCGGATCGCCCAGCGGTTGGCGTCCGTCGCGCTCAGCGCGAACGACCAGAGCGGGAGTCCGAACCTGCGGCTCAGCTCGGCGCCGACCCATTCGGCATCGGCCGTCGGCAGCATGGCGGTGACCCCGCCGAGTCGGCCGACCCGCTCGATCACCGCGTCAACCGTCGGCTGCGGGCTGTGCCCGGCCATCGCACCGGTGTCACCAAGCGCGAAGTCGACGTACTCATGGCCGTCGACGTCGGTGATCCGGTTGCCCTTGGCACGGTCGAGGTAGAGCGGGAAGCCACCGCTCCACTTGCCCATCCACGTCATCGGTACCCGGCCGAACAGATGGTCCGCAACGTGGAAGAGTTCCGCGGAACGCGGGTGGGCAGCTTCGTAGTGTGCGCGTTCGCGGTCGATGAGAGCGGTCAGCCGCCTACGGTCGATCGGGTGCGGAGCCGTCGGATTCGGGAGTGTCATGCGTCGGACCATGTCGGGAGACCCGCGATCTGTCAAAGCGCCGGCGGGCTGCTAACCAACGAAGACGGCGAGTGCACGGGCGACACCATCCCGGTCTTCGAGCAGCGCCACGAAAGCTCCATCGGGCCCGAACGCGGCGACAGGTTCACTCCCCATATCGGACGCCGCCAGCCGGCCGCCGTGCGACAGTGCGACCGCCTGATCGGCGTCGAGATCACGCCGCGCGAACGCGGTGGCCGCAACCTCGTCAAGCGGCGTCATGGTGAACCCCGACTCAAGCTCAGCCAGGGTTCGGGCTTGGGTCAGGTCGAACGCCCCTACCCGGGTGCGCCGCAACGCCGTCAGGTGTCCACCGACCCCCAGCGCCGCGCCGACATCGCGAGCCAGCGCCCGAATGTAGGTACCTGACGAGCAGGTGATGTGCGCCTCAAAGTCGACCACCTCGCCCGCGCTCGTGACCTCGCCGACGTCGAAGCGGCTGACGGCAACGCGCCGGGTGGCGAGCACGACATCTTCGCCGGCACGGGCCCGCGCGTAGGCGCGCTTTCCGTCAACCTTGATCGCGCTCACCGCGGGCGGGCGTTGTTCGATCTCGCCGGTCAGCGCTTCCGCCGCGGTCGCGATCGCCTCCGCCGTGACATCGCCAGTTGACTGGACGACGAGGGGCTCGCCCTCGGCGTCATCGGTCGACGTGGTGACACCGAGCCGCATGGTCGCGACGTAGTCCTTGTCGTGCAGGGCGAGGTAGCCGAGCAACCGGGTGGCCCGGCCGACGCCTACGAGCAGGACGCCGGTCGCCATCGGGTCAAGAGTGCCGCCGTGCCCGACTCGCTTCGTTCCGGCCAGCCGGCGCACCCTGGCCACCACGTCGTGCGAGGTGAGGCCGGGCGGTTTGTCGACGACCACCAGCCCGCCGCGCAGCGGCGGCTCACCCGAGCCCTTAGGCACTACTCCGCCGTATCGCGCGGGACTCGGTACGGATCGGCGTCCCCCGCCGGCTCGGCCCGCGCAGCGACCTCGTGCACGGCGGCGTCCGCCTCGCGCGCTTTCGCAAGCAACTCGTCGATGTGCTGCACGTTGTCGAGGACCCCATCGAGAACGAACGTGAGCGTCGGCGTAAACCGCACCTGGGTCTGCTTACCGACCTCGGAGCGCAAAACGCCGCGGGCGCTCTCGAGTGCGGCGGCCGTTTCGGCGCGTGCTTTGTCGTCACCGAGCACCGTGTAGAACACGGTCGCGTCGTGTAGGTCGCCGGTGACGCGCGTGTCAGTGATCGTGATGAATCCAAGCCGCGGATCTTTGACCTGCCGCTCGAGGGTCTCGGCAACGACGACCTTGATGCGGTCGGCCAGCTTCCGTGCGCGTGCGTGGTCAGTCATCGCTCGTCCTCTTCGCCAATGATGCGTCGCCGCGCTGACAGCAGTTCAACCTCAGGCCGGGCTGCGACCAGCCGCTCACACGCGTCCAGTACCTCAACGCAATGTGCCGCTTCGGCCGCTACGACCGCCACTCCGATCAACGTCCGGCGATGGAGCTCGAGGCGCCCAGCTTCGGCGACCGAAACCTCGAACTTTCGCTTGACCTCCGCGACGATCGGCCGCACAACCGCCCGCTTCTCCTTGAGCGAATGCACATCCCCGAGCAGCAGCTCAATCTCAAGGACCCCAGCAAACATGAGCTCTCCAGGTGCGCCCGTGATCAGGCGCGCGGCTTCTCTTTCATTTCGAACGTCTCGATGACGTCGTCGACCTTGATGTCGTTGAACGATCCGAGCCCGATACCGCACTCGTATCCTTCGCGGACCTCGGTGGCGTCGTCCTTGAACCGCTTGAGCGATTCGATCTGCAGGTGGTCGTTGATGACCACGCCGTCGCGAATCAAGCGCGCCTTGGAGTTTCGGGTGATGGTGCCCGAGCGGACCAGGCAGCCGGCGATGTTGCCGAACTTGCTCGACCGGAAGACATCGCGGATCTCTGCCGTGCCGAGGCGCGCCTCTTCGAACTCCGGCTTGAGCAGGCCCTTGAGTGCGGCTTCGACCTCGTCGATCGCCTGGTAGATGACCGAGTAGTACCGGACGTCGACACCTTCGCGATCGATGAGCTCGCTGACCCGCTCAGCCGGCCTCACGTTGAAGCCGATGATGACGGCGTCAGACGCAACAGCGAGGTTGACGTCGTTCTGCGTGATGGCACCGACACCGCGGTCGATGACTCGCAGGTCGACGTCTTCGCCGACGTCGAGGTTGAGCAGCGCGTCTTCGAGAGCCTCGACCGAACCGGAAACGTCGCCCTTCAGGATGAGGCGAAGCTCCTCGACTTCGCCCTTCTCCATGCGCTCGAGAATGTCTTCGAGACTGCGCCGGCCACGGCTGTCGGCAAGCTGCGCGTTGCGCTCGCGCGCCGACCGCCGCTCCGCGATCTGCCGTGCAACCCGATCTTCGGGAACAACGAGGAAGTTGTCCCCCGCGTCGGGCACGCTGGTGAACCCGAGCACCTGCACCGGCCGCGACGGCGCGGCCTCGGCCACGTTCTCACCGAACTCGTCGAGCATCGCGCGCACCCGACCGAACGCTTCGCCGGCCACGATCGAGTCGCCGACATGCAACGTTCCACGCTGCACGAGTACCGTCGCCACTGGGCCGCGACCGCGGTCGAGGTGCGCCTCGATGGCGACACCTTGCGCGTCTTGGTCGGCGTTGGCGCGCATGTCGAGCGCAGCGTCAGCGGTCAGCAGGATCGCTTCGAGCAGCGCATCGATATTGAGGTTCGACTTCGCCGAGACGTCGACGAACATCGTGTCGCCGCCGTATTCCTCAGCGATCAGGCCGTACTCAGTGAGCTGCCCACGCACCTTCGTCGGGTCGGCATCTTCCTTGTCGATCTTGTTGACCGCGACCACGATCGGGACGCCGGCCGCCTGCGCGTGGTTGAGCGCCTCGATGGTTTGCGGCATCACGCCGTCGTCGGCCGCGACGACAAGCACCGCGATGTCGGTCACCTGCGCACCACGGGCACGCATGGCCGTGAAGGCTTCGTGACCCGGGGTGTCGATGAACGTGATCGCGCGCTTGCCGGCGATCGAGTCGGCGATGACCTGATAGGCACCGATGTGCTGGGTGATGCCACCGTGTTCGCGCGCGACAACGTTGGTGTTGCGGATCGCGTCGAGCAACTTGGTCTTGCCGTGGTCGACGTGACCCATGACGGTGACCACCGGCGGGCGGGCGCTCAGGTCGTCTTCGCCGCCCTCGTGCTCGCCGAACTCAAGGTCGAACGACTCGAGCAACTCACGGTCTTCGTCCTCGGGGCTGACGACCTGTACGTCGTATCCGAGTTCGGCGCCGAGCAGCTGCAACGTTTCTTCGTTGACTGACTGGGTTGCGGTCACCATCTCGCCGAGGTGGAACATCACCTGCACGAGCGACGCCGGGTTGGCGCCGATCTTGTCGGCGAAGTCGGACAGCGATGACCCGCGCGGCAAGCGCAGCACCTGACCGTTACCCCGCGGTACCTGCACGCCACCGATCGACGGGGCCTGCATGTTGTCGAACTCTTGGCGCCGCTGCTTCTTCGACTTGCGGCCGCGCGTCGGCCGACCGCCGGGACCACGACCGAAAGCACCGGCCGTGCCGCCACCACGGCCACGGCCACCCGGACCCGGGCGACCGCCACCCGCGCCGCCGCCTGCTCCGGGGCCACCGGGACCCGCACCGGGACCCCCGGGGCCACTGCCACCAGGACCACTACGACCGGCTCCGGGACCGCCCGGACGAGCGGACGTAAATCCGCCACGTGCCGCGCCGGGGCCAGCACCTGGACCGCTGCGACCCATGCCAGGGCCGCCTGCGCTCGGACCACGGGCCGCAAAACCGCCGGGACCCCCAGCGCCGCCGGGAGCGGGGCGCGCGGGCATCATGCCGGGCGACGGACGGTTGCCGCCGACGCCACCTGGACGCGGCGGCATACCGGCCGGGCGCGGCGGAAGGCCGGTGGCCGGACCGACCGGGCGAGTCGTACCCGGCGCTGCCGGTGGACCAGCCGCCGGACGTGGCGGGATCGAAGCCTGCGATGTGAAGGGGTTGTTGCCCATGCGCGGCGGGCCGGACGTGGCGCGCGGAACGGCAGGACCAGGCCGTGGGCCGGCCGCTGGCCGCGCCGCACTGGGCGCACCCGGGCGAGTCGGAACCTTGCCGGGATCAGCCGTGCGGGCAGCGGGGGCCTCGGGCGCCCGGAAAACGTCGGCACTGGGGCCCGGACCATCGGCCACCGGACGCACGGGAGCAGCCACGATAGGTGCGGGAGCGAGCGCGACAACCTCCGGAGCGGCAGCCTCGACTGCGCGCGGCTTGTCAGCGGTACGGGCGGTGGCGGCGCGCGGAGCAGGCGCGGCTGTTACTGCCGGTGCGGCAGGCGTTGGGAAGGACTCCCTGAGCTTGCGGACGACCGGCGCCTCGATGGTCGACGACGCGGAGCGAACGAACTCTCCGAATTCCTGAAGCTTGGCCATCACGGCCTTGCTTTCAACATTGAGCTCTTTAGCGAGCTCGTACACCCGAACCTTGGCCACGTGACTCCCGTCTCCTGGCCCGGGTGGTCGATCAGGTCGAACCCGGGCCTCTGCTACTTACTCATCGCTGCATGCTCATCGAGCGCTCATCGACTTCTCGACCTGCTTCCGGTGTCATACGGACGACTGCTGAACAACCGCGCTACTGCTGCACCCCGAGGTGCTCTCGCACAGCGGTGGAATCGAGCGGGCCCGGCAGGCGAAATGCCCTAGGGAACGCTCGACGTCGCTCGGCGAGATCGAGGCAGTGCGGATCGGGATGCAAAGACGCGCCCCGACCCGGACGCTGCCCGCGTTGGTCGGGTACGACGCACAAGACCTCGTCGACCGTGACCACCGCGAGACGCAGAAGGTCGGCCTTGGCCGCCCGCTTCTTGCATCCCACACATGAACGCATGGGCCCAACGCGTTCGGCCACGGCGAGTCTACCCCCCAGAGGGCAGCGCATGACTAACCGCCGGGTGAGCGGCCACCGCGGGCCCGCCCGCCTCGTCGGGCTCGGCAATGGTGGCGACCGCATCGGAGCGGATGTCGATGCGCCAGCCGGTCAGCCTGGCGGCGAGTCGGGCGTTTTGCCCTTCGCGACCGATCGCGAGCGACAGTTGGTAGTCGGGAACCGTGACCCTCGCCGAGCGGTTGGCCAGATCGACAACCTCGACCGCGCTCACGCGGGCCGGGGACAACGCGTGCCCGACGAACTCAGCCGGATCATCGGACCAATCGACGATGTCGATCTTCTCGCCGTGCAACTCGGCCATGACCGCCCGCACCCGTTGTCCGAGCGGCCCGATGCAGGCGCCCTTGGCATTGAGACCGGCCACGTTCGAGCGCACCGCGATCTTCGACCGGTGGCCGGCTTCGCGGGCCAGCGCGGCGATCTCGACTGATCCGTCGGCGATCTCCGGTACTTCGAGTGCGAACAGCTTGCGAACAAGGCCCGGATGCGTGCGCGACAACGTGATCTGTGGTCCGCGGACGCCCTTGTGCACTTGCACGACGTAGCAGCGCAGCCGCGACCCGTGCTCGTATCGCTCGCCAGGCACCTGCTCCCCCGCCGGCAGCACCGCCTCGACCTTGCCCAGATCGACGAAAACGTTGCGCGAATCGTGTTGCTGCTGGATCACCCCAGCGACGATGTCGCCCTCCCGACCTGCATACTCACCGAAGGTCAGCTCGTGTTCGGCATCGCGCAACCGTTGCAGAATGATCTGCTTGGCCGTGGTGGCCGCGATGCGGTTGAAGTCACGGGGAGTGTCGTCGAACTCGCGAATCGAGTTGCCCTCGTCGTCCATCTCGACGGCGAGCACGGTCACCTCGCCGCTTGTGCGGTCAACGATGGCGCGCGCGTGCGCATTCGCGCCTTCGGTGCGCTGATACGCGATCAGCAACGCCGACTCGATGGCTTCGACGAGAAGGTCGAAGGCGATGTCCTTCTCGCGTTCGAGACTGCGCAATGCGGCGATGTCGATGTTCACCCTGACTCCTCGTTGTGCACATCGAGAGCCGGGCGGTTGAATTCCACCTGCACGCGCCCGGGTGCGAGCTCGTCGAAACCGAAGGCTCGGACGGCGGCCGGAGCACCGGGTTTCGCGGCAACAACGGCAAGCCGGACGCCGCTGGCGTCGGCGTCCACGATCCGGCCGGTGACCTCCCCGCCTCCGGTGAGGCCCACCCGGACGAGCCGACCGGCGGCGCGGCGCCATTGGCGCGGCTCGACGAGCGGTCGATCCACGCCGGGCGAGCTCACTTCGAGCACGTACGGGGTCGCACCAAGGACCACCTCGGCGGCCGGCAAATCGAGGGCAGCGGAGATCTCCAAGGTGACCTGCGCGACATCGTCAAGGTTGACGCCGCCGTCTTTGTCGACCAGCACCCTGACCTCGCTGCGGCCGGCCTGCTTGATGACCGCCACGTCTTCGAGGTCGAGCCCGGTCGCTTCGACCACGGGCGTCAGCAACGCCGCCAACTGGTGACCAACGGAGGCGCTCGACGAAAACATCGTGCCGACCTCCTCGCCGCGTGTGCTGTTGTGATGACGCCCGCTCGCGGTTACCCGCGCAGTCGTCCAGCGTAGCCGCATCTGTCGGTGTACGGCGTCCGTAAGCTGGCCCGATGCCCGACCTGCCGCTGCCTACCCGGCGGACGGCGCTGCGATTGCTCGCGATAGTGTCGCTTGGGGTAGTGGCCGGTTGCCGACGCTCGTCGGGACCCGCCGCCGTACCAGCGACGGCGCCCTCGCCCAGTCCTTTGTTCGCCGCAACCCCCTCCACCGCTCCAACTCCGGCGCCCACTCCGACAGTCGCCTCGATCGATCCCGTCGTCGAGCGTGCGGCCGCGGCTGAGCGCGCCTTGCTGCTGGCCTACGACACCGCGGCGCTTTCGCACCCTGAGCTCGCCAGCGTTCTCGCGCCGCTGCGTGCCGACCACGCTGCACACCTCCAAGGGCTGCTTCCGGATGCGAACACCAACTCGACGATCGCCAGCTCGAACCCGGCGCCGAGCAGCTCGCCGTCCGATGCCGTGGTCGGTGACTTGGCGGGTCTCGAGCGCGCCGCCGCCGCGGCCAGGCTCGACGACCTCGCCGCGGCCGGCGGATCGCTCGCGCGGCTCCTCGCGTCGATCGGCGGCTGCGAGGCATCGCACGCGGCCCTGTTGTCCCTGTTATCGGTGCAGCCATGAGCGAAGACTCGTTGACGACCGCGTTGCTCGCTGCCGCTGCGGCCGAGAACGCCGCGGTGTACGGCTACTCCGTCGCCGGCGCGAAGCTCGGCACACCGCAAGACAAGGCAGCCGCACTCGCCGCCTACGACGTGCACCGTGCCCAGGTCGAGGTGGTACGCGAGTGGCTGTTCGCGCGCTCGTCGACGCCGCCGCCGGCTGCGCCTGTGTATGACCTGCCGAGCCCGGTTACCGACGCCACCTCGGCGGGCACGACGCTCGCCGCCATCGAGGAGTCAACGGCCGCCACCTACGCCGACGTGGTGGCCGCTGCAGTCGGCTCGGCAGCCGTGCAACGCGGTGCTGCCCTGGCCCTGCAGTCGGCCGCAGTACGCGAGGCGCAATGGCGCACGACGTCGGTGCCGTTCCCCGGACTTACGAGCCGACTCGGCTCGTGAAGCACGGCGAGGTACGAACCGCGACCTAGACGGACTCGGTTTCGTCGATCGAGCGCCGACTACTCGGGATGCGGCCGCCCGCCACAGCGGACGCTCCGCTTGCGATCGAGCGCAACTGCAGACTCGACACGGTGAGGCCGATCACGACGCCGACGACGACCACGATCGGCGACACGACACCAGACGGTTTTGCGGCCATCAGAAAGACCACGCCAGCGAATCCGAAGGTGGCGATGTGGGAGATGTGCCAGATCAGCGGCTCGATCGCTCGCTGGCGCACGCTGTCGGGAACCGGACCGTCGGGGGCTTCCTCGACCGCCCGCACGGCGGCCTTCGCCTTCGGTGCGAGCAGCGCACCCGCGAATCCCTCGATCACCACCAGCGCGATCACCGACGTGAGCAACCAACCGTCGCTCCACTTGATCTGGCCACCCGAGAGATGGATCAGCCATGCGCCAAGCAGCAGCAACAGCAGCGCCGCCACCGGGAACAACGGCTCGAGCCGGTGCAAAATCGCCGCCCACGTCCGCATCTCGCGAACATCGCGGGCCCGTGCCAATGCTGGAAGCGCAACGTGCACAACTCCGGCCATCATGAAAGCCACGATGGCGGTCAGGATGTGCAGGAAAAGCACGAAACCGAACAGCGTGACATGCATGAGGTTCTCCCCTGTGCGATCGAGACGCGGATCGGTCGGAACGATAGTGCCGACCCGCCGCCGCTGGTAGGGGGCGGGCGGCTCGAGTTCAGGAAACGGTCAGCCTGGCGGCCACGTTCGCCACCACCGCGTCGAGCGCAACGTCGGCCCGCTCGCCACCGGCCCGATCGCGAACCTCGACCAGCCCGTCGGCCAGCCCGCGCCCGACCACGACAATCAGCGGGACGCCGATCAGCTCGGCGTCCTTGAACTTCACGCCGACGGACACTCCTGCGCGGTCGTCGAAGAGCACCCGCACGCCGGCGGAATCGAACTCGGTCGCGAGCTTTTCGGCGGCGGCGAGTTGGTCGTCCTTGCCCGCAGCGACGAGGTGCACATCGGCCGGGGCCACCGACGCCGGCCAGACGAGACCCAGCTCGTCGTGGTGCTGCTCAGCCAGGGCGGCGACGGCCCGCGACACCCCGATGCCGTAGGAACCCATCGTGATGCGGATCGGCTTGGCGTCCGGACCCAATGCATCAAGGCCGAACGCATCGGCGAATTTGCGGCCCAGCTGGAAAATGTGGCCGATCTCAATGCCGCGCGCTATCGACAGCCGGCCACCGCAACGCGCGCACAGATCGCCGTCGCGGATCTCGACCGCACCGATCTCACCGTCGGGCTCGAAGTCGCGACCGCGCACGACCGCCGCCGCGTGCTGGTTCGGCGCGTTCGCGCCGGTCACCCACGCACTGCCGGGCACGACGAGGGGGTCGACGAGGTAACGAATGCCGAGTTCTTTCAGGATCTGCGGACCGATGTAGCCCTTGACCAACCGCGGCTGGGTGGCCAGGTCGGCCGGCTCGGCCTGCGCAACTTGCACGGGCTCGAGTTGACCCTGCACGCGCTTCAGGTCGACATCGCGGTCACCGGGCACGCCGATGACGAGCAGTTCCCATTCGAGGCGGCCCGGCGCCTGCGTCTTGAGGACCAGATTCTTCAAGGTGTCGGCGCCGGTGAACTGCCGACCAAGCTCGAGGTTGTTGAGGTGGTCGACCAGGGTCTGAATCGTCGGGGTGTTCGGCGTGTCGAGCACCTGCATGGCGGGGTGGTCGGCAGCCTCCAGCGGCGCCGGCACCGCGATCTCGACGGCCTCGGTATTCGCCGCGTAGTCGCAGTTCTCACATTGCACGAAGCTGTCTTCGCCCGACTCGGTCGGAGCGAGGAATTCCTCCGACGCTGAGCCACCCATCGCACCTGACACCGCCGCCACGATGCGGTAGTCGAGGCCGAGCCGCTCGAAGGTCCTCTGGTAGGCCGCGCGGTGGTCGGCGTACGACTTCGCCAGCCCCGCGTCGTCCAGATCGAAGCTGTAACTGTCTTTCATCACGAACTCGCGACCCCGCAGAATGCCGGCGCGGGGGCGGGCTTCGTCGCGGTACTTGGTCTGGATCTGGAACAAGGTGAGCGGGTAATCCTTGTAGGAGGAGTACTCGGCCTTCACCATCAGGGTGAACAGTTCTTCGTGCGTCGGCGCGAGCAGGTAGTCGGCACCCTTGCGGTCCTTGAGGCGGAAGAGGGTGTCGCCGTAATCGGCCCAGCGTCCGCTTTCTTCGTAGATCTCGCGGGGAATCAGCGCGGGGAAATGGACCTCTTGGGCGCCCAGGCGTTGCATCTCGTCGCGCACGATCGCCTCGACGTTGCGATACACCGCGTAGCCGAGCGGCAGCCACGAGTAGACCCCGGGCGCGATCCTGCGCACATAGCCGGCGCGCACCAGCAACCGATGGCTCGGCACCTCGGCGTCGGCGGGGTCCTCACGCAAGGTGCGCAGGAACAGGGTCGACATCCGCAAGGCCACGGCCGAATCGTATCCGCCTCTAGAAGAGCACCGACATGAACGAGCCCACCTCGGCGAAGCCGACGCGGGTGTACGACGCCCGCGCGGCGATGTTGTAGTCGTTCACGTACAGACTCACAACCGGCGCGACGTCGGCCTGGGCGTGGGCGACCACCGCCGCCATCCCGCCATTGGAGTAGCCGCGGCCGCGCAAGGCGGGCTCGACCCAGACGCCCTGGATTTGGCACGCATACGCGGTCGCGGCGCCGATCTCGGCCTTGAACACGACCCGGCCGTCCTCGATCCGGGCGAACGCGCGACCCTGCCCGATGAGCTCGCCCACCCGCGCCCGGTAGAGCGAGCCGCCATCACCGTTGGCCGGTGACACACCGACTTCCTCGGTGAACATCGCGACGCAAGCCGGGTAGAGGATTTCCAGCTCGTCGGGCCGCACCCGGCGCACCAACGGGTCGGGAGCGATCAACGGCGGGTCGCTGATGGCCATCAACGGCTGGTTCGCCCGCACATCGCGGGGCGGGCCCCAGGTGGCTTCGAGCAGCGACCACAGCGTGCCGACCTGGTCGGCAAGGCCGACGATCGACGAGCAGCGCCGCCCCTGCCGGCGAGCCTTGTCGGCGAAGCCGCGGCACGCCTCGGGCCCGGCCGACACCGGAACCAGGTTGGCGCCCGCGTAGCACAACGCGACAACCCGGCCGCCCGACACGTACCCCCAGACTTCGGCGCCCAGCCGCCACGGGTCGAGGCCGGCGCTTTCGACGCGCGCGCTGACAAAGACGTTCGCCACCGGATCACGATCAAGAAGCTCGGTGACCACGGCGACGTCGCGGTCGTCGAGAACCCGCACGGGCAAACCACGCAACACGCACGACCCTCGCTTCTGTCGAGGCTGTCGTCTGGAGGCGGGGTCCTAGACGACGGTGACCTGGGGCTCGCCGGAGGTTACGCCGTCGGACGCCATCTCGTCAGCCAGCCTCATCGCTTCCTCGATCAGTGTCTCGACGATCTGTGCCTCAGGAACAGTCTTCACGACCTCGCCGCGCACAAAGATCTGCCCCTTGCCGTTGCCCGAAGCGACGCCGAGGTCAGCCTCGCGGGCCTCGCCGGGACCGTTGACGACGCAGCCCATCACGGCCACCCGAAGCGGCACGGTCATGCCTTCAAGACCCGCGCTGACCTCCTCGGCGAGCTTGTAGACATCGACCTGCGCGCGCCCGCAGGACGGGCACGACACGATCTCGAGCTTGCGCTGGCGAAGGCCGAGCGACTCCAGAATGCCGATGCCAACCTTGACTTCTTCGACCGGAGGGGCCGACAGCGAGACCCGGATCGTGTCGCCGATGCCCTCCGACAACAAGATGCCGAAGGCCACCGCCGACTTGATGGTGCCCTGCATCAGCGGGCCGGCCTCGGTCACACCGAGGTGCAACGGGTAGTCGGTCTCGGCGGCGAGCTGCCGATAAGCCTCGATCATGATCAGCGGGTCGTGGTGCTTCACCGAGATCTTGATGTCGTGGAAGTCATGCTCCTCGAACAAGCTGGCCTCCCACTTCGCTGACTCGACCAGTGCCGCCGGCGTCGCCTTGCCGCCGTACTTGGCCAGCATCCGCGGATCGAGCGAACCGGCGTTGACGCCGATCCGAATCGGGGTGCCGTGGTCGCGCGCCGCGTGCGCGATCTCTTTGACCTGGTCGTCGAATTTCTTGATGTTGCCGGGGTTGACCCGCACCGCTGCACAACCCGCGTCGATCGCGGCGAACACGTACTTCGGCTGGAAGTGAATGTCCGCAATGACCGGGATCTGCGACTTCTTGGCGATGATCGGCAGCGCATCGGCATCGTCCTGGCTCGGCACCGCCACCCGCACGATTTGGCAGCCGGACGCCGTCAGCTCGGCGATCTGCTGAAGCGTCGCGTTGATGTCTGACGTCAAGGTGATGCACATCGACTGCACCGAGACCGGAGCGTTGCCGCCGACCAAGACCCCGCCGACGTTGATCTGCCGCGACACGCGCCGGGGCGCGAGCGGGCTCGGCGCAGGCATCTCGGGAAGCCCCAGGTTGACGGTCACGGTTGCTCAGAACCTTCCTGTTACGAGTACGACTGCTACTGGGTGAACGGGTTAGCCACCGGGTTGGAGATGTCCGCGAAGAGAATCAACGCCGACACCGTGACGATAACGGCGAGTACCCCGTACGTGAGAGGCATCAGCTTGGTGAGATCAACCGGTCCGGCGACGACCAGGTTGCGCCGCCGTCGCCAGGCATCGCGCAGTTTCTCGTAGCCGAGGATCGCGACGTGGCCGCCGTCTAGGGGCAGGAACGGGAACAGGTTGAAGATGCCGACGAACAGGTTGACCGACGCGACGATGCCGATCAGAGTGGGGATCCCGCCTGACAGTCCGGCGCTGGAGAATCCCTCGCCCGCGACCCGCGCCACGCCGACGATGCTCGTCACCGAGGCGCCGCTGTCTCCGACTGTGCGGGCCGGTGGCTTGCTCTTGAAGATGTTTCCGATCTCAGCCGGCACCTTGCCGAGCGCGCCAAAGCTGCCAGTGACTCCTGAGCCGAAGGTGCGCAACGAGTAGCCCACTGCCGCGACCGGACCGAGCCGATCGAAAGCGGGTTCGGTACCGATACCAACCCGGTGCACGCCGGCCACCACGACTGGCGTGAGCGTCACCGTCTGCGTACGTCCGTGCCGCTCGATGGTGAGCTGAAGCGGGCCGGTCGATCCCTTGATCATCGAGACTGCCGCGTCGTCGCCGCCCTTGACCGTCGACCCGGCCTTCGCCGTCGGACTGGGATTGGGGACTACGGCGTCGCGCACGCTGCGCCCGTTCACCGCAGTGATCACATCGCCTTTCTCAAGGACGCCGGCCGCAGGCGCAGCGACGGCTCCAGCCGCGCACGTCCCGCTGTCACTTGGGGTCGCGCACGCGAACACCTGCGCGACGCGCGCATTTCCGGTGTCGTGGGTGGGCCAGCCCAGCCCGAGAATCGCGAGCAGGACCAGCGCAATGACGAAGTGCACCGACGAACCGGCGACCAAAACGATGAAGCGCTGCCAACCGGGCTTGTTGACGAATGCGCGCCCTTGATCAGCAGGCGCCACGTCTTCGAGCGGGGTCATGCCGATGATCTTCACGAAGCCACCGGCTGGTATCGCTTTGATGCCGTACTCGGTCTCGCCCTTCCGCCGCGACCACAGCGTCGGACCGAAACCGACGAAGAACTGCGTCGCCTTCATCCCGAAGAGCTTCGCGGTGACGAAGTGCCCAGCCTCGTGCAGCATCACCGAGACCAGGATCGCGACCACGAAGGCCAGCACTCCGAAAGCCATCATGGGGCGAGGTCTCCTGGTAGGTCGGTGCCATAGATCAGCGCGCGGGCCCTTGCACGTGCCAAATCCTCTGCCTCTAGAACATCGGCCAGTTGGTCGACGTTCCCGAGTTCTCCTTCGGCAGATTCATCGACAACCCGAGCAACCGTGTCGACGATCCCGGTGAAGGCCAGCTCGCCCCGCAGGAACGCGGCCACCGCCTCTTCGTTGGCGGCGTTGTAGATCGCCGGAGCCACCCCACCAGCGGTGCCCACCTCGCGAGCAAGCCGGACAGCCGGAAACGCCTGGTCGTCGAGCGGCTCGAACGTCCAGGTCTGCGCCGTCGTCCAATCACAAGCCGGGACGGCGCCGGCGACCCGATCGGGCCAGCTCAGCGCCATCGCGATCGGCAACCGCATGTCGGGGGGCGAGCATTGGGCGAGGGTCGACCCGTCGACGAACTCCACCATCGAATGAACCACCGACTGGGGATGCACGACGACGTCAATCGCGGTCAACGGGAGGTCGAAGAGCAGGTGCGCCTCGATCAGCTCCAGCCCCTTGTTCACCAGGGTCGCGGAGTTGATCGTGACGACAGGACCCATCCGCCACGTCGGGTGGGCCAACGCCTGGTCGGGGGTGACCGCAGTGAGTTCTGCCTGCCCGCGCCCGCGAAACGGGCCGCCGCTGGCGGTCAGGACGAGCCGGCGGACTTCGTGCTGCCGGCCACCGCGCAGGCACTGGGCGAGCGCAGAGTGTTCGGAGTCGACCGGCACGATCTGGCCCGGAGCCGCCGCCCGCTTCACCAGCGGTCCGCCGACGATGAGCGACTCTTTGTTCGCGAGCGCGAGCGTGCGGCCTGCCAGGAGTGCGGCCAGCGTCGGCGCAAGACCAATCGAACCGGTCATGCCATTCAGGACGACGCCACGGTCGGCGCCAAACCCGCCCTCAAGCGGCCAGCCGGCGACCTCGGCAGCGGCGTCTGGACCGGCGATCAGCTTGGGTGTCACCCGCGCGGCTGCGCCGCTGCCCGCCCGATCGGCAGCCGCCACCAGCACCGCCTCGAGATCGACGGTCGTGCCGTGTGCGATCGCCACGACTTCGGGGCCAAACTCGACGACTTGGGCGGCCAGCCGCTCCAGCTGGTGACCACCGCTGGCCAGCCCGACTACCCGGAACAGATCCGGATTACGGCGAATCACGTCAAGGGCCTGGGTGCCGATCGATCCCGTCGACCCCAAGATCACGACGTCCCGGCGACTGCTCACGTCACCAGTGTCTCGTACCGCTCCGAGTCTGGGGTTTCGTCGGCGTCCGACTCGGCGAAACCACGCCGGTCCCACCAGCGGGCAACCGGCGCAGGTGCCCACCAGTTCGCCGCGCCGAGGAGCCGCATCAGCGCCGGCACCAACATCGCCCGAACGACCGTGGCGTCGACGAAGATCGCCAGCGCCATGCCGAAGCCGAGCAGCTTCAACGTGGTGACCTGGGAGCTGGCGAAGGAGCCGACCACGATGACCAGCAATATCGCCGCGCTGGTAATGATGCGACCGCTCCGCTGAAGACCGACCGCCACCGCATGCCGATTTCGCAGCTCTGCCGATTCGCCGCGCGCCTTGGACGCATCCCATTCTTCGCGGATGCGGCTGAGCAGGAAGACCTCGTAGTCCATCGAGAGCCCGAACACCACCGCCAGCATCAGGATTGGATCGGTGGCGTCGAGGTATCCAAGTTTGGAGAACCCGAGCAGATTCGACAGGTGCCCGCTCTGGAACACCCACGTCACCGCACCGAACGACGCGCCGATCGAGAGAGCGTTCATGAGCACCGCTTTGAACGGCAGCACAAACGAGCCGAATGCAAGGAAAAGCAACACCAGCATGGCAAGCACCATCACGGCGAGCATCCACGGCAGCACGTGGCCGATGCTGTTGAGCTGGTCGACCAGAAATGCCGTGTAGCCGCCAACGAGCACCTGGGTTCCCGACGGTCGCGGCACCGCGCGAACATGTTGCAGCGTTGCCCGCGCGGCACTCGAGATCGGATCACCATTGAAGGCGACTTGCACCAACGCATTATCGGCATGCACGACCACGATGGCCGCTCCGGCGGCGCCCTTGACGGCCTCGAGGCGCTGCACATACGCCCCAAGCGCCGCTTGGTCAGACACACCTTCGACGACGACTTGGATCGGATTCGTTGCATTAGCGGGAAAGTCGCGGGCAAGAGTGTCGCTGACGATGCGCCCCGGCGAGCTTGTCGGCAGCACCCGTGCCGTGTAGCCGCCGAAAATAACGTTGGCGAAGGGCGCGGCCATGATGCCGAGCACCACGATGATGGCGACCGTGTAGGCCACCGGCCGTCGCATCACGCTGTTGGCTAGCCGGTACCACGCACCGTGTTCGACGAGCACGGACGCCGAGGTACCGGCGTCCGGCGCCGTGCTCTTGTGCCTGGTCAAGGACGGCAGCCGCAACGCGTTGACACGGCGGCCGAGAATTGCCAACAGGGCAGGCAAGATCGTCAACGCCGCGATCACGTCGACCAGCACGACTGCGACTCCGCCATAGCCCATCGAACGCAAGAACGTCTCGGGGAACAACGTCAGTGACGCGAGTGACGCCGCAATGGTGACGCCTGAGAATGCGACGGTTCGGCCAGCCGTCGCCATCGTGCGGGTGACCGCGCGCCGCACGGTTGGCTGACGGTCGAGTTCTTCACGGAATCGGCTGACGACGAAAAGGGCGTAGTCAACCGCGAGACCGAGACCGAGCACGGTCACCAGGTTCAAGGCAAACACCGAGACGCTGACAAACATCGTCAAGACCCGCAAGATTGCAGAGGCACCCACGATGCCGAGGATGCCGACCGCGAGCGGCAGCCCGGCGGAGACCAGGCTGCCGAAAATGATGATGAGGAGAACCAACACGATCGGCAGCGAGACCAGCTCAGCCACCCGGAGGTCTTTGCTGACCTGACCGCTGATCTCTTCGTTCAATGTGACTGCGCCGCCGTACTCCACGGTGATGTTCTTGAGGTCCGCGCTCGCCAGCGTGCTGCGGACGACGGCGAGCGAATGCTGTTGCGCCGCGTCGGACTTTCCGGCGAGCCGCAGATCGACGTACGTCGCCCGCCCGTTCGTCGACACTTGCCGGGCCTGGTGGCTCGTCCAGTAGGTCGTGTAGCTCGGGACAGCGGACCTCGGCAGCGCCGCAAGCGCCGCCTCGATCGGGCCTTCGGCTGCGGGATCCGACACCTGCGCGGTGCTCGTGAACAACACGATCGCATCGACAGCGGGCACCTGGAGTTTGTGGGTGATGTCGTTGTCGGCCTTCACCGACTCGCTGTGCGGGTCGTAGTAACCGCCGCTCGACAGCAGCTTGCTGACCGAACCGCCCCAGAGACCGCCTAGGACGAGAAGAACCAGCCCGACGATGAGGACGACCTTGCGCCGAGCGAACACCCGCGCGCCGAGACGTTCGAACATCCGGCCAGATTACTAACTCGCGGATGCCGCCGGAACGGAGATGTCGGCCCGCACGAGGCCGACCGCGAGTTCGGTCACCCGACGGATCCGCTCCAGCTCGGCCTGGTGGAACGACGGCCGGTCCGCACGTCCGAGGACGAGCACCGCGTCAAACGGTGACAACGGCGTCGCCGCCAGCTGAACCCCATCACGCTCGATGGCGGCCGACCGGATCACCGCGATCTCCGGCAGCACGATCACGTCGTCGGGCCGCGCACTTGCGTAGAGCACGACCGGGCTACCCGACGCATAGGTCACGCTCGCTGCCCAGTCGGCACCGAAGGCGAGTGCCGCCATGTCGACAAGCGTGTCGAGACCGCGCGATGCGGTCGCGAGCACCTGGCTGAGCAGGTCGATGTCGGGGAACGCGCCGGGCACCTGACGCGAGGGCCGCAAACCCAGCACGCTCACACCGCGCACACTTGCGAGACGTTGCGACAGCACAGAGGCGCTACGCGCCTCGGGCCAGCTGAGGTAGATGTCGTCGATGGCGCGACCGGACTCGCGCTCAAGGACAGCGATGGTGCGGATGTCAGCGCCCACGTCAGCGAGGGCAGCCGTGATCTGTGCCAGCATGCCGGGACGATCCGGCACGCTCATCCGCAGGTGCATCAGCATCGGCATCTCCCAGCAGTCAGCACAGTTCCCGCCAAGACGTCAGCTTGCCAGTAAAAGGTTTCCGGCACATGAAGCAGGGGTGACAAGGGGGTCACTGCTTAGGGCCAGCTTCGGGTCGGCTTAGGGGCCGGACCGAGCGCAGCGGCGCGAGCCCAGCCGACGTCGGATCTGCGAGGCCGGCTAGGCCCGTTCACGCCAATCGACGACGGATTCCGTCGCCGAAGTCTGCACCGACGGTCGTTACCGTCAGGCTCAGGAAGGGCGTTAACCGGATACAGTACATCCACCAGACGGATCGACCTCAAGCGCGGCAGCCCTCGGAGGGCGTCATGACCAACTCGGCGACCGACTCCTTCAGGGCCGCGGTACTGCCCGTTCGCGGCGGTCCCGGCTTGGTCCAGGAGCGCCGCCTGGTCACCCAGATTCCAGGCCCGCGATCGATCGACCTGCTGAAGCGTCGCACCGATGCGGTCGCTCGAGGCGTCAGCATCGCGTTCCCGGTCTTCATCGCCGCCGCCGGCGGCGGCGTCGTCGTCGATGTCGACGGCAACTCCCTCATCGACCTGGGCGCCGGCATCGCCGTTGTGAGCGTCGGTAACGCCGCCGAGCACGTCGTCGCCGCAGTCAGCGACCAGGTCGCCGCGTTCACCCACACCTGTTTCATGGTCACCCCCTACGAGGGCTACGTCGCGGTCTGCGAGCAACTGAACGCACGCACGCCTGGGGATTTCGCCAAGAAGTCCGCGCTGTTCAACTCCGGCGCCGAGGCTGTCGAAAACTCGGTGAAGATTGCGCGCGCCTTTACTGGCAGGTCGGCGGTCGTGGTCTTCGACCACGCCTACCACGGGCGCACCAATCTCACGATGGCGTTGACGGCGAAGAACATGCCGTACAAGGAATCGTTCGGGCCTTTCGCGCCGGAGGTCTACCGACTACCGATGGCGTATCCGTACCGCTGGCCGACTGGTCCCGAGAACTGTGGTCCCGAAGCCGCGGCCGCAGCCATCTCCGCAATGAAGACGCAGGTCGGCGCCGCCAACATCGCCGCGGTGCTGATCGAACCGATCCAGGGCGAGGGCGGCTTCATCGTGCCGGGCACCGGATTCCTGCCTGCGCTCTCGCAGTTCTGCACGGACAACGGGATCGTCTTCGTCGCCGACGAGATCCAGACCGGCTTCGCGCGCACGGGTGCCATGTTCGCCTCGTCGCACGAGGGCGTCGTCCCCGACCTCATCACGACGGCGAAGGGCATCGCCGGCGGCCTGCCGCTCTCGGCAGTGACCGGCCGCGCTGAGATCATGGACGCCGCACATGTCGGTGGGCTCGGCGGCACCTACGGCGGGAACCCGGTGGCGTGCGCCGCGGCGCTGGCGTCGATGCGCACCATCGACGAGCTTGGGCTCGTCGACCGCGCGCGCGACATCGAGGCCCTGATGATGCCGCGGCTACGCGCGATGGCGGAGAAGTTTCGGTGCATCGGCGATGTGCGCGGGCGTGGCGCGATGATCGCCGTCGAGATCGTCAAGCCCGGCACTCTCGAGCCCGACGCCGCAACAACGTCTGCAGTGGCGAAGGCGTGTCACGCGGCGGGCGTGGTGGTGCTGACGGCGGGCACCTTCGGCAACGTGCTGCGTTTTCTGCCACCCCTCGTCATTCCTGACCACCTGCTGCACGAGGGCCTCGACGTCGTCGAACAGGCATTTCTGTCCAGCTAGCAAGGCGACGCCCGCTACAACAGGGCTACGCGCTACAGCAGGGCTACGCGCTACAGCAGGGCTACGCGCTACAGCAGGGCTACGCCTAAGCCGGCACCTGCAGCGACCAAGCCGAGCACCACGCTGCCCAAGGTGTTGAGCATCGCCGCCCGCACCGCACGGGTGCGAGCCAGGACGAGCGACTCCCACATCCAGGTCGAGAAGGTGGTGAATCCGCCGCAGAATCCCACCCCGGCCACGATCGTCGTCCGACTGTTGAGGCCGTGATGCGCGGCAAGGCCGGTGATGAGACCGAGGAGAAACGAACCAACGAGGTTGATCGTCAACGTGCCGAGCGGAAAGCGACCGCGGTGCCGAGCCTGAATGGCGGTATCCACCACATAGCGCGCCACCGCGCCCAACCCGGCGACGATCGAGACCAGCAGAGCGAGGCTCACGGCCCAGCGAGTTGGGTGCTCGCATCATCGAACTCGTCGGCGCCCTCGAGCAGCATCGTCGCGCCGACGTCGCGCAGGTCGTCAAGGTCGCGGAGAAACGCGCGCAGTTTTGACTCGGTACCGAGAATCGTGACGGTCACCGACGCCGGATGTGACAACGAAATGGTGCGCTGGGTGCCTGCTTCGACTTCGTCTTGCGGCGTGCGGGATACGGTCGCAGCGGTGAGGCCGGCGACGTGCGCACGACGGATGATGTCGTCCGGGGAAGGCCGGCTCCCGGTGCGGTCTGCCGCGCCGAGATAGATGGTGAGCCGAGCCACCAAACCCTCTACCGTCATCGGACACCCCTCGCTGTCGCGGTCACGGATGGTCCGCGATCCATCGTGCCAACTGAAATCCCAAAAGTACCGACGCCGAGCCGAACACGATGCTGCCGATCGAATATGCCACAGCCACGGCGACATGTCCGTGTACGGCCAACAGATCAGTGGAGGTCACTAAAGCGGAGAATGTCGTGTATGCACCGATAAAGCCGGTGCCAACCGCAGGCCGGAGGAACCAGCGCGGACGCGGGGATCCGGCCAACAGCGTGACTAAGACGGCGAGGGCGAAGGCGCCGGACAGGTTGATCCAGAACGTGTCCCACGGGAAATGCCCGGCCGCGGAGGGCCACTGGCGACCGATCTCATAGCGCGAGAATCCACCGGCGCAGCCGCCAAGGAATACTGCGACGGCGACGCTCAGATGAGCCGGACGCACGTCGATGTCAGGGTCGACCGGCAATCCGCTGTCGCGAAACTCATCGTCACTCACGTCGGGTGCGAGCCTACGAGCAGCAACCGATTGATCCGCATCGACTCGCCACCAGGCGGGCCGGGGTCAGTTAGCCCACGATGCGCAGGACGTGCGGTCGGTCGACCTGTAGCGAGTCGGCAGCACCCGAAGTGGTCGCAGCGGTGACCGACGTGCGGGGGGACAGATCGATCTGCTCCGGCGGGCACGGTCGGTCGTACCAGTAGCCCTGGCCCTTGTCACAACCCAAGGCGAGCATCAGCGCAGCCTGGTACGGGTGCTCGATCCCCTCGGCGACGACGTGCAGCCCGAGTGCGCGCGCCATCGCGGTGATCGCGGCGACCAGCGGCGCCCGAGTTGCGTCAGGCCGCAGGGTGCTCACGAACGACCGGTCGATCTTGACCACATCAACAGGCAGCCGGTCGAGCCGACTGAGACTCGAGTAGCCCGTCCCGAAGTCGTCGATGGCGATGCGGATGCCGTGTGCGTGCAATTCCTCGAGCGCCAGGATGACCGGCTCGGCGTCGCCGTCGAACGCCGTCTCGGTCAACTCGAGCAGTAACTGCGACGCCGGCAGGTCGGCGTCCGCGAGAATCGCTTTCACCTGCGCGACGTAGCCGGGGTTGCGCAACTCGCGGCCACACACGTTGACGTTGGCAACGAACGGCCTGCCATGGGCTTTCGACCACACTGCGGTCTGCCGGCAGGCGCTCACCAGCATCAGCCGGCCGATGTCATCGATCGCCCCACTTGCCTCCGCCTGCGGAATGAACATGTCTGGGGGCACCATCTCGCGACCCGGGCGGATCCAGCGCGCAAGAGCTTCGAAGCCGGTGACGATGCCGGTGCTGAGTTCGACGATCGGCTGGTAGTAGGCGACGATCTCGCCATCAAGGACAGCTCGGGTGATCTCGGCGCTCTCGACGCCCCGACCGCTGTCGTGGTGGGTGACTCGGTTTCGGCCGTTGCGCTTCGACGCGTAGAGCGCCGTGTCGGCGCGGGCGCTCAGCAACGAGACCGTGTCGCCAGGTTCCCAGTCAGCGACGCCCGCCGAACAGGTGTGGCCGGCTGGCATCGCGGCGCGCAGCCGAGTGGCTGCCGCCACTGCGCCACCGGCCTGCGCATCGGTCAGCAGCATCGCGAACTCGTCGCCGCCGTTGCGCGCCAGCATTTCGCCCTGGCGCATCAGCGGACGCCAGGCCGCCGCGATCGTCCGCAGCAGTCGGTCACCCCCGCCTTGCCCTTCATCTTGGTTGACCGACCGGAAATGGTCGACGTCAAGGAATACCAAGGTCAGCGGGTGAGCTCCGACTGCGGCGGCTGCAACTGCGGCCGTCAGGTGACGGTCAAGCCCGCGACGGTTCGGGAGGCCAGTCAACGTATCGAACTCCGCAGCATCGGCAGCGCGAACCAACCAGCCGACCGTGGCAGCGACGACGATAAGGCTGCCCGGCAAAATCAACATCTGCCCGAACCCGGCGTCGTGGACGAGGGCGAGGGAGCCGTAGCACGCGGCGACGGCGACGGCGAGATGGACGCACGCTGAAGGCCACGCAAAGAAGAAGAAGCAGTCGACGGCCACGAACATGTAAAGCGATGCGTACGCGATCGACGTCCGGCCGCCGCCGGCCTCGTACATGCCGAGCCCGATGAAGATGTTCCCGGTGAGGATCAGCAGGTGGTAGCACCAGCGTGGCCAGCGGTGACCCGCGGCAAGCATGCAGACGCCCACGCCACCAGAGATCGCTGCGATCACGACGAGTGGCACCCGGTGCACACCCGGCATCTGCGGTAGCGCGAGCCCGATCAACGACAACGTGCCACCGCAGAGGTACAGGAGGCCAGCTGTCTTGGCCATCACCCGCGGGGTGGCGATGGCCGGGGCGGAGGCAAACCTGATTGTTCCGATGACCACGTGGAGCGATTGGGCGAGGAGGGCGCTGACCGGCAGAGCGGAGCTCGCGGTGCGGTCCTTCGGTCTCGCCGTCGTGGCCACGGGTCGCCGTCCAATGGAAGTCTGAAGCTCCCGTGCACGATCACGGGAGCGCCGCCAGCGCCCTATCGGCACCGCGATAGGCCTCCTGAGAAGGAACTCCCAGGTCAACCGTTGGTCGGGAAGCCCAGATTCAGACCACCGTGGCTCGGGTCGAGCCACCGAGACGTGACCACCTTTCCCCGCGTGAAGAAATGCACCCCTTCAAGGCCATGGGCGTGGGAGTCGCCAAACAGCGACGACTTCCAGCCGCCGAAGGAGTAATAGGCCATCGGTACCGGGATGGGCACGTTGATGCCGACCATGCCGACGGTGACCTCGTTCTGAAATCTGCGGGCTGCGCCACCATCATTCGTGAAGATCGCGGTGCCATTGCCATAAGGGCTGGCGTTGACAAGAGCGAGTGCCTCGTCGTAGCTCGTCGAGCGCAGTACCGACAGCACCGGCCCGAAGATCTCGTCGATGTAGCACGACATCGCCGGCGTCACGTGATCGAGCAACGACGGGCCGAGCCAGAAACCATCGGCATCGCCGTCGATGGCGGTATCGCGACCGTCGACGACGAGCGACGCCCCTGCTTCGACGCCCGCGTCGAGGTAGGACGCGACCTTGTCGCGGTGCGGTCGGGTGACGAGTGGACCCATGTCGCAGCCGCGTCGACCGTCGCCGACGCGCAAGGTCGCCATTCGGGTGCGGATCTTCGCGACGAGCTCGTCGCCGACCGGATCGACTGCGACGACGGCCGAGATTGCCATGCAGCGCTCACCGGCGGAACCGAAACCCGCATTGACCGCAGCATCGGCAGCGAGGTCGAGATCGGCGTCGGGCAAGACGACCATGTGGTTCTTCGCGCCGCCAAGAGCTTGCACGCGTTTGCCGTTCTTGGTCGCGGTCTCATAGATGTAACGGGCGATCGGTGTCGATCCGACAAAGGAGATCGATTCGATGTCACGGTGGTAGAGCAACGCATCGACCGCGACCTTGTCACCATGCACGACATTGAAAACGCCGTCGGGCAGCCCGGCTTCGGCAAAGATCTCGGCCATCAAGTTTGCGGCCGACGGATCTTTCTCACTCGGCTTCAGCACCACCGCGTTACCGCAAGCGATCGCGATCGGCACGAACCACATCGGAACCATCGCAGGGAAATTGAACGGCGATATGACACCGACAACGCCAAGCGGCTGCCGAATCGAGTAGACGTCGATCTTTGTTGACACGTTCTCTGAGTAGCCGCCCTTGAGCAGATGCGGCACCCCACACGCGAACTCGACGACCTCAAGCGCACGCGACACCTCACCAGCCGCGTCGGCGAGAACTTTGCCGTGCTCGGCGGTCACGACCGCGGCAACCTCGTCGACCCGTGTATGCAACAACTCACGCACCGCGAACATCACGGACGTGCGCTTGGACAACGACGCCGTTCGCCAACTCCGCGACGCATCGACGGCTGTCGCGACGGCTTGATCGACAACATCGGACGACGCGAAGTCGACTTGGCCGGTCAGTTGCCCGGTCGCGGGGTCGAACACGTCACCGTGGCGCTCGGCGTCGCCGGCGTAGGGCTTGCCGCCAATCCAGTGCGTGATCCTGCGCAGGTCGCTCACGTCGTGCTTCCCCCTTCGATGGCCGCGAACGCATCGGCCAGCACGGCAATGCCCTCCGCCGCTTCTGCCTCGGTCAAAGTCAGGGGTGGCGCGATCCGCAGCACGTTGCCGTTCATACCGCCCTTGCCAACCAACAAACCGGCCGCCTTGGTCAACTCCATCATGCGGGCGGCAGCCGCGGCGTCGGGAGTCTTCGAGCCGGGCACCACGAGTTCGACGCCAATCATCAAACCCTTACCCCGCACGTCACCGATGAACGAGTGCTGGTGCTGGAGGCCGCGGATGCTTTCGATCAGCATGGTGCCGAGCTTGGCCGCGTTGGCCTGAAGATCATGCGAGAGCACATAGTCGAGTGTCGCGTTAGCCGCCGACGTGACGAGTGGGTTGCCGCCGAACGTCGAGATCGAGTTGGCATTCACGCAGTCCATCAGCTCAGCGCGCGCGACCACGCCGCCGATCGACGTCCCGTTGCCGAGGCCCTTGGCGAATGTCATCGCATCGGGCACCACCCCGTGGGCCTCGATGCCCCAGAAGTGCTCGCCGGTGCGGCCCCATCCGGTTTGCACCTCGTCGGAGATGTACAAGATGCCGTATTCGTCAAGAATTTCCTTGAACGCGGCGAACATTCCGTCAGGTGGAACGGTGAAGCCGCCGACGCCTTGAATCGGCTCGGCAATTATGCAGGCAACGTCGCCCGAGGTCATCGTGGTGATGACGTCGCGCAGATCGTCGGCACACGCACGGATAAATTCGGCATCCGGGAGGTGGCCGAAGGGACTGCGGTAGCGGTAACCGCTGTGCACGTAACTGACGTGCACCGGCGAGAGACTCGACGCGCTCCAGCCGCGGTTGCCGGTGATCGACATGGCCGCGAACGATCGCCCGTGGTAGCTGTTGCGCAGGGCAAGTACCTGGTTGCTGCGCCGAAATTGCGTGGCGAGCAACAAGGCCGCCTCGTTCGCTTCGGTGCCCGATGAGGTGAAGAACACCTTGGCGTCGGGGATACCTGACAGGCGGGCAATCTTTTCGGCTAGCTCGATCTGCTGCCGAATGAGATAGAGCGTCGACGTGTGCAGGATGCCCTTATCTGCCTGCGCCTTGATCGCGTCGCGCACCTCGGGCACGCCGTAGCCCAGCATGTTGGTCAGAATGCCGGCGAAGAAATCGAGATACTCGCGACCCTCGCCGTCGGTGACGCGGCGGCCAGAGCCGGAAACGATCTCGATCGGCTCGTCGTAGTAGAGCGACAGCCACGATGGCATCACGTACTTGTGCCGCCCGAGCAGGTCGGCGTGCGTGGTGGTGATCTCGGTCATCGTCAAACACTCCTTTATTCGGCTAGATCACGCTACTTCGCATCCCTGGTGGTTGCTGATAGGCCCCAAAAACCTGATTCCACGACCACCAGGGATGCGAAGTGCGTGGGCGGGACGGCGAGGGGCAGGGTGGGCTCACTGGTCGCGCATGCCCCACGGCGAGCCGTAGGCGACGAGCAGGTCGAGGAACGGCTGCGCGTCGAACGCCTCAGGGCCGAGCACTCCGGCGCCTTTCCACGCGCCGGTGGCGAGCAACTCCAGCGCCACGACCGGGTTGATCGCGGTCTGCCACACCACGGCCTGCGAGCCGTATTCGCGCATCGTCCACTCGTTGTCGACCACGTGGTACAGGTACGTCGAGCGGGGCTGCCCGTCCTTGCCGAGGCCCGTGACATAGGTGCCGGCGCAGGTTTTGCCGCGCATCTTGTCGCCTAGCGTCGCTGGATCGGGCAGGCAAGCCGCTACGACGTCGCGCGGCGAAACCTCAACACCGCCGACGCGAATCTTCTCGACGCGATCAAGACCCAACTTATGCAACGTCTTCAGGACGCCGATGAATTCATCACCCAGGCCGTACTTGAAGGTGACCCGCTTGGCATCGACCCAGCGCGGCACGAGCAGCACCTCTTCGTGCTCGACGTTGACGCACTCGACTGGCCCGATTCCTCCGGGAAAATCGAAAACCTCGGGCTCACTGAACGGCTCGGTCGTAAACCAGCCACGGTCCTTTTCCCACACCACCGGCGGGTTGAGGCACTCCTCGATCGTGGTCCAGATAGAGAAGGTCGGTGCGAAGTCGTAGCCGTCGACCGTCAGGTTGGCACCGTCGCGGATGCCCACCTCGTCGATCTCCGAGAACAGGTGGTCGGCGGCGTACCGCGCGAAGATGTCGGACAAACCAGGCTCGACGCCGATCCCGACCAGCGCGAGTCGGCCGGCCAGCTCCCACTGCATGATCATGGCGAATTGCTCGTCGCCGAGCTTGACGCCCGTCAGCGCATAGGGCTGCTCGGCGTGCGGCCGCGACAGTGACATCGCCATGTCAAGGTAATGCGCACCCCCCGCCAAGGCGGCCCTGAACAGCGGCATCACGAAACGTGGATCGGTGGCGTTCAGGAGAACGTCACACTTGTGCTTGCGCAGCGCCGCCGCGACCGCCACCTCGTCGGTGGCGTCGATACCGATCGCGGAGAAGCGCGGATCGCCCGTACGGGCCGCCGCTCGCTGCGCCTTCGATTCGTCATAGTCGGCGACGATCATTGCGTCGAAGAACGGACGCCGCGCGGCAATGCCGGTGATCGCGCCGCCGACACCGCCAGCACCGACAAGCAGGATTCTCATGAGCGTGCCCCCTCAGTTGCGATGTCACGTGCCGGACGGGCTGGGCGCCCTGCGAGCAAGGGCGTCGCTGGATCAAACCTGAGTGCCGAAGCCGCCTCGCGGCGGCGGGCGGCGATACCAGACAACGCCTCGAGCACCACCCGGTTGGCGAGCAGTGCGGTGATGTCTGCGTGGTCATAAGGCGGCGACACCTCGACGACGTCGACGCCGGCAATGGGCAGCTCACAGCAGATTCGGCGGACGGCGTCGAGCAGTTCGCGAGCGGTCAAACCACCTGGCTCGGGGGTGCCGGTGCCGGGTGCATGAGCCGGGTCGCAGACATCGATGTCAACCGACAAGAAGACCGCGTCGCAGTCGTCGAGCGCGATCGTGAAGGCCTCGTCGAGCACTGCGGCCAGCCCACGCGCGCCAATCTCTGTCATCTCGTAGGAGCGCATGCCCTGGGCCGCCATCCAGTCGAGAGTCTCGGGCTCTGGCCAGTAGCCGCGCAGCCCGATCTGGACGAACCGGTCGCCGCGAACGGCGCCCGATTCGATAAGCCGGCGCATGGGCTGCCCGTGCCCGTATAGCGAGCCGAACTGGATGTCACCCGTGTCGGCATGCGCGTCAAAGTGCAGCACCGAGACCCGGCCGAACCCGTGGTATCGCGCCACGCCCGTGACATCTGGGAGCGCGATCGAGTGGTCGCCGCCGAGCATGACCGGGATCGCTCCCGTCGCCGCCACGACCGCCACCGCGGTCTCGAGGTTCGCCAGCGCCCGTTCGATATGGCCCGGCGGCATCTCGACGTCGCCCGCATCGAGCACCCGCAGATCGCGCAAAGCATCAACGCGCAGGGCAAGGTGCGGCCGGGATCCGTCGTGCGGCAGGTAGTCGGTTGACCTGATTGCCTGCGGGCCGAACCTGGTGCCCGGACGATGCGACGTCCCGCCGTCGAAGGGTGCACCGACGATCACGACATCTGCGCCATCGAGGGATGTCGGGTCTGCGAGGTCGCACCGATCGACTCCGAGGAACGTCACATCGGGACCGAACATCGCCCCATACCGGGTCATTTACTCACAGTCTCATGACAGCGAACATCAGTGCCTCGGTCAGCCCATGACACCAGCATGCGCGGACGCTACCACCGATCCGGTGGCGCGATCAGATCTCGACCACGGAATCCCTTGTCAAGAGACGAAATCAATGCGATAACCGGAGTGCTCAAAACCTGAAGCGCGCAGTTGGCTGTTGTCCCCCGCCCCTCCTCCGCCCCCGAGGTGCTCTCATGGCCGCTCCCACCACCGTTCATTACGAGTCAGGCGAGGTGATGGAGAAAGGCCTCAAAACGGGTGCCCTCGGTCTGGTCTCCAGCATCGTGATCGGCGTTGCCTCAACGGCACCCGCGTACAGTCTCGCGGCCACCCTCGGCTTCGTCGTCCTGCTCGCGGGTACCCAATCGGTGATCGTGTCGATCCTCGCCTTCGTGCCGATCTTCCTCGTATCGCTCGGCTACAAAGAGCTCAACCGCCGCGAGCCTGACTGCGGCACAACGTTCACGTGGGCGACCAAAGCGTTCGGCCCGAAGACCGGCTGGCTCGGCGGCTGGGGGATTATCGCCGCCGACATCCTGGTCATGGCCAGTCTCGCGCAGGTCGCCGGCCAATACGGCTTCGACCTCTTCGGTGCGCATGGCATCGGCGGCAACTCTACAAGCGGCTGGGTGCTCCTCGTCGGCATCATGTGGATCGTCGTGATGACCGCCATTTGTTATGTCGGTATCGAGATCTCCGCGAACTTCCAGAAGGTGTTGCTCACGATCGAGGTCGTGATGCTGGCGGTCTACGCGATCACCGCCCTCGTGAAGGTCTACTCGAACAAGGGCACCGCAGGCTCGAGCCACATCAGCTTGTCGTGGTTCAACCCGGCGCACATCGGCATCACCAACTTCGCCCAAGGCATCCTGCTGATGCTCTTCATCTACTGGGGCTGGGATAGCGCCGTTTCGGTGAACGAAGAGACCAAGGACCGCACAAGGACCCCGGGGCGCGCGGCGGTCATCTCGACCGTACTCCTGCTCCTGATCTACGCCTTGGTCTCCGTCGCAACCGTCGCCTTCGCAGGTGTCGGAACCACCGGGGTCGGTCTCGCGAACCCGGACAACTCCAGTGACGTGATCACGATCCTCGGCGGCGCAGTGTTCGGCTCGCACGGTGTGGGTCTGGTGTTCTCGAAGTTGCTGACCCTGATGGTGTTGTCGTCGGCTGCAGCATCGACGCAGACGACGATCCTGCCCACCGCACGCACCACGCTGTCGATGGCGGCGTACAAGTCGATCCCGAAGGCGTTCTCGAAGATCCACCCGCGCTACCTGACACCAACGGTGTCGACGCTCGCAATGGGCGGCGTCTCGATCCTGCTCTACATGCTGTTCAACTTCGTGGCTGCGGGCAACATCATTCCTGACTCGGTCACCGCCATTGGCTGGTTCATCGCCTTCTACTACGGGCTCACCGGGTTCGCGTGCACGTGGTATTACCGGCGCGAACTCAACCGCAGCGCACGCGATTTGTGGATGAAGGGCATTCTCCCGTCGCTTGGCGGCGTAATGCTGTTCGTTGCACTTCTCGTCGCTGCCTACTACGACTGGAAGCCGATCACCGGCTACACCAGTTGGAGCATGCAGTTCGCACCGCACTGGGCGATTGGTGGGATCTTCCTCATCGGCAGCCTGACGGCGATCTTTGGAGTTGTCCTCCTGCTGCTCGCACTGCCGACGTACCGGCCGTTCTTCCGCGGCGAGGTCATGTCACCGGCACCCGAGCTTGCGGAGACCCTGCGCGACAACTGAACCGCACTGCACTGCGGGCGGACCTGCCGAGCGGGCGGCTCCGCGGGTCCGCCCGCTCGGCAGTGCGGTCGAATGGCTCAGGCGTCGAGGTTCGTCATGACGTGCTTGATGCGGGTGTAATCCTCGAAGCCGTACATCGATAGGTCTTTGCCGTAGCCGCTGTGCTTGAAGCCGCCGTGCGGCATCTCGGCGACAAGAGGAATGTGCGTATTGATCCACACGCAGCCGAAATCGAGACGCTTGGCCATCCGCATTGCGCGACCGTGATCGCGGGTCCAGACCGACGACGCCAGTCCGTACTCCACGCCATTGGCCCACCGCACCGCTTCGTCTTCGTCGGTGAATCGCTGCACGGTGATGACCGGCCCGAATACCTCGTCGCGCACGATCTCGTCGCCCTGGCGCAGCCCAGCGACGACGGTGGGCTCGTAGAAGTAACCGCGGTCACCGACGCGGTGCCCGCCCGCAGCAAGCTGGGCGTGGTCGGGCAACCGATCGACAAAGCCCGCGACCCGGGCAAGCTGATTCGCATTGTTGACCGGCCCATAGACCGCATCGGTGTTCGAGGGCGGCCCCACGACCGTATTGCGCGCCTGCTCGGTCAATGCCGCGACGAATTCGTCGTGGATTCCCGGAGCGACTAAGACCCGCGTCGCGGCTGTGCAATCCTGCCCCGCGTTGAAGTACCCGCCGATCGCGATGCCTTCCGCGGTCTTCTCGAGGTCGGCGTCGTCGAACACGACGACCGGTGCCTTGCCGCCGAGCTCGAGGTGCACGCGCTTGAGATCCTTCGCCGCCGCGCCGGCGACCTCCATGCCGGCTCGCACGCTGCCGGTGATCGAGACCATGCTCGGCGTGCGGTGTTCGACGAGCAACCGGCCGCTGTCGCGATCTCCGCACACGACGTTGAAAACGCCGGGCGGCAAGAACTCGGCAAGGATCTCGGCCATCAGCACAGTCGTCACCGGGGTGGTGTCAGACGGCTTCAGCACGACGGCGTTGCCAGCCGCGATCGCCGGCGCCCACTTCCAGACCGCCATCATCATTGGGTAGTTCCATGGCGTTACCTGCGCACAGACACCGATCGGCTCGCGCCGAATGAACGAGGTATGGCCCGCGAGGTACTCGCCTGCAGCGCGCCCCTCGAGCACTCGTGCCGCGCCCGCAAAGAACCGGATCTGATCGATCATCGGCGGAAATTCATCTGACGCAGTAAGCGCAATTGGCTTTCCTGTGTTCTCCGACTCGGCTGCCACGATCTCGTCGGCCCGCGCCTCCATCGCATCGGCGATACGCAGCAGCGCACGTTGTCGCACCGATGGCGTCGCGTCGCGCCAACCCTCGAACGCCCGGCTCGCAGCCTCCATCGCCCGATCGATGTCCTCGGGTCCGGAGACCGGCGCCGAGGCAAACACCTCGCCGGTGCTCGGGTCGATGAGATCGCTCGTGCGGCCCTCGACAGTGTCGACGTAGCTGCCGTCGACAAAGTTGCGCAGCACGCGGGCGGATGTCGCGCGACCATCGGACGCAGCGGTCATGACCTTCTCCTTCAGACGCCTGCATGACCGTCTCCTTCGGAGCAGGAGACGGTGCCGTCAGCGTAGCTCGACGAGAGCGGTTGCGGGAGACGAGAAGATCAGTGATATCCATCCTGAGCCATCGAATCCGTGGAGCTCACCCGCCCAGGCCGCGGAATCGCTTGCACCGCAGTCAGACCCGGGGCCATGATGGCCGCATGAATCTTCGCGAGCGCGCACCGGGACCAGCCGGCATCCTCGACGAGGTTTCTAAGTCCATCATCGAGCAGTTGCAGCAGGACGGGCGGCGCTCCTACGCCACGATCGCGCACGCGGTCGGGCTCTCCGAAGCGGCGGTTCGACAGCGGGTACAGCGGTTGCTCAAGACCGGTGTCATACAGATCGTGGCCGTGACAGATCCGCTCCAGCTCGGGTTCCCGCGGCAGGCAATGATCGGCATCCGGGTCGAGGGTGACATTGAAGCGGTGGCCGATCAGATCGAAAAGTTTCCCGAAGTCGACTACGTCGTCGTGACCGCGGGCTCGTTCGATCTCTTGGTCGAAGCCGTCTGTGAAGACGACGACCACCTGCTCGAGCTTCTCAATGGGCGAATCCGGGCCATCCCGACCGTTCGCAGTACAGAGACGTTCGTCTATCTCAAGCTTCGCAAGCAGACATATACGTGGGGGACCCGATGACTACGCCACAAGACGTTCACTCGGACGGCGTTGCCAGTGACACCAGTCTGCAAGAGGCGGCCCGCCGCCACCTGTGGATGCACTTCACCCGCATGTCGTCGTACGCCGACCACGACGTGCCGGTGATCGTGCGAGGTGAGGGCGCTTATGTCTACGACAGCAAGGGCCGCCGCTACCTCGACGGACTCGCGGGTCTCTTCGTCAGCATGGTGGGCCACGGGCGTACCGAGATCGCCGACGCTGCTGCGCGGCAGGCGAAGGAACTCGCGTACTTCCCGTTGTGGAGCTACGCGCACCCGCGGGCGATCGAACTCGCCGAACGGCTCGCCAATCTCGCGCCGGGAGACTTGAACCGGGTGTTCTTCACGACTGGCGGCTCGGAGGCCGTCGAGTCTGCTTGGAAGCTGGCTCGCCAGTACTTCCGCGCGATCGGCCAACCCGGCAGGTACAAGGTGATCAGCCGCGACATCGCGTATCACGGCGCGACGATGGGCGCACTTTCCATCACCGGTCTTCCTGCCATCAAGGCTGCTTTCGAACCGCTGGTGCCCGGATCGGTGCGCGTCCCGAACACCAACTTCTACCGGGCACCAGAGCACGGCGACGATCACGAAGCATTCGGCCGATGGGCCGCCGACGAGATCGAGCGGGCCATCCTGCGAGAAGGCCCTGAATCTGTGGCGGCCGTCTACCTTGAGCCGGTACAGAACTCTGGCGGCTGTTTCCCGCCCCCGCCCGGATATTTCCAGCGGGTACGCGAAATCTGCGACCGGCACGGCGTCTTGCTCGTTTCCGACGAAGTCATCTGCGCGTTTGGTCGGCTCGGTTACTACTTCGGAGCCGATCGTTACGGCTATCAGCCCGACATCATCACGGTTGCTAAGGGTATGACCTCGGGCTACGCACCGATCGGCGCCATGATCGTGTCAGACAGAGTCATCGAGCCATTTCTCAAAGACACCGCGACGTTCCTGCACGGCATTACTTTTGCTGGCCACCCGGTCAGTTGCGCAGTTGCCCTCGCGAACCTCGATGTTTTTGAGAAAGAGGATCTACTCGGCCACGTGCGGGCCAACGAGGGGGCCTTCAGAGCAACGCTGAGCAAGCTCAACGACCTGCCGATCGTGGGCGAGATCCGCGGCGATGGCTACTTCTACGGCATCGAACTCGTGAAGGACAAGAAGACACGTGAAACCTTCGACGACGACGAATCCGAGCGGCTGCTGCGCGGTTTCTTGTCGGGCGCATTGTTTGAGGCTGGCCTGATCTGCCGCGCGGATGATCGCGGTGACCCGGTCATTCAGCTGGCTCCCCCGCTGATCATCGGTCAGCCGGAGTTCGACTTCATCGAGCAAACGCTGCGTTCGGTGCTGACGGAGGCCTGGTCGATCCTGTGACCGCTGCGCCCTACCACGGTCGCGAGCGGACCCAGGTCAGGCGACTGCCCGAGAAAGAGGTCACCGATCGCGGTGCGCTCTACTCCGTTCTCGACGCCAGCCGAGTTGCGCATGTAGCGACCGCTGACGCTGACGGGCAGCTCTACGTACTGCCAGTGGCCTACGGTCGCGACGGTGATCACGTCATCGTGCACGGCTCCACGGGCAGCCGATTGTTTCGCGCGCTCGCCGCCGGCGCACCGACGTGTCTGACGGTCACCGTCATCGACGGGCTGGTGCTTGCGCGGTCGGCGTTCGAATCGTCGATGCATTACCGCAGCGCCATGGTGCTGGGCTCGTGCGAGGTCGTGCCCGCCGACGACACATTGCGTTGTCTCGAAGTACTGACTGAACATTTGATGCCGGGTCGATGGTCTGAACTGCGGGCACCCACCCCCAAGGAACTCGCAGCCACGACGTTATTGCGGCTTCCGCTCGTCGAGTGGTCTGTGAAGGTGAGCGACTCGTGGCCCGACGATCCGATCGAGGATCTGCACGAGCCGGTCTGGGCAGGCGTCCTCCCTCTTGAATCCGCGTTCGGTGTGCCGCGCCCGGCACCCGATCTCCAGCATCCCCACGATGTGCCGCATTACCTCGCGCGATGGACGCCGTGACGACCACCGACCCACACACGCGCAGCTTCTGGCTCGACGACATCGCGGGAACAGGCGCCGACCTGAGTCAGCGACCAGCTCTACCGGGAGCGCGCGACGCCGATGTCGCAATCGTCGGTGCCGGATACACCGGACTATGGACGGCCTACTACCTGCTCGAACACGATCCGACCCTGCGAATTGCGCTGGTAGAAAAGGAGATCGCCGGCTTCGGCGCATCCGGGCGCAATGGTGGCTGGTGCAGTGCGCTGTTCCCGGCATCGATGGAAAAGGTTGCAGCGCACTCGTCGCACGATGCGGCACTCGCGATGCGGCGCGCGATGAAGGACAGCGTCGACGAGGTCGGCACGGTCGCAGCGAAACAGCGAATCGACTGCAGCTACGTCAAGGGCGGGACGCTGTCGTTGATCCGCAGTCCTGCCCAGGTCGCCCGGGCCAGGGACGCACTCGAACGCGCACGAGCATGGGGCGAATCCGACGACGACCTGCGCCTGCTCGACGCCACCGAGACGGCTGAGCATATGCGGGCCACTCAGGTGCTCGGCTCGTTGTTCACTCCGCACTGCGCGGCCATCGACCCGGCCAAGCTCGTGCGCGGGCTCGCCGACCTCGTCGAACGGGGCGGCGCAACGATCTACGAGGGCACCGCGGCGACGGCCCTCACGCCCCACCGGGTCGACACCCGCCATGGCGTCGTGCGCGCCGACGTCGTGGTGCGCGCCACCGAGGGCTACACGCCGACGATTCGCGGCCAACGCCGTGCACTTGCGCCGGTGTATTCGCTCATGCTCGCGACCGAGCCCCTGCCCGAC
>Ga0209863_10000150_pt1 | contig 43775 bp, 44 predicted proteins | sample OrgsoiDNA2013046_FD_185796 | JGI IMG/M metagenome (GOLD analysis project Ga0209863, IMG submission 185796) | Permafrost soil microbial communities from the Arctic, to analyse light accelerated degradation of dissolved organic matter (DOM) -... | ecosystem: Environmental > Terrestrial > Soil >...
GGCCATTCAGGAACTTCATTCGTATGACGTTCCCGAATGCATCATGCTGCAAGTGGCTGATGGCAGTTCGGCCTACCTGAATTGGATCAAGGAAAACGTGCAGAGCTAAGCTGAATCTCCGCATGTCCGCCGAGCGCACTGAACCGAACTCAGCGAGTATTCACTACTTGGCGCACTGCGGCCAAAGGGGCAGCCCAATGCAATCGTTAAATCGCTGCCAGCGCCTGATCCAGGTCCGCCAGAATGTCTTCAACATCCTCCACGCCGACGGAAATCCTTACCATGCCATCCGTGAGTCCAATCTTCTTACGGCCAGCCACGCCGAGAGCAGCATGTGTCATGCTGGCCGGATGAGAGATAAGCGTCTCCACCCCGCCCAGCGATTCGCCCAGCGTGCAAACCCTTACCTTGGCCAGCATCTTCTTCGCGTTACCCAGTGAGCCTGTTTCAAACGTAATCATCGATCCAAAGCCTGTCATCTGCCGCTTGGCCAGCGCGTATTGCGGATGATCAGAGAATCCCGGATACAGCACCTTCTTCACCTTCTTGTGTCCGCGCAGATAGTCAGCCACCAGCCTGCCGCTCTCATCATGCTTCTCCATGCGCACGGCCAGCGTCTTCACGCCGCGCAGCACCAGCCAGCATTCAAACGGAGACATAATCGCACCCGCTGCCTTCTGTATGAACGCCAGTTTCTCAGCGTGCACGGGCTTCGTTCCGACAATCACTCCACCGAGCCCATCACTGTGTCCATTGAGAAATTTGGTGGTCGAATGCATCACCATGTCCGCACCCAACGCGATTGGCTGCTGAAAATAGGGAGACATGAACGTGTTGTCCACAATCAGCTCTGCGCCGCCGGAGTGCGTGATGCGCGCAATCTCGCGTATGTCAGACAACACCATCAGTGGATTGGTGGGCGTTTCAATCCACACCAGGCGAGTGTTCTTGCGCATCGCCTTCTTCACCAGATCAGGCTCGGATGTATCCACGTAACTGAACTCAACGCCATAGTTGGCAATCACCTGGTCAAAGAGCCGCGGCACGCCGCCATAAACGTTTTGTCCGCAGATGAGATGGTCACCCTGCTTGAGGAAGCATTGCGTGACCGCCACGGTTGCCGCCATGCCACTGGCAAATACATGGGCCGAACTGCCGCCCTCCAGCGCGGCCAGGTTCTGCTCCAGACGCGTGCGCGTGGGGTTCGATACCCGCGCATACTCATAGCCTTTGTGTTTCCCCAACTCTTCCTGGATATAGGTGGAGGTAGCGAAGATCGGCGGCGCAACCGCACCCGTGGAAGGATCAGGCTCCTGGCCAACGTGAATTGCCTTGGTGGCGAAACCTGTTCCGTTTTTCTTCTTTGTGTCTTTCAGCTTCATGTTTTTCAAACTCATGCGCGATTCCGTTTCATCGCGGAAATTAGATTCCGCCTTCAAAAATGTTCTTTGACATATACCGTTCGGCCGAATCGGGAATAATGGTTACAACCCGCTTCCCTTTTCCCAGCTTGCGGGCCACTTGAATCGCGGCAAATACATTGGCTCCCGCGCTGGATGCTCCCAGCACGCCTTCTTTGCGCGCCATAGCAGCCACCGTATCGAAGGCATCTTTGTCAGTGACTGCAATGATCTCGTCGCACACGGACCGGTCAAATGTCCTGGGCACAAAACTGCTCCCGATGCCTTCCACTTTGTGCGGCCCCGCCTTGCCGCCTTGCAATACGGAACCTTCAGTCTCCACCGCAACGCAGTAGGTTGCCGGATTCTTTTCTTTCATGTAGCGGGCTACACCGGAAAACGTGCCCCCCGTTCCCACTCCGATAACCACGGCATCCACACGTCCGTCCATTTGTTCGTAAATTTCGGCGCCTGTTGTGTCGTGATGAAAGTCAGGATTGGAGAGGTTTTCGAACTGGAGAGCGGTAAATGATCCGGGGATGGTGGCGCCAACTTCCTTCACTTTTTTGATTGCGCCCTGCATGCCTTCCGCATCCGGCGTGCGCAGCACTTCTGCGCCCAGCGCCTTCATGACCTTTACTTTCTCTTCAGCAAACTTCTCCGGCACGCAGACAATCACGCGATAGCCTTTGTTCACCCCTATCAGAGCCAGTCCAATGCCCGTGTTGCCGGCAGTGGCTTCGAGAATGGTGGCGCCAGGCTTTAGACGGCCTTCCTGCTCAGCGCGCTGGATCATCCCGATGGCGGCACGGTCTTTTACGCTACCGCCGGGATTAAGATATTCCAGCTTGGCAAAAATATCGGCTGCACCCTCCGGCGCGATGCGGCGAAGATGCAACATGGGCGTGTGTCCCACTAATTCGGTAATATTCTCGGCGACGGGTAATTTAGGCATAGCCAAACCTCCAAGACTACGGGAGTAGCGCCTTGCGGTCAAACCAGCATGCCGAAAACCTGCAGAATCACTGGCTACCGCTCCGTTTTACTCGTGCGATCTTAGACTTTTTTAAGTTACGTTGTTCTTTAAATTGAAAATGTGATCGAAAAGCCCAGCATTCGGGAGCTATTCTGGTCAAGGGAGAAACAGCAGGGTTGACTCGATCTTGTAAATGGCCCATCAGTGTCACTTAACAGGGTCACCGGCACTTAATAACCTGTCCATCAGGGCAGTGTATGCAATATGTCTTTAAACCTGATGAAACCTTTTCCATATCAAAGTAATCTAGTTAACCAGCAGGCTCATCCGTCGACTGCTAAAAGAGGGGTGTGCGGATCCCCGGAAGACTGCCGCCCCCTTTTTAAACTCTTAAGTCGACTTTTTCTCACACCGGCAAGGAAGCTCCGTACCGCGCAAAAGCTACTGAAAAAATCGAGAGTTTGTGTTCGCGAGTAGAGCAGTTGATTTTGGGGCCAAGAACAAAGTCCGCTGGGGAGAATCCAGCGGGCTTTTTTTGTTGAGAGTCGATGACGTTCTGTCAGTTGGTCAATCCGGGTTTCAATAACCCAATTACCAGATTACTCAATTAACAATCTGGCTTATTTCCCTTCCAGAATCCGGCGAATCATCACCATCTGGCCTACGTGGTAGGAATTGTGATTAGCCAGGAGCAAAGCCTCGCGAAGGTAGGTTTGTCCTTTGCCGTGAGGAATACTCTTCATTAAATCAACCTTCGGATTGGCCACCATTGCCACCATATCGTCCAGATCCTCCAGAATGCGGGCCACACTCTTGTCCCATGCGCGATCGTCAGCCGGCACATCTGTCTTTGGCCAGTAGCCGTCCGGGAATTTTGGCGAGCGATGTTTCGGGTTAAGCGTGAATTGGACGATGTCTGATTGAGCAATGCGCAGGTGCTCCAGCAACTGCCACGGAGTGTGAGGAGAGCCGGCTGGCTTGCTTGCGCGCAACGCTACGGGGAAATCTTTCAGTGCGCTGCCAATATCAACATGGGCCTCAGCTTTTGTAAGCATGTGAATCAATTGCTGTCTGAGAGGGTCTTTGGATTCCATTTATCTATTGTAGACTGGCCCCTTTGCGCACGCGGCCGTTTGACAATGCGACGCGGTAAGCGGGTAAGATACAACCGTTGTCCAAACCATCCGAGTTTGTCTCAGCGGAAGCTTGGGGTCATCCATATCGTGAAGCAACATCCTTCAATCCTCAAACCCAGCCATCTTGTCTTATTACTCTGGACTTTAATTCTTGCCACCACCGCGTTCACCGCGGTCGCGCAGACCGCCGAAGGTCCCGCAAAAAACTGGGCCCCGGGCAGCCCCGAACTCATCCAGCCGGACGATCTGGTAAAGGCCATGAAAGGCCCTCAGAAGCCCACCGTCCTATACGTTGGCCCCAAGGCCTTTTATCAGCAGGCACACGTACCAGGAGCTGAATACATTGGCGCCACGGCCCGTCCGGAAGGGCTTGAACAGCTTCGCACCCGTTCAGCCTCTATAAAGCATGATGCTCCTGTAGTGATTTATTGCGGATGCTGCCCCTGGGACCATTGCCCAAACATCCGTCCTGCCTACGACGAGTTGCACAAAATGGGCTTCACCAACCTAAAGGTTCTTTATCTGCCCGGTACATTCGGTACCAGTTGGGCGGATAAAGGTCTACCCGTGGAGAAGGGCCAATAGTCTCTTCTGATGCGCAGGCCCCTGTTCGTCGCTATTTCGGCGATCGTGATTGCGATCATAGCGATCGCCGTCTACGTCGGCAGGCATCGTTTCCTGCCCTCGTCCCATACGTCCGAACCTGCCGCAGACGCTATTCAATCGCGGGTTCAGGACACCCTGCTCACAGACCTGGATGGCAGGCAGTTCCGCCCCAGCGACTATCGCGGTAAAGTCTTGCTGGTAAATTTCTGGGCGGCATGGTGTGCACCGTGCGCGGAAGAAATCCCGCAATTCGTCGCCCTGCAGAACAAGTATCGCGATCAGGGATTGCAGATTGTGGGCGTCTCAGTCGAAGACATTGAGAGTGAGCTTCGCGCTTTCTGCACCAGGAACCACGTTAACTATCCCGTCGTTCCCGGCAACCAGACCATAGCTGATTCCTTCGGAGGTGTCCTTGGCCTGCCCACCACCATTCTGATCGGCCGTGATGGCGCCATTTATAAGAAATACCCCGGCGCCACGGACTTTTCCATACTTGAACAAGACTTCCGGCCATTGCTCGCGGCAGCGCACTAAAAATTGCCACTTGGCAGGCTCTGCCCGAATTTGTAAAATCATCGGGCAATGTCTCCCCGCTTCTTCCACGGCTTTACTTGACGGTGACCCAGAAAACTCCGGGTCGGACGTTCTCTTACCGTTAAAACACAACCAAGCCGAAAGGAAGAATCCCATGCTGCGAAAGCTATTCGCGGTTCCCCTGTTTTTGATCGTCACTTTTCTGTGCCTTGCTCAAGCTCCCAAGTCACGCCATTTCGTTTTCAACTACAACTTCACGGTAAAAGTCAGCGATTTGGGAAAGCCCCTGGACGTCTGGTTTCCCATGGCGCACTCGGACCAGTTTCAGCAAATCAAGGTGATCTCACAGACCGGCGACCTCCCGCTCAAGGAAACCAGCGAGCAGGAATATGGCAACAAGATGTTTTACGCGCACGTGGACAAGGCAGATAAGCCCGAATACCACTTCAGCGTGAAGTATGACGTGGTCCGTACCGAGCATCTGGCCGCAGTTTCCGCTCGCGAAGACGCGACGCCCGGCCAGCTGAATCGCTTCTTGCAGCCGGACAAACTGGTACCCATCACGGGCAAGCCTGCTGAATTGGCCATCCAGCAGATTAAGCCCGGCATGACGGACATGGAAAAGGCCAAGGCCTTTTACGACTACACCTTCAATACCCTGCGCTATGACAAGACCGGTACGGGATGGGGCCGCGGTGACACGCTTTGGGCCTGCGACTCCAAACACGGAAACTGTACAGACTTCCACTCTGTTTTCATCTCCATGGCCCGCTCCCAGCATATCCCGGCCAGGTTTGAAATCGGCTTTTCCGTGCCGCCTGACAAGAATGAATCTGACATTGCCGGTTATCACTGCTGGGCGGAGTTCTATACCAAAGAGCGCGGCTGGTATCCCGTGGATATTTCAGAAGCCTGGAAGCATCAGGAGAAGAAAGACTACTTCTTCGGCGCGCATGATGTGGATCGTTTGCAGTTCTCACTGGGCCGCGACCTTGAACTCAATCCCAAACAGCATGGCGATCGCCTGAACTACTTCGTGTATCCCTATGCTGAGTTGGACCACCAGGCGTATCCCAACGTAGCCATCGCGTTCTCTTTCAGCGATGTCAAAGACAATGAGAAGTCAGCTCGCGCGGCGCGCTAGTGCTGAAACTGGCAATCAACTTTCAGATGAGCCTCATGGACTGGCCGCAGCCTCGCACAGCTCGCGGTCAGTTTTTTATTTCTTGAATTTTGCCGTGATGCCACCCATGAGCTGTTCCAGCTCACACATCAGGTCATCTTCAATGGCCAATCCGGCTTCGCGCATGGCAGCAATGGGATCAACCCTGAACAGCCGCGCGTTCCTGTCAGAAGCGGCAATCCATGCCTGCAGGCGGCCTTCAAATTTATCCAGTTCAGCCACAAGACGGTCAGGCCGGCGGGGTGTGGTGTTGCGTCGAGGGGTCGCGAACATAATTGTCTGCAGGGATATTAGGCGCTATTCCAAAGTTCGGCTTGAGCATTTTTGCTCAGTGTCGAGATGGTTAATGGGCATGAGAAACCGGCTGTCACGTTAAGCAACAGCCGGTTTTTTGTCTTTGAATTCTATTGTTTGTTGTTGGTTGGCGTGCCCGCTGCCGTCTTTGGCGGCTCGCTGGCGAAATATCCACTACGCGTGCGTACTTGCAGGTCTTTGTAGCCCGGGGAATGCGCTACAACCTTTACCGTACGATAGCCGCCATTGCTGCGCGGGTTCGTCGGCTTGTACGTAATGCTGTACTGGTTACGGATATCGCGAGCTACATCGCGGCTGATCTCATCCACTTCCTGAAGATTCTTGGGGAAGAACGCCACGCCGCCAGTCTGAACGGATAGTGATTCCAACGCCCGCTTTGCGCGGCGCTGCTTCCCTTCTTCACTCAGAATGCCGATGGTGTAGATCGTGGGACCGTTGTCATTCTGTACGGCGCGAATGGCCTGCTCCAGAGAATCGCGGCTTTCGTTGTCCTCACCGTCAGTAACCACCAGCAGGACTTTCTTCTCCAGCTTGGCGCTTTTCAGGTGATCGGCAGAAGCTACCACCGCGTCATATAAAGCTGTTCCGCCGCGGGAGTCCACGCGATCGACTGCTTCTTTCAGCAGGTCCACTTTGTTGGTGAAATCCTGGTCAAGAAACGGTTCGTCATTGAAGTTCACCACAAACACTTCATCGTGCGCGTTACTGGCTTGCACCAGATTCACCACCGCCTTGGCGACGGCGTTCCGCTTGGTGCGCATGGAGCCGGAATTATCGACCAGTATGCCGATGGAAACAGGGATGTCTTCACGCTTGAATGACGTAATCTGTTGTGGCTGGCCGTCTTCGTACACCACGAAATCACGCACTGCCAGGTCCGTCACCAGATGGCGTCGTTGATCAAGCACCGTCGCCGTCAGGGTGACTTCATTCACCTGCGTTCTTAAGATGAAGCCGCCCTTTTTATCCGTGGTGACCTGGTTGGTCGTATCCACGTCGGGTGAAAGATCTGGAATCGCTGGAGCCTGTTTGGTCCCCGAAGGGATATTCCCTGCGGTGTTGGCGCCAGAAGCATTGTTCGCAGTTGGAGCTGGCGCGGCCCGGCGCGCCCATACGGGCACTGCGGGGTCGGTGGAATCAAAGTCCGACGGCACCTGGGTCAAAGGACCCTGGGCTGGTGCGGCCTGAGATTGCGTCGGCGAAGCAGATGTCGCCGGAGGAGTTTGCGCCCACAAGCAGGCATTGCCCAGCAAGTAAGAAGCGATGAGGAGCCCGACAGCCGATTTATTGCGAAGGTGCATAGTATCCCGTTTTGGCGTAGACATTCAGGTGTGGCAGCCCCTTGGGCGGAATGAGCTTAACCTTGATCTTGCGCCAGTGCCCATCTTTTGCCCTGTTGCTTGGACGGTATCCGAGTACATATTGGTTGCGCAGCTCTATTCCAATCTTTGTAGCTACATCCGAAAGCTCGTTGGGATTACTGATAGTAAACAGCCTGCCGCCAGTCACATTTGTGACTTCACCCAGTAAAGCCGGCCCGGCGATTTCCTCCGGCTGGGCCGGATTAAGGCTAAATATGCCAATGGCATAGATCTGCACATCGGCTTCTTTCACCATGGATTTGATCTCGCTCTCCGTATATCGGCTGTGGTTATCACCGCCGTCCGAGATGATCAGCAGGGCCTTTTTTGAATTGTGGGCGTCCTTCATCTTGTTTACGCCCATGTAAATGGCGTCCAGCAGCGCCGTGGAGCCCTGCGGCACCGTGTATACCAGCTTGCCCTGAACGTCTTCAATCGACTTGGTAAAGTCCGCCCGCAACTGTGGCCGGTCATTGAAGGTGATCATGAAGAATTCATCGGCTGGGTTGGCCGTCTTGAAAAACTCAATCACCGCGGCCCGCGCCTTGTCGATCTTGTCAGACATGCTTCCGCTCATATCAAAGATCACACCCAGGGAAATGGGCGCGTCTTCATTGGAGAACACCCTTAGTTCCTGGTTGTCGCTGCCTTCTGCTACGGCAAAATTCTGCTTATCCAGGCCCGTAACAATGCGATTCCAATCATCGGTTACGGTTACATTCACCAGCACCAGGTTCACATCCACCATGGTTGGCTTGCCGTGGTTTACTTTCAACCCCGGATCAGTGCTTACGCCAGGCGCATTGGCATTGGGATCGTTTGCTTCAGGCTGTTTAGCTGCCGGCGGCTTGGCTGCGTCGCCGGGACGAGGTTCAATGTGGACGTTTTCATCCTGCGCCAGGGCTAAAGTGGTGAAGGCGAACAACATCGCCAGTGAAAGTGCCCAGCGAACTATGGTCATTTTCGTCAATGCCGTTCTTAAAGCCAACTCGGGGGAATGGGCTGAACCATCCCCGCAAAATCTGGAGCGGGGCATCTGGAACCTCTTTTTTCGCGATGTTATCACAGCATTGCCAGCGGGAAAACCAGGAACTTGGCTTTTCCGTGCATATACCTCGGCCCGTGATAAACCAGAATGTTAGATGTGAGAGCAGCAGGCTCAGGTTTCCCGCAGCTCCTTGGTAGAATGCAATGAGTCCTGACAAACGATAATGGCTGAAATCCTTCCATTTAAAGCATTTCGATATGACACCAGCCAGGTGAAGCTGAGTGACGTGCTCACGCAGCCCTATGACAAGATCACGCCAGAAATGCAGGCAAAGTATTACGAGCAGAGCCCGCTGAACATCGTTCGTATCGTTTTGGGAAAAGCCGGCGAGACGGACACTGACCACTTCAACATTTACACGCGCGCTGCTGAATATTTTCACGACTGGCGATCCAGCGGCGTCCTGCGGCAGGATGCAGAACCATCTATTTACCTTTATTCTCAAACGTTTACCATCCCGGGCCTGCGTGATATCGCAGAGCGACGTTGCCTTGTTGTTCGCGGACGCCTGTATAACTATTCAGAAAACGTTGTATTCCCTTCCGAACTTACGTTGTCCAAGCCTAAACTCGACCGCCTGAACCTGTTGCGGGCCACGAAAGCGAATTTCGGTCAAATCCTGATGCTTTACAGCGATCCCAGCGGATCCATTCAATCGCAGCTTAAGAAAAAATCGGAAGCCGAGCCGGACGATTCCGTCCTGGATGAATACGAAGTCCTGCACCGCCTTTGGAAGATCAGTGATCCTGCTTTTATTTCCTCGCTACAGGAACAAATGAGTGACCGGAAGCTGATGATCGCTGACGGCCATCATCGCTATGACACTTCTCTGGCTTACCGCGATGAAGCCCGGGCACAGGGCGGCAGCACAGATCGCAATGCGCCCTATGAGTTTGCCATGATGACGCTCGCGTCCATTGAAGACCGCGGTCTGGTGGTGTTGCCTACCCACCGCATCGTGCATGGATTGAACAGCTTTGATCGGGAGCGAATGTTGGACGATGCAAAAGCTTTCTTCGACGTCGACCGCATTGACATGCGCGCCGAAAGCCGCAGTGCTACCACCTTGTTGAGTGAAGCCGGCGAGAATGGCACGGCTTTTGTTGCCGTTACCCGTCAGGGCCCCTATCTGTTGCGCGCAAAAAAGCGCGTCATCAGGGAAACGCTCTCCGGTCTTCCGGATCGGGAACGCGCGCTCGACGTGGTGCAGTTGCACAAAATCCTGTTTGAGCGCGTTCTGGGAATCTCAGAAGACGCAGTACGCAACGAAGAGAACGTCCGCTTTGAACGAGACGCGTTTGAAGCCATCTCCTGGGTGCGCCAGGGCGCCAATGTGGCATTTCTGATGAACCCAGCACGCATCGAGCAGGTTAGTGACGTCGCTTTCTCCGGCGGCCAACTCCCGCAGAAATCCACTGACTTCTATCCCAAACTCCTCAGCGGGCTGACCATTTATGCGCTGGAGTAACACCAGTCAATTGAATAGCGCTCGTGATCGAGGTCAGCAACTGACAAGGCGCGCCACGGCTGCCCTGCTCTTCTACCTGGCATTCTCCCCGGCAGCATCATGGCCGTCGCTGACCATGGCCAGTCAAAAGCATTCACCCACACCATCGCCGTCACCTTCCCCCGTTTCGGGCGCTACACCGTCTCCGGCGCCAAAAGTTTCGCAGCAAGCATCACCCCAGGAATCACCGACTCCCAAAAAGACGGCTCCTGAATTTCTGGTGGTTGTAGATCCCTCCCACGGGGGCGAGGACAAAGGCGTTACCTTGTCTACCAGATTGTTTGAGAAAGACATCACGCTTGCCTTTGCCCGCGAACTACGCAAGGAACTTGACGACCGTGGCATTGCCGCGCGCCTGCTCCGCGAAAATGACATCAGTCTGCCAATCGACAAGCGTGCTGAGATCACAAACAGCCATCACAATATCGTTTACATCGGTGTCCATGCCGGGCGCCCCGGCATGGGCGTACGGGTATATTCTGCTTCACTGCCCGGTGCGTCAGCCAGCGCGGGACCGTTTGTTCCCTGGTCCGTTGCACAATCCGGAGCATTGCCGCGAAGCCGGATTCTCATGAAAGCCGTGGTAAGCGAGTTGCAGCGAAAGAAGCTGCAAGCAATTGGGCTCGACGCGCCGTTGCGCCCACTCAACAACATTATTGCGCCCGCCATCGCCGTCGAACTGGCTTCCTATACGGGCGACGCCGGTTCCACCGACAACCAGAAGATACAATCGGCAGTTGCGTCATCCATTGCCACGGCAATTGCCAATTCGAGGAGCCAGATGGGAGTCCATCCTTGATCCCAAGGCATTTTCAGATCATTCTGTCGCTGCTGCTGGTGGCGATTCTTTTCGTGGGCATCTACATCATTCACCTGCGTCGCGGAGAGCAACGGCTTTCACAACAGGATACTGCGTCTTTGCCGGCGGCGCCTCCCGGTGGAGGCACGTTTGAATCCATTCATATTCTGGTGGCCTACGACGATGATCAGGCTTTGCGCTGGCGTGATGCAGATACCTTCATGCCTGAAGATCGCAGTATGCGTGCCAAGGCTGCTCTGAAGGCCGTGCTGGAGCAATATCAGCAGAAACCATCGCCTCACCCCATGGGGAAAGGCGCTGCCATCAAGGACGTTTATTTCATTGGCAATGACACTTTGCTCGTCGATACGACCGCTGCGTTTGCTGACGATCACCCGTCAGGCGTGCTGCTGGAAGAAATGACGCTGGCTTCCCTGATCGAAACGCTTACGGCAAACGTTCCGGGCATCAATCGCGTGAAATTTCTGGTGGAAGGCAAAGAGCGCGAGACGCTGGCCGGCCACGCTGACTTGATGTCGTTTTATGAGGTCAGCACAGTACACGATCTCGCCAGGGAGCTTGAGTGAGCAAAGTACCCACCATCGGCGTGTTTGACTCCGGCTTCGGCGGACTTACAGTTCTGCGCGAATTGCGCAAAGTACTGCCCGGAGCCAACTACCTCTACTTCGGTGACACGGCCCACCTTCCTTACGGCGCAAAATCGGTCCGCACTGTGGCGAAATACGCCATCGCCAGCGCGCACTGCCTGGAAGAGCATGGCATTGATATGCTGGTGATTGCCTGCAACACCGCTACCGCGCTCGCGATCGATGACATCAGGGCCGCAGTGAAAGTTCCAGTTGTGGGCGTAATCGAACCCGGCGCCCAACGGGCTGCTGCCATCTCCAAATCGCGCAAAGTGGCTGTCGTCGCCACAGACGCCACTGTATCCAGCCATGCCTACCGCAATGCTCTGCAAGCCCTCGGCTTGCAGGCCACGGAAAAGGCCTGCCCTCTATTCGTCCCCTTGGTGGAAGAAGGCTGGGTGGAGCATCCGGTTACTGAACAGGTGGCACACATCTATATGGACGAAATCTTCCGCGACGGCGCACGCGACGCTGACGTCCTCGTGCTCGGCTGCACGCATTATCCGTTGATACGTCCCTTGCTGCGGCGTGTGGTTCCCGCCCGGGTTGAAATCGTGGACTCAGCAGAATCTACGGCTGCCAAAGTAGTGGATATTCTTGGCTCCGTACCTTCCCCAACACCTGGTACTCTTAAATGCTTTGCCACTGACTCCGTGGAGAAGTTCAAGCGCCTGGGAGAAAAGTTTCTGGGAACGTCACTCGAAAGCGTAGAGTTGGTCGACATCGAAAAATAGTGAAGAAAGACAAATGACAACGAAAAGTAAAGACATGGTGTTTCGCTCTGACAATCGCCAGCCGGACCAGCTTCGTCCAGTAAACATCACGCCGGATTTTATTCACACCGCGGAAGGCTCTGCGCTGATTGAGATCGGCAACACTCGCGTAATCTGCACGGCTTCCATCGAAGAGTCCGTTCCATCTTTCATGAAAGGCTCCGGTAAAGGATGGATCACCGCCGAGTACAGCATGCTCCCCCGCGCCACTCTCACGCGCACACCGCGTGAAGCCGCCAAAGGCCGCCAGGGAGGCCGGACACATGAAATCCAGCGCCTCATTGGGCGCGCACTGCGTGCGGCCGTTGACCTGAGCCAACTCGGCGAGCGCACCATTACGCTGGACTGTGACGTGATTCAGGCTGACGGCGGCACGCGCACAGCTTCCATCACTGGGGCTTTTGTAGCGCTCGGCCTCGCCATGGAAAAACTGGTGGAAGCGGGAACCCTATCCGCCGCCCCGATTCGTGATTTCGTTGCCGCCGTAAGCGTTGGCATTGTGGAAGGCAACATTCTGCTGGACCTGTGTTACGAAGAGGACTCCCATGCTGAAGTTGACCTCAACTTCGTGATGACGAGCGGACGCAAGATCGTGGAGATCCAGGCGACCGCGGAACAGCATCCCTTCGATGAGAATCAGCTAAGGAAGATGATGGAGTATGCCAGCAAGGGAGTAGAGTCTCTTATTGCAAAACAGCGGCCCATTCTGCAAAAACTGCCCCTAAGGCAATAATAAGGTCACGACTCCGCCACAAAATCTTCATCATCGAAAATATACGGGGCAGTGCGCACCAAACGGAAGCGAACGTTCTCTCCACATTGGTCACACGTCGGGAACAGGTCCCTGCTATGCAGGACCGCTTCGTGGGCTTCACGATGACCCTTGTTGTGGATGACCTCGTAAATCCCGGTCTGCGGGATAGGTGAGCCAGGCAAAAACAATGTTGCATGCCTGGCGCGAGAGCGGTCATTCTTGCCGCCCGGATCGCCGGTTGACTTAACACGAAAACGCTTACTGACTCGACCTGATAGGGAACTCTGACAAGCTTTCATCTGGTTGCGCGATTCTATAATGTCTAAATTTCCTTAATCAAGTGGGAACCGCATCCGACCCAAAATGGGAATCTTGTACAATTGGGAATGAATTGATCTGGCCGAGCATCTAAGTATTCACATGCTCAATGTGCCGATCATGGTTACCTCTTCCCCAACCCGCAATCTTACTTTCGGCCTGACATTCAGGAGGATCCAATCGTGAAACTTACCCCCGGGAAATTAGCTGGCATGAAAAACGTCTCCGACAAGCGCGGAGTCATTGCCGCCGCTGCCATGGACCAGCGCGGCTCTCTGCAAAAAGCCCTCGCCAAGGAAAAGGGCGGCGAAATTACTGACGCCATGCTCGAGGAATTCAAGACCATCGTCACAGAAGTCCTTACCCAGCATGCCAGCGCCATACTGCTGGATCCGGAATGGGGACTACCCGCCTCCAAGCGTCGCGCCAAAGGATCAGGCCTTCTGCTGGCTTATGAGAAGACCGGCTACGACAAGACCGGCCCAGGCCGTTTGCCCGACCTGCTTGATAACTGGTCCGTGCGGCGACTGAAAGACGCGGGCGCTGATTGCCTGAAAGTTCTGCTTTACTACACCCCAACCGACGGCCAGGCCATCAATGAACGCAAGCACGCCTGGGTAGAGCGCATTGGCGATGAATGCCGCGCCAACGATATTCCGTTCTTCCTGGAATTTGTCGGGTACGAAGAAGGCGCCGATGAAAAGGGCCTTGAGTTCGCGAAGAAAAAGCCAGAGATCGTTGGCCAGTCCATGGCGGAGTTCTCCAAAGACCGTTATGGCGTCGACGTTCTTAAGGTCGAAGTTCCCGTGAACATGAAGTTCGTAGAGGGCACCAAATCCTTTGCGGGACAAAAGGCTTATTCGCGTAACGAAGCCATGGATATCTTCCGTAAAGTGGCAAAGTCAGCCACCAAGCCATTCATCTATCTTTCCGCCGGTGTCAGCAATGCCGAGTTCAACGAATCACTGGCCCTGGCCGCCGAAGCAGGTGTGAAGTTCAATGGCGTGCTCTGCGGTCGCGCTACATGGAAAGACGGCATCGCTGTTTACGGCAAGCAAGGCGGCCCGGCATTCCGCAAATGGCTGGAAGATGAGGGCGTAAAGAACATCAACAACGTAAATGACAGCCTGAAAGCCGCTACGTCATGGCATTCGTTCTACGAAGTAAAGGAACCAGCACTGGCGGGCGTCTAGCTAAAACCTCAAGTAATACCTTAAGCGGGGCGTAACTGCCCCGCTTTTTATTTTGGATAGGATGTTTACTGTCACTTAGGCGGACATTGCTTTGTCGCCGTAAGCAGCCGTAACGATCTCTGCCTTCACCTTCTCCGCCTGGCAGAGATGGCGGCGCTGGTGGGCCATCATCCACATGATGCCGCCGCTCAACTGGCATCGAAACGGTGAAAAGAAAGTCCCAAGCTTGATCTTTGAGAGATCAAGACCTTCATTGTCTTTCATGAGCCGTTGCCATCCATCTTGAACTGCCATGAACTCGGGAAGAAGTTGAGTGGGATCGGGAATCTCCATTGTGGGCGCCACGCTCTTTGGCGCACGGATGGAAAACTTGGGTGGTGGTTCAGCTACCCATACCAGAATGCGTCCCCGAGCGCCGAGCTTATAAGGCCCGTTTCCCTTCGGAGTTTCCGGTCGGACACCGGCAATCGCCTTTTTGGCGATATGCTGAACCAATCCTCCAGTGAGATTCAGGTGCTTGATGCACTCGGCAATCGACCAACTGGAAGGATCAGGACGACGGCTGAGCTGTTCGTTCGACAGCCCGATCATAAGCTGTTCAGCGCGGCGACGGCTATCATTCACGGCTGCAGAGACGAGATCGGAATTCATGTACATGGCGGGAAAAGTCTAGCACTCAGGCTACTCCCACTCAATGGTTCCCGGTGGCTTCGACGTAATGTCATAGACCACGCGGTTGATTCCTCTGACTTCGTTGACAATCCGGTTGGAAATCTTCTTCAGTACTTCATACGGCAAAGGCACCCAGTCGGCGGTCATGCCGTCTTCAGAGTGGACTGCGCGGATGGCGCAGGTGTAAGCGTAGGTTCGCTGGTCGCCCATGACTCCCACGCTCATCACCGGAAGCAGCACCGCGAACGATTGCCATATCTGGTTGTAGAGTCCGGCAGCTTTGATTTCCGCCCCAACAATGTCATCGGCCTCCTGAAGCAGCGCTACACGCTCCGGCGTGACTTCGCCCAGAATGCGTACCGCCAGTCCTGGCCCCGGGAACGGCTGGCGTTGCAGTACCTCTTCCGGCATTCCCAGTTCACGGCCAATGCGACGGACTTCATCCTTAAACAAATCCTTTAAGGGCTCGATAAGCTTAAGTTTCATCTTCTCCGGAAGGCCACCGACATTATGGTGGGATTTGATGGTCTGCGAAGGGCCGCGCACACTGCGCGATTCAATGATGTCTGGATAAAGCGTTCCCTGAACCAGCCAGTCCACTTTGCCGATTTCGCGTTCAATGCGGTGAGCTTCCTGGTCAAAGACTTCAATGAACTCGTTGCCTATAATCTTGCGCTTCGTCTCCGGGTCGCTGACTCCGGCCAGCTTCTTCAGGAAGCGGTCAGAGGCATCAACAGCGTCCAGGTTCAGGCCGAGTTTGTCGCGCATGTTTGACTGGACCTTGGTGAACTCATCTTTGCGCAGCACACCGTTGTTGACGAAGATGCAGGTCAGCCTGTCACCCATCGCTTTGTTGATAATGACCGCTGCCACAGCAGAATCAACTCCGCCGGATAGACCGCAGATGGCTCTTCCCTTTTCACCGACTGTGGCTTTGACCTGACGTATGGTGTCGTCGATGAAGTGTTGCGGCGTCCAGTCGCCACGAGCCCCGCAGATGTCGTAAACAAAGTTGCGCAGAATATCGATGCCGCGCTTGCTGTGGTGAACTTCCGGGTGAAACTGCACGGCCCAAATCCGCCGCTCTTCATCCTGCATGGCAGCCAGCGCGTTGCTGGAGCGGGCAATCACCTTGAAGCCCGCAGGCAACGACTTGGCTTCGTCACCGTGCGACATCCACACATTCAGCGACGGTGGAAGATCCTTGAAGAGCCGCGATGGTTCAGACACGGTAATCTCTGCGTGGCCATATTCGCGCTTCGGCCCCGGCACAACGTTTCCCCCAAGTTTGTGCGTGATGAAATGCAGCCCGTAACAGATCCCAAGCACTGGCAGGCCCTGAGCGAGCACACGCTCGTCGGCGGGCGGAGCATCCGCGTCATAGACGGAAGACGGGCCGCCGCTCAGGATGATTCCGGCGGGATGATAGCTCTTGATTTCGTCCAGGGATGCCGTGCAGGGCAGCACGACAGAGAAAACTTTCAGTTCACGGATGCGGCGCGCGATGAGCTGCGTATACTGCGAACCGAAGTCGAGAATGACAATAGATTGTTCTTCCACGGATGATTTTCTCCGATTCGGAAGGATTAGGCAAGCAAGAGCGGCGATACTCCGCGCGAATCCAACAAAGTCATCACATACTGCGCATTTTCGTTGACCATCAGGAACTCTGCTTCGTACACTTCCTGAACTCTCCTCTTTCGTACCACGCTCAGCTCGAGGAAAACTGAATGGCGGCGCTGACCGCATTAGGAGCTTTGATGTTTAAGTCTTCCTGCTCAATCGCTTACACGTGTCTGGCTCGACTCACATCAACTTCGCGGCGCATGCGTTTTTGGGCAACTTTTGCGCTAGTACTTTGCCTCAGCCTGATACCGTTAGCGGCCCAAAGCCCTTTGACGGATTCGAGCCACTTGTCTGCGAATAACACAATCGGGCAGCAGACTGAAACTGCCCAGCCGGAGCAGGCGATCACCTCGAACCGAGTGGTCCACATTGTTCCCTTCGGACGAACAGGAAGTTCAACCACAAGCGCCGCAACGCCCTTTGCCGCGCCGGCAGGCGCCCATCTAACGTACTTTGGCGGCCCGATCATCCATAGCATTCAAGTGGTTGCCGTGTTCTGGGGACCGAACGTCAATACCGTAACTACATCCGGCATCGGACAATTTTTTACGGACATCACCAGCAGCAGCTATTACGACCTGCTCACCGAATATTCCACCATCGGCATCACTTCCGCCGGTGGAGCCAGCAGCAATCAGGCACTGATTCGAGGCAAATTCGCCACGTCCTCAACCATCACACCCAGCATTCCGTGCCCGAATAATATATGCACCATCACTGACGCGCAGATCCAGGCAGAGCTGGCAGCGCAAATCACGGCCGGACATCTGCCGCAGCCGGTTTCCGATGCGGCCAACGTCATTGAGACGTTCTACATGATCTATTTTCCCCCGGGCGTGACCATTCAGTTGGATCCAGCCGATTCAAGCTGCGTTCAGTTCTGCGCCTACCACTCAACCACCAACACTGGCCTGTTTCCGTACGGCGTAATGCCTGAGCTTGGTCCTCCCAGCGCTTGCGCCAGAGGCTGCGGAGCTGGAACAACATTTCAAAATGTGACATCTGTCACCAGCCATGAAATGTCTGAGGCTGTCACTGACGTTCAGGTGGCGGCTGCGGCAAACCTTGCTCCCCCGCTGGCCTGGTATGATCCCAGCCCCGTGCCAACCTCACCCGATCCTGGGGAAATCGGTGATATATGCAACGGCCAGGACGTATCTGTCACGGCCGGAGTCAACACATACAATGTGCAGCAGGAGTTCTCCAATCTCCAGAATGATTGTGTGAGCGCGCCGCCAGTCTTCCAGTTCACCGCGCCTGCGTCAGTCACGCCTGGCGCGGCCAGCAACGTAACGCTCGCTGTCCAGAGCAGCGTCAACGCGGCCACCTTAAGCGCTTATAGAGGGACGGTGCATTTCACCGGCTCTGACGCTTCCGCAGTGCTTCCCGCTGATTACACCTTTGTCGCGGCCGATGCCGGCACGCATCAGTTCTCCATTACTCTGGCCACAACCGGCAGCCAGACCGTCACGGCCACTGACACGCATTCCAGCGGTTTCAATGGCACGGCAACCATCATCGCCGCTCTACCTGATCTCCAGAACACCCTGGCGGCAACCTCTGGCGCTTTCATACAAGGCCAGACTAATGGCAGCTATTCGGTGATCATCGCAAATCTTGGCACCGCTCCGTCTTCAGGTACGGTGACTGTGACCAATACACTGGCCACCGGCCTGAGCGCTACCGCCATCAGCGGCACAGGCTGGACCTGCACGCTGGCAACTTTGACCTGTACGCGTGCTGACGCATTGGCGGGCGCCGCGAGTTTCCCCACCATCAATGTGACCTTTAATGTGGCAGCAAATGCCCCGGCCACAGCCGTGTCTACTATTACGTTGTCCGGCGGGGGTGATACAAATGCTGCGAACAACACTTCAACATTTACGGCACAGATTTCCCCGGCTATCACAATTGGTCTAACCGGCCCCGGAACCTCTACCGTGCCAGCCGGAACTGCGGCCAGCTTCAACCTGGCCCTGACCGTGGCGCCTTCAGCGGGAACCGTCACATTTACATGCGCTGGACTGCCCAAGGGCACAGCGTGCAGCTTCAGCCCCGCGTCGCTCACCGCATCCGGAGCCGACGTATTGACGATCTCCACTACATCTCGCGCTTCTGCAATTCCAGTTTCGTTCCGCTTGCCTGCTGCATGGCCGCCAATGTTCACAATCCTGCTGGCGTTCCTGGGAATTATCTCTGCTTCTCTTCTAACCAGACAGATGGCAAAACGGCGCTTTGCACTGGTTGCGACGAGCGTGCTTGTGATCTGCCTGATGATCGGTTGCGGTGGAGGTTCTACTCAATCTCCTGGTCCCACTCCAACACCAACGCCTGCACCCACAGCAACGCCCGCACCCACAGCAACGCCGACACCAACTCCGGTTCCAACACCCACACCGACGCCCACGCCGAATCCCAATGGAACGCCGGCGGGCACGTTTGTGATTACCGTGACTGCAACCGGTGCGACGTCACCCGCAACCCAGGCGATCACACTGGTGGTGAACTAACTAGTTGAACTCCGGAATTTCTATCCAATAAAAATGGGCCTCGCCAACATCTTTAGCGAGGCCCAGTTATCTTTTGCCGCGACGACTTGTCTACTTCACCACGATATTCACCAGCTTACCCGGCACCACGATGAGCTTCACCATCTGCTTGCCTTCCATTGCGCTTTTAACTTTTTCGTCGGCCAAAGCGCGTTCGCGAACCAGATCTTCCGGGCTATCCACGGGAACGGAAAGACGTGTACGGATCTTGCCGTTAACCTGCACCACGTATTCGATCTCATCCTCTTTCGCTAATGCTGGATCAGATACGGGCCACGGCTGGCGGAGAAGGTTACTTTTTTCACCGAGGACCTCCCATAGTTCGCTGGCGAGGTACGGCGCAAAGGGTTCAAGTAAAAGAACAAGATTGCGCTGGACGTCGGCAAGAACAGCCGGCGGAAACTTCCCTGCCGCAATCTCGTCTTCCGCACCATAAAGCTCATTGACGAATTCCATGATGGCAGCAACACAGGTATTAAAGTGCCAGCGGCCCGCGAAGTCGCCAGTGATCTTCTTAATGGTCTGGTGAAGCTTGCGCTGCACCTGGCGAACTTTGGGAGAGGCGACTTCACCGGCCGAAGATCCGGAGCGTTGAGGCTGTTGAGCGGCTGTAGCATTGCGCATCACAAAGCGGTACACACGTCCAAGAAAACGGTGGACGCCTTCCACGCCGGCTTCCTGCCAGTCAAGATCGCGATCCGGCGGCGCGGCGAAGAGCGCGTACATGCGGGTTGAGTCAGCCCCGTAGCGCACCACCATCTCATCCGGCGAAACCACGTTGCCCTTGCTCTTGGACATCTTTGCGCCGTCTTTAATCACCATGCCTTGCGTGAAAAGCCGTTCGGCAGGCTCGTCATTCTTGACCAGTCCAAGGTCGCGCATGAACTTGGTCCAGAATCGCGAATAGATCAAATGCAGGATGGCGTGTTCAACGCCACCGATGTATTGGTCGATCGGGAACCAGTAATTGACGGCCGCCGTATCCAGCGGACGGTCATTGATGTGCGCGCTGGTGTAGCGATAGAAATACCACGATGAGTCGACAAACGTATCCATGGTATCTGTCTCACGGCGCGCCGGACCGCCACATTTGGGGCAGGTAGCGTTTACGAATTCGGGGATACGCGAAAGCGGAGAGCCGCCTTCCAGCGTAATAGGGACGTTGTCCGGCAATAGCACCGGAAGTTGGTTTTCCGGAACGGGAACAATGCCATCTTTCTCGCAATAAAGCATGGGGATAGGCGTGCCCCAGTAACGCTGGCGCGAGATGCCCCAGTCTTTCAAGCGGTAGGTGATGGTGGCTTTACCGAAGCCGTGCTCCGCTGCGTAAGCCGTCATCTGTTTGAGAGCTTCCTCATTGGAAAGCTCATTAAACGGCCCTGAGTTAATGAGCAGGCTGTCCTTGTGCGTGTACGGAAGCATCGGCTTTTCGGCTTCGCCAGAAGGAGGCGGATCACCAATGCGGCGCGGCAAGATAACCACGCGAATATCAATGCCGTACTTAACCGCAAATTCATGGTCACGCTCATCATGAGCGGGGACGGACATGATTGCTCCAGTGCCGTAGCCCATGAGAATGTAATTCGCCACCCAGATGGGGACTTTCTCTTCATTGAACGGATTGATGGCATGGCGTCCGGTAAATACGCCGTGCTTTTCAAGCGTTTCAACCTGGCCGGATTCTCTGGCCCGATTCTGCTCGTTGATGAGTTCTTCAACCTTTGCATGAAGGTGAGGATTATTGCCAACCAGATCGGCGACAAGCGGATGTTCAGGCGCAAGCTGGAGCGAAGTAGCGCCGTAAATTGTGTCAATGCGCGTGGTGAATACCGAAATCTTCTCGCAGCCCGGGCTGGTCGGCCCATCGACTTTGAAATCAACCAACGCACCTTCACTGCGTCCGATCCAGTTGCGCTGCATGGTGCGCACTTTCTCCGGCCAGCCTTCAAGTTTCTCAATGCCATTGAGCAATTCGTCAGCATAGTTGGTGGTGCGGACGAACCATTGCTCAAGCTCACGCTGGATCACCGGCGTCTCTTCATGCCGCCAGCACATCCCACCCACGACCTGCTCATTGGCAAGCACAGTGGCGCAATCAGGACACCAGTTCACCTTGCTGTTCTTGCGATACGCGAGACCCTTCTCGTAGAGCTTGATGAAAAACCACTGGTTCCAGCGATAATATTCCGGCAGGCAGGTGGTGATTTCACGCGACCAGTCATAAGTGAAACCCAGCCGCCCCATCTGCTTCTTCATGTGGGCGATGTTCTGCAAGGTCCACTGCTTTGGCGGAACTTTGTTCTTGATGGCTGCGTTTTCAGCGGGAAGACCAAACGCGTCCCATCCCATGGGATGAAGCACGTTGCAGCCCTGCATCCACATGTAGCGGGCAAGAGCATCACCAATGGCATAGTTACGCACGTGTCCCATATGCAGCACGCCGGAGGGATAAGGCAGCATTTCCAGCACGTAATATTTTTTGCGCTTGCTGTCTGGAGGTTCGGCGGCAAAGAGTTTGGGATCGGCCTGCCAGCGCGCATGCCACTTCTCTTCTATGCGCTGCGGATCATAACGGTCTTCACTTTGCACCGGCCGTTGTGATGAGTCCGTGGGTGATGGATTGGCGGGAATGTCTTGTGTTTCAGCCATGTTTGATTTTATGCCCTTTTCCGTTTTGCCGGAATATTTGCGGCGGGAACCTTCACCAATGATTTTAACGTCTCGACATTACGAAGATCGTCGCCCGGCTCCTCAATCGGCGTTTCCGCGATAAACGCCGCGTGCTCGGTGCGTGGATCGTTGAGCAATCGGCGGAAAGGTTCCAACCCAATGGTTCCCTTACCGATGTGCTCATGCCGGTCGCGTTTGGAACCGCGCGCGTCTTTTGCATCATTGCAATGCCACACCCAGACGTTCCTTAAACCAACACTTTCATCAAGCTGTCGCATCGTTTCCTGCCATCCTGCCTCGGAAACAAAGTCATAACCGGACACATATGTGTGGCATGTATCGATACAAACTCCCACGGGACATACTGGCTGAAGGTACTTCAATAGATGCCCCACCTGTTCAAACGATCCGCCGAGAGAAAATTCCGCCCCGGCTGTGTTCTCAAGTAATACTTTAAGGTTTGTTTTCTCCAGTTCCAGCCCTTCCGCCGATTCCGCAATCGACTCCGCCACAAGTTTCAAGCCTTCTTCCCGGCTGCGTCCTCGAAACGATCCTGGATGGAGCACCAGATAATCGGCGCACAGAGCTAGCCCACGTTCCAGTTCCCCACGGAATGCCGCCACTGACTTGCGATGAAATTCAGGCGTCGCGCTCGCCAGATTCACCAGGTAACTTGTATGGATTACCAGAGGACCCAGGCGATATTGTTCGCGCAGCCGACGCATCTCATCGCACTGGGCGCCTGCAAGTTCATAGGGCTTCCACTGCCTTGGACTCGAGGAAAATATCTGAAACGTATTCGCGCCCAGGCGATAGGCACGCTCGGCGGCCATGGCTACACCGCCCGATGTCGATGTGTGTATGCCGATGCGACGTGGGCCGGGTGGGGGTGGTTCACCTTTTGACCACAACAGAACATCTTTGAGGCTAAGCTTGCGGCGGGAGGCTTCAGGGTCTGCTTCGTTATAGGACGGCATGCTCTAAACGCATGATTCTAACACGTTAAACATGCTGCTTTTCATTGCTCAGCAGGGCGCAATCACAGTAAACTGGATATTCCACGAGGTCAGAAGCGAATGTTGGTAGTAATGAAGGCGCATGCCAGTGAAGAACAGGTGCGCGCCGTATGTGAACGCATCGAAAGTCTGGGTTATCGAGCACACGCCATTCCCGGTGCGCAACGCACTGCCATTGGCATTACCGGCAACAAAGGCGCCATGGAAGCCGGAACGCTGGAAGAGATGTCCGGCGTGCAGGAAGTCATCATCGTCAGCAAGCCTTATAAGCTGGTGAGCCGCGACGTAAAGGAAGAGGACACGGTGGTGCATTTCCCCGGCTCTGATGGATCCTTTGGCGCGCGTGATCTCGGCATCATTGCAGGTCCATGCTCGGTGGAATCCCGTGAGCAGGCATTTGCAATCGCGGAACGGGTAGCAAAGGCAGGAGCCAGATTCTTCCGCGGCGGAGCCTACAAACCGCGTACTTCGCCGTACGCATTTCAGGGCCTGGGTGAAGAAGGTCTGAAGATTATGGCGGAAGTCCGTGACCGCTTTGGACTCATGATCATGACAGAGGCGATTGATAACGAATCGCTCGACCTGGTGGCCCAATATGCTGACTGCATCCAGATTGGCGCTCGCAACATGCAGAATTTCTCCCTGCTGAAAAAGGCCGGACGCACCCGTAAGCCTGTTCTCCTCAAGAGAGGTATGTCGGCGACGCTGGAGGAATTCCTGATGGCGGCGGAATACATCATGAGTGAAGGCAACTACCAGGTGATTCTCTGCGAACGCGGCGTGCGCACTTTTGCCGATCATACACGCAACACGCTTGACCTGAGTATTGTTCCCGCAGTCCAGAAGCTTAGCCACCTGCCTATCGTGGTTGACCCAAGCCATGGCACGGGCAAGCGCGATAAAGTCCTACCTCTATCAAGGGCGGCCGTTGCCGTGGGAGCGGATGGGCTGATTGTGGAAGTGCACAATGATCCAGATCGCGCTCTTTCAGACGGTGCGCAATCGGTCTTTCCCGATCAATTCGATGAGTTGATGGCGGAGGTGCGACAGATTGCTCCGGTCCTTCATCGAAATGTTCAAGAGCCGTTAAAACAGCCAGCGGTGGCAAAGGCCGGAAAATAGTTGACCGCCAACTCCCCCATACGGCAGTTGTTCGTCCTTGGTGTGTTTCTCCTTGGCCTGAGCGGCTGCAAAGACACTCCGGACCCTGTTCCCAACTTCCGCGAATATGCCTACGTCAGCAATGGTGGCAGCAATAATGTAACTGTAGTGGACCTGCGCGGACTGCGCGTGCAAGGCATTGTCCCAGTAGGCAAAAGTCCCACCGGCCTGGCCACCAACCCAAAGAAGAACGAAATCTACGTCGCCAACACCGAGTCAAACAACATCAGCGTGATTGACGCTGAAAGCAATAAAGTGGTTGCTACCATTGGCGTACAACGCGCTCCCTATTTCGTCGACGTTTCCGCCGACGGCAAGCGTGCTTACGTAGCCAACTCCGGTTCGGCAAACCTCTCCGTGATTGATCTCGACCAGCGCAAGGTCATTAAGACCATCGCCGTAGGCGGAGGGAGTAACATGGCCCGGCTCACACCAGACGGCAAAATTGTCGTGGTTGCGCTGAGTGACGAGAACTCCATTGCACTGGTGGATACAAATAGCCTGGAGCTGCGTGCCAAAGTCAAAACGTGCGCGAAACCCGTAGATCTTGGGATTGTTCCCGACTCCAGCAAGGTTTTTGTGGCGTGCAGCGAATCAAGACAGATTGCGGCCGTTGATTTGAAGGAAGCCCGCCTGCTTACCTTGCTGGACGTTGGCCAGACGCCGCTGCACATTGCCGTGAAACCGGATGGCGGTGAAGTTTTTATCTGCAACTATGACGCAAGTTCCATTTCAGAAATAGTCACGGGCGCAAATGAAGTTAACAACACATTCCTGATTGGCGACCATCCCGTGCGCGCCATGGTCACGCCTGACAATTCCCTGCTCTATGTGTCCAATTTTGGATCAGATACGGTGGCGGTGTACAGCATTGATACCGGCAAGCTTCTGCATTCGATTTCAGTCGGCAGCCATCCGGAAAGCATGGCGCTCTCGCCGAATCAACTTATGCTTCTGGTGGTCAACACCGCCACAGGCGATCTATCCGTATTGTCATTGATCGATCGCAAAGGCCGCCCTCAGCCCGATATCCCGGTCATGGAGACCATGATCCCGCTTGGACGCGATCCCCGGTCAATTGTGGTGAAGGCCTTTATCAGCCAGCGTTAGTTCTGAATACAATAACTGCGTGAAATTTAGGGTAGCTCTGCTTCAAATCTCGCCAGTCGAGGACCAGATGGGGAACCTGGCAAAAGGCCTGGCGGCATGCCGCGAGGCGAAAGCACGCGGAGCCGATCTGGCCCTATTCCCGGAGCTTTGGAATATCGGTGCGAGTCGAGGGCTGGACGATCCTCAAGCACGGCAACGCTGGATCAATCTGGCCATTGATCAAAATAGCGACTTCATTCGATCCTTTCGTGCACTGGCACGAGAGCTGGAAATGAATATTGCAGTTACCTATTTGGAAGCGCATCAGCCGCTGCCGAGAAATTCTGTTTCCATTCTCGATCGACGCGGCAACATCGTACTCAACTATTCCAAAGTGTTCATCTGTGACTTCGGCAAAGAAGAGCTCCAGAATCCTGCTCTCAACCCGGAGAACGTCGGTTGTGATGTGCATTGCTGTCCAGGCGAATCATTTGCCGTCTGCAAGATTGAAGGCGTTGAAGGCGACGTTTTGGTTGGCGCGATGATTTGCTCAGACAGGGAGTTTCCCGAAGCGGCGACTCAGCTAATGCTGAATGGCGCCGAGTTGATCATTGTGCCGAATGCTTGTACCTGGGACGAACTCAGGACTGCCGGGCTTAAAACAAGGGCCTTCGAAAATCTGGTGGGTATAGCCATGACGAACTATCCCGGGCTGACCTTAGGTAAATCTCAGGCGCACACATGTGTAGCGTGGCGCGAGGGTCAATCCGTTGACACTCTCATGACGAGCGCCGGACAGGAGGAAGAAACACTTCTCGCCACGTTTAATGTCGACGAGATTCGAGCATTTCGAAAAGCAGAGTCGTGGCGACTGGACTACCGCAAAGCATGGCGCGGCCGATGACTCTTACGAAGTCTTCTTGTCTTTCTTCCGTACATAGAGCAGCTTGTCGATTTCGGCCACAACTTGCCCGTCAGCGTCTGTGACCACAACGTGAAACTCGGGCTCCACCTTGCCGTTGCTATCCGCGGCTGATTTGATTTCCATAACTCTTTCCGCAGGGATCTGGAATACAGCCTTCACTGTTCCCTTGCCAGGACGTTTGAAGCGAATGGCCGCTGATTTGTCCCACACGATGTAATCCGGGCCGAGGATGTTGATCAGCATCAGCATGTAGAACGGATCGCACATGGAATACAGCGATCCGCCAAAGTGGGTTCCCACATAGTTCTTGTTGTAGAAACGCAATGGCATCTCCACGTGGGCGGAAAGAAAGTCATCACTGATGTGCGTAACGCGTACGCCTGCACCTAGATAAGGCGTGTAAATGCTGAGGAGTCTTTTAAGTTTGCCTGCGGTCATCGCCATGCATTGTACCCTTCGTCCACCCTTACTCGTTGATATCTGATTTCGCCTGCGCGCTATCCGGCGGCGGCGCTGAGTGGTTCATATGGACAATCCGCCAGCGTCCGCCTGATTTCTCACACAACGCGGTTCCTCGCGTGTTGATGATCAGCGATCCCACAATAATGCGCATGTCATATTCCACCCAGATGGCGTCCCCGATGGCGTGATGTGCGCGAGCGGTCGTGAGCAGGCGTGCCGGTGGATTATGCGAGAAATAGCGCTTGTGGTAGTACTCCATACTGGCATCACGTCCGTAATAATCGCCGGCGGCGGAAAATACCACCACATGGGGCGCCAAACATTCCGCAAACTGCTTTTCGTCTGCGCGATTAAACGCTTCTTCACACCGGGCAAGCTGTTCATGTAACTCCGAAATCCGGTCCTCTTCCGGGCGGGTGTCTGCCAGATGCGCGATCTGGTTCCTGATATCCACGGTTGCACCTAGCTGACTGAGAAGGTCCACGCCGATAATGCCGTCAATCTGCCGTCCACAGGCACGTCCGATTTGAGACAGGTCAACCGCGGGTAGCTTCACGTTGCTCACATGATGCAGTCCGACGATCAACTCCGGGATCACTACGTTCTGCGCTTTGGTTTCCACCGTGCCGCTCCATGAAGTTACTGACACATGCGTGGCATCACCGTGCGGAAAAGATTTCAGGTTGAGCATTGAAGTTGCTCCGGTATCAAGGAGAAACAGGAAATCGACGCTGCCGATCCGCACAGGCACCACGGGAAGCCGGTCACAACGCTGCAGTGGAATGTCTTCGGCGGTGGCTGTCGCGCAGCCTGAAACAAGGACCAGAAACAGAGAGGCGACAGCAAAATAGCCAGACTTCATAAAACCTCTGATTACGACGTTCAACAGTATGGCATAAAAACGAACGTTCGTGCTATTATATTTTTGAAAGTATAGTGAAAGAAATGCTGGCGACCGCCACCACCAAGCCGCGCGTGACTCGTGCGCCCAAAGGAGAACGCACGCGGGAGAGTATTCTCCGCGTGGCCGTAAACCTTGCCTCTGTGGAAGGACTCCAGGGCCTTACTATCGGCCGGCTGGCGGACGAGCTCAAGATGAGCAAAAGTGGATTGTTTGCTCATTTTGGGTCCAAGGAAGATCTGCAACTGGCCACCATCGGCATGGCGGCAGAGATTTTCACCGAGCACATTATTCGTCCCGCGCTGGAGCTGCCGCAGGGAGTTCCCCGCATGTGGCAGGTGTTCTCCAATTTTCTTGACTATGTGGAAGGCAAGGTTTTTCAAGGTGGATGCTTCTTTGCCGCGGCGTCTTTCGAATATGACAGCCGGCCCGGCCCGGTGCGCGATGCCATTGTCCGATCCATGAAGGGCTGGATGGGTGTTCTGGTTCGATCTGTGGAAGGCGCCGTCCAGGCCAAACACCTGAAGGAATCCGTGGACGCGCAGCAGTTTGCCTTTGAGATTTATTCCCTTACCATCGGCGCTCATTCCGGGTTCCAGTTGCTTGACAACAAGCAGGCCCTGAGCCAGGTCCGGATCACGATCCACGACCGCATTCTTTCACTCGCCACGCCTCGCTGTCCGGCTATCAATCTCAATCCGGCAAAACCTGACCTCAGCAAAGTCCTCTTCTCTAAAGTTGACCCCACTAAAATTAAACGCGCCAAAACCAAACCCGCCAAAAACCTATCCTCTAAAATCAAATAGGTAACTCCTTTTCGAACTCAGGAGGCATGCTTGATTCACACAGAGCTTTTCATGATGGGCATTTCAGCCATGGCGATTGGCCTGGCCGTGGCAGACCACAAGCGCATACGCTCAGCGCGCACGGAAAAGGAAAATCTTCCCTTCAGTGATGCAGTCTGGGCGGGCAATACGCTTTATCTCAGCGGCCACCTTGGTCTGGATTCCTCAACCGGGCGTCCGCCAGCCAGTGCGACGGACGAGGCCCGGCTCATGCTGGAGGCTTTCAAGAAAACAGTGGAGACCGCTGGCCTGACTATGCAGGACCTGGTTTTCATGCAGGTATTTTGTTCAGACGTGAGCTTGTTCGGCGAATTCAACGTGGTGTATCGGAGTTACTTCGAAGGCGGATACCCTGCCCGCGCGTTTCTGGGATCAGGCAAGCTGCTGTTTGACGCCCGTTTTGAAATTCAGGGTATCGCCGTGAAGCGTATTTAGACTTCCGCAGTGGTGGGATCGATCATGGTCTTGATTTCAGAGACACGGTTGGCCGGAAACCCACCCTGGCTGGCATGTTCACGCACTGTTTTCTCGTCCGGCGCAATGTAGATACAGTAGATCTTGTCATCAGTCACGTAGCTGTGGACCCACTGGATCTGCGGCCCCATCTTGCTCAAAACGCCGCATGATTTCTGCGAGATGGCGTTTAACTCTTGCGGGTTCAGGCTGCCTGCGCCGGGTAGTTCCCGCTCAATGACAAACTTCGGCATGCTGTAAATCCTCCGTCGGATGTGGTGTGGGACTGGGAAATCTTATCATTTTGCGCCGTCATTTTCCGCGCACCGCCAATAACTGATCGCGGGAACAATTCAACAGATCACCAATGCGCTCAATGGAGATGTCCGCGGGAGGCAGGCTGGACACAAGCTTGGTATCCAGCGCGTAATGTCCCTGGCGGGGAAAGACCGTGGTAACTTTCTTGCCCCAGACTTTCTTCACGGCAGTAAGAATGCGCAGCTTGTCATCGATGAGTACATAGTGGTCAGCGGGATACCGCTGTTCCACGTCCTGCAACTCCTGCTCCTTGTGAATGTAGATCAGGACGTTTCTTCCCACCGATTCCGCGATGCCGGAACGCTCAATCTTGCGGGGCTGGAATACAACATCGCCATCAGAGAGTATGACTGCCGGGCCCCATTGCTTAACGTATTCCACGGCATCCAGCGAATCAGGATAAAGGCGCGTGGCAAAAGGATAATTGATGAGAAAGTTTGAAACGGTGAGCAGGCTAGGATCGCGTGGATACTCTATGCGATAGCGCTGCAGCGCACCCAGATAATCAGCGTATCCGAGCTCAGCACGAAGCTGCTCAAACATATCCCAGTAGTGCTGCTGGCGTTCGTGGCCAACCTGCTTTTCCAGATAGTTTTTCAGGTCAGCGGTTACGCGATCATTGTTGAGAAGCGTGTTGTCGACATCAAAAAGAAAGACAGTGCGCTGGTCGGGCATGAGATTTTTGCCGGCAGATAGCCCCGGTCACTGGAAATTGTACGAGATTGCGGCGATTCACGTCAGGGCAACCACATCCTCAGGCCGCCAGACCGGCGATCCACCAGAGCGGCTGGCCACCAGTGCTCCGACGCCGCAGGCAAATGAAGCGACCTTGGCTGGTGGCCAATTGAGACCAATACCATGCAGGAGCGCTGCACAGAAAGCGTCGCCGGCGCCGATAGTATCTACAACCGAGACTTTTGGCGCACCAGCGGTCACGAATTCATTTCCGATCAGAAGAGCACAGCCGTTCTCCCCTCGCGTCACGCAGACACCTTCAAGGCTAAATTCCATTGCGGCATTACGGCAGAAGCATTCCAGATCGTTCTGAACATTTGCTGATTGGTTGGGCAACAAGGCCGAAACTTCGACAACTTCATCTTCATTCAGCTTCAGAATATCTGCGACGGTAAGCAGCGAGCGGACCAGCGCCGGAGTATAGCTGTCGCGGCGTAAATTGACGTCATAACAGCGCCGGGCATTCGGCGCGGAGATGATGAGTCTTTCCAACAGTTGGTGTGCCGGCGGACTCAGTTGCTGAAGTGTGCCAAAATAAATCCAGTCAGGCGGAGGAGACACCAGAGACTCTAGAGCGGCGTCATCAAGTGCGGGAAAGTCATAAGCGGCGGGACGATGGATGGTGTAGCTGGGAAGCCCGTTGCGTGACATAACAACGCTTACGACTCCCGACGGGTGGTCAGGGACGCAGGAAATGAAATCGGTGCGCATGCCCCGTGCCGCTATCTCTGCCAGGGCGCGTGAACCGCGATCATCGCGGCCAAGCGCACTGACGATCAGCACTTCATGCCCGAGCTGGTTTGCATGCAAGGCGAAATTAAGGGGCGCACCGCCCAGGAACTCTCGGCCACTCACAAGGTCCCAAAGGATTTCACCCACGCTTATGATCTTCATCGCTTGTAGAAGCCATGGTAAACGAAGGCAGAGCCAGTGAGATTGATGGCCGCAAGCTGAAACCCGCTTTTATGCGGGTTTCGGCGGTCAAGGAAAGAGGGCCCAGATCAGACCAGGTTGAGCAAATGTTGTTTACGTCGGTCCCATTCGTCGCTGGTAAAGATCTGCGGGCCAACCTCAATGAGCCGTGGCAGCATGTTGAACACGGATACAGGCGTCCACATGCCTCCGGTTCTAGTCCGCAGGCTGCGCTTGTTCAATTCTGAAGCCACCAGGGTGATGGAATAATCCTGTACGATCAGCTCCATCATCTGTATCAGCACCTCGCGCTCGTCGGGATCTTCTTCCAGTCGGCTGCAATCACTGGCTACGCGCAGACCGTAGGGTATCTCCTCTACGATGATTGCCTGCTCGTGCTCATCACCCGGCAGTTCACGACGCCATTCCATGGCAACCAGCTTCCAGCCAGCTTCCGTCTTCTGCCGGACGTATTCCAAGTCCACTGCCCCGGTCACCAGTTCCCGAATGCGCTCCACCTTTGCCATCTCATCTTCTCCCTCTGCGAGATTTTTGCCATCCCACCACCCGACTGTGGTTATTGGTTGAGCAACATCTCTGCCATTGTGCCCCAAGCTCCATCGCCGCCAAATATGAGGCTTCTGGCAATGGTCTGTACCTTGGACGCCTCCAGACCGTGATCGTTTGTGGGAAAGCCCGTGCGAAAACGAACAGCTGTTTGCCTTTTCGGACTGCATTTTGCAAAGAGACGCCATCCAAATTCCATATGATCCGTAAACTGAAATCCGGCGAATACCGTCTTTACGCGCGCAAGAACAATCCCAAAACCGCAAAGCGCCGCAATCTGGGAACGTTCTCGTCCATGGAAAAGGCCAAAGAGCACGAGCGGGCGGTCCAGTACTTCAAGCGGCACTAGTCGGTAATAAACTGAGTTGGCCCGCTAGCTCCTTCCAGTCGCAACGGACGCTCTGACCAGGCTACGTCCCAGTACCGGCCGAACTTGCGGCCGTTTTCACGGAAGATGCCCACCAGTTTGAACCCGAACTTCTCATGCAGCGCTTTGGAGGCAGGATTGGGAATTGCGTAACCGGCGACGATGCGATGTATATCCTCGCTCGCCAGCGCGTCAAACAGGGCAGAATACAAACGGCTTCCCGCACCTTTTCCAGCAGCTTCTGAACTCAGATAGATCGTAGTCTCCACCGTGGTGTCATAAGCCGGCTTAACGCGAAAGCGCGTGGTTCCGGCATACCCGACAACCAGGCCTCCGGTCTCAGCAACCAGCAGGCGATGCCGTCCGGTAGCCGCGAATTGCTCAAACCATGCTGCGCGTCGCTCCACCGTGTAGGGCTCAAGGTCAAACGTAATCGGCGTATTTACAACGTAGTGGTTGTAGATACTGGTCAGCCGCGGAAGATCATCTATTTTTGCTGGACGAATGAGGAGATTGTTCATAGGCAATTTGTTCTATTAGACGCCACTGTCAGGGCGACGTCTACGATCGCCTTGCAGCTTATCGTTAGTTTGAACCACAGTGGGATATAGAATGGCGAGCTATGTTTGAACGCTATGACGAACATGCCCGCCGGGTTATTTTCTTTGCCCGCTATGACGCTTCCCAGAGCGGCTCCCAGGTCATTGATTCCCGCCATTTGTTGCTGGGAATCATGCGAGAAAGCAAAGGACTGTTTAGCCCACCACTTACCGAGGACGGCTTGCGCAACCTGGACGGCGAATGCCGTAGAGGCATTGCAATCTCTAATAATGCAATCTCTAATAAGAAGATGGGCATAAGCGTGGACCTGCCGTTGAGCGTCGAGTGCAAGCATGCCCTGGCAGAGGGAGCTGCGCAGGCGGAAACCATGCGAAGCAGAATGATTCGTCCCTTGCATCTCGCCCTTGGGCTTATCTCAGCGTCCCAGGATGTAAAAGAACTGCTGAAAGCTCAAGGCATTACCGCTGAGAGCCTGGCAGAAAATCCGGACGCGGGGGTGGAAACACCCAGCTATTCTCGATCTCCTCCCGCGCTTCTGGAATTTGTCTGTCAAGGCGAGCGGGTTGCCTCCAGCGCCGTCAACCTGGTGAATCCGCTACCCAGAACAGGCGATGAAGTATATCTGACGCGTGACAAACAGGCTGAGACCTACAAGGTTTTGAGGGTGCAACATCATTTTGAAGGCCCTCCCAAAACCCGCACTCTGGCCCATTGCTGGCTGGTGAAGGTCGTGGTTGAAGTTGAGATACTTGGAGTGCCCCCTGAAATGACAGGTGATACCTAGGCCAAAGCCAGCCCGCCATCTACGGTAAAGATCTGTCCGGTTATGAATTGTGGTGCGGTGGCAAAGTACATCACCGCGCTTACCACGTCTTCCGCCGTACCATTGCGGCGCATGGGTGTTCTATCCGCAATCCGCTTCAGCAGCTTTGCGTCCTGTCTATTGTTGCCAGAATCGATCATTCCCGGGGCCACGCAATTTACGGCGATCTCTGGAGCCAGAGCTTTAGCCATGACCTGCGTGAGCATATGGAGAGCAGCCTTGGACGAGCAGTAGTGCGCGTGCGTGGCCCATGGTTTTATGCCGCCCAATGATCCCAGATGAATGATTCGGCCGCGTGACTTTTTCAACGCCGGCAGGCACGCCTGTGACAGCAAAAAAGGGCCGCGAACATTGGTGGAGAAAACATTGTCCCATTGTGCCAATGTGATATCCGCAAACGAGGCGGTCTCAAATACGCCGGCGCTGTTGATCAGCACGTCAATCGACTTGAATTTCTTCAGAACGGCACTTACCGCTTTTGCAATGCTGGCTTGTGAACGAACATCGCACTTGACGGCGAAACCCTTCCCACCGGATGCGTTCACTTCCTCCAATGTGCGGATGGCTGCGTCTTCAGAATTTAGATAGGTGAACGCAACGTTGGCTCCGCCTTCGGCTGCGGCAAGGACAATCGCACGGCCCAGTCGTTTGGCGCCTCCGGTAATCAATACAGTCTTTCCCTGCAGGTTCTTCACGATGGCAATTGTAGCGGATGGCTTCTTCTCACTGCGGAGATGCCAACCAGGAGATACCACAAAGGACACCAAGGTTCACGAAGGAATTCTGGTGTCGTCAGCCGCGCTGGGAGATACTGCATAGATGCGCACCAGTGGCTTTTATTCCCGGCTTTTTGTCACTCTTTTCGTCCTGGTTTTTGGCTTGTCATCCTTCATTGAAGCACAGCAGAGCGGCGGCACACCGCCGGCCAAAGCTGCCGGAGCACAATCGGGCATTCATAAGCAGATGGCAGACTTGAAGCCCATTGCTAGCTTTGACGTGGGTGGGGATCCGGATTGGATGGCTGTGACCAGTGATGCAGTATGGGTAACGATCTCATCGAAAAATCAGGTCACCCAGTTGCGTGCGAAGGACAATTCAATTGGCTTCACGGTCAACGTCAAGGAGCCCTGCTCTGGACTTGTGGCTGCGTTTGGAAGCCTATGGATTCCCAGTTGCGGCGCAAAAGAGTTGGTACGCGTTTCACTTGCTAGCGGTAAGATCCAGTCCCGTCTCCCGCTTGCGCCCGCGGATTCAGAAGGCGGCGTTAGCGCCGGAGCCGGCAGCATTTGGATGGCGACGAACAGCACCGGACGCCTTGCTCGGATCAATCCGAGAACGAACAAAGTGGTGGCCACGATTGCCGTTCCGTCAGGTTCGTTCTGTCCCTTCTTTTACGCCGGATATGTGTGGCTGACATCGAGCGAACACAGCATCCTGAGCAAAATCAATCCTAAGACGAACCGCCTTGTCGCCCGGATTCCCGTGGGCACAAATCCCAGATTTTTGACCGCTGGCGGCGGGTCTATATGGACCCTCAATCAGGGCGACGGGACAATCACACGAGTGGACGCGAGAACTAATCGACGGATCGTAGACATTCCCGCCGGACTTTCCGGCAAAGGCGGCGAGATCGCCTTCGGCTTTAATGCTGTCTGGCTGACTTTGGAACAATTTCCTGTCACAAGAATTGACGCGGCAACCAACTCCATCTTCAGCCAATGGTCCGGCAAAGGTGGAGACAGCATACGAGCGGGGCATGGCTCCATCTGGCTGACTGATCTGCGCGGCGGCAAGGTTTGGAGGATAGACCCCGGGGCCTTGTAGAGAGGGCTGAATCTTTTTCTGAGTCACCACTATCCAATGGCTCATGGGTGAAATAGTGTCGTTGCTTTCCGCGCAGCCATCTGAGGCGTTACCGGGCGGAAATATTCCGAGTGAAACTGAAGCGCTGGATGCGTATTCGCAGGTTGTCACGCACGTGGCGGAGTCGGTTAGTCCTTCCGTGGTTCGCATACAGGTTGAGTCTGCGCGCGGGCGCGGCGGCAGCGGTTCAGGTTTTATCTTTACTCCTGATGGTTTTGTCATTACCAACAGCCATGTTGTCCACGGCGCAGGACAAATCAAGGTCATTACCCCTGATTCCGGCGAGTGTGTTGCTCAATTGATTGGCGAAGATCCGGATACCGATCTCGCCGTGCTTCGGATTGATGCACTCGGTCTTTCCGCAGTGAAGCTGGGCGATTCGCGCCGCATACGCGTAGGCCAGCTTGTGGTGGCCATCGGCAATCCCTATGGCTTTCAGTACACGGTGACCGCAGGCGTAGTCAGCGCACTGGGCAGGAGCCTGCGCTCGCAATCAGGTCGCCTCATCGAGGACGTAATCCAGACTGACGCGGCTTTGAATCCGGGAAACTCCGGCGGTCCGCTGGTAAATGCGAGCGGCGAAGTTGTTGGCGTGAATACGGCCACCATTTTGCCTGCACAGGGCCTCTGCTTTGCCATCTCAGTGAATACGGCGAAGTTTATTGCCAGCAAGTTGATCCGCCATGGCGTGGTGAGGCGAGGATATATTGGCGTGCAAGCGCAAACCGCGCCACTCAACAAGACAATCGCACGGCACTACGACCTGAAACATCTTTCCGGCGCGCTGGTGCTGGGCGCAGAACCGGGAAGTCCCGCGGCAAAAGCTGGCTTTCAGGAAGGCGATGTAATCGTCGCGGTGGACGGTGAACCCGTGGAAGGCGTGGATGAGCTACACAAGTTTCTGGGCGAAGACCGGATCGGCGTGAACACGCGTGTGACAGTCCTGCGTGGCGCTAAGCGTCTGGAATTCAAGCTTACGCCTGAGGCGAGAAAGTTCGCCTAACCGGTTGGTCGCGGTGTCGAAAAATTGGTGATCGTCCTCCGCGCCAATCAGAGGCAGAGTTTCAGTACTTTGCGGTTAAAATAGAACCATGAAATTCGGCATCATCGTTTTCCCCGGCTCCAATTGCGACCATGACAGCTATCATGCAGCCATTACCGCAACCGGCCAGCAGGCCACCATGCTGTGGCATGACTCACATAACATGGAAAACTGTGACGCCATTGTCGTCCCCGGCGGCTTTGCGTATGGCGACTATCTTCGCACCGGCGCCATTGCGCGCTTTGCGCCCATCATGCAGGAAGTCTCCAAGTTCGCGGGTTCGGGCGGACTTGTCATCGGCATCTGCAACGGGTTTCAGATCCTATGTGAAGCCGGCCTTCTTCCTGGCGCACTCATGAGAAATGCCGGACTCAAATACATCTGCAAATACGTGAACGTTCGCGTAGAAAACGCAGATACCCCGTTCACTACCACCTCCAAACCCGGCGAAGTTCTGCGCATCCCGATCGGCCACATGGAAGGAAACTATTACTGTGATGCGGCGACGCTTGAGCAGTTGAGGCAACAAGACCGCATCGTCTTCCGCTATTCCACGCCCGACGGAAAGCTTACCGCTGATGCCAACCCCAACGGCTCTCTCGATAACATTGCCGGCATCTGCAATGAAGGCCGCAATGTTCTGGGCATGATGCCGCATCCGGACCGTTGCAGTGAACAGCTACTTGGATCGTCTGACGGCGCGAAGATTTTCAAGTCGATGGCCATGGCAACTGTTGCGCGTTTAGCTGAAGCGCGATAACGGAATCCAGCTCTTGCCAGCCCTCCCATGGACAACCGCCGGCATCCAACTCTTAGTCCGCACCCCTGAGCGGAACGGGAGGTTCTATGCGTGGTAGGAGCATTGTGGTAACCATGGCGTCTTTGCTACTCGCCCTCTGCATCGGCTGCAATACTGATAAGGCCAACACTCCGGACGTGAAAGACCAGGTCTCCAAGGCTCTGGACAACGCCGGATATAAAGACATTAAAGTCAACGTGAACAATGACAAACAGCTGGTCACACTCGGCGGCGATGTGAAAACCCAGGAAGACAAAGAAAAGGCCGAGGATCTGGCCAAAGCTGCGGCAGACGGCTTTGTGATTTCCAACGAGATCGGCGTTCGTCCTGAAGGTGTGGAAGGCGCGGCCAAGAAGATTGACTCAAACGTAGACGATGCCATCGAAAAAGATTTCAAGGCCGTGATTATCGCCAACAAGCTTGAGAACCAGCACATCCGTTACGACGCCAAAAACGGCGTGCTAACGCTGAAGGGCGACGTTGATACCGCCGGCCAGCGTACGGAAGTTGAGAAACTTGCCGCCACCGTGCCCAACGTTCAGCAGGTAGTGAACGAACTAGATGTAAAGGCCATGAAGAAGCACAAGACCGCGTCGTAATTCATTCGTTCCATACAGGTGCAGACAGACAAGACGGACGGCCAAGAAGCCGTCCGTTTTGCTTTGCAGTGGACTACGTTCATAGACAAGAAAGCTGACAAATACAATACAATCCTTCTTCCAACTTTCCTGCAATGCCAAGGAGAACGATGAAGGCTCTCATCACACTATTCTTATCTGCTTCCCTGCTAGCTGCCCAGGCTCCGGCGGCCAAACCCTCATCAAAGCCGCTCCCAACCATTGCAGAGAAGACCGCCGCCATGCAGGCGTCCCCGGGTTTCATCACCGACTATTGGGACGCACGTGAAGGCGCACTCTGGCTGCGCATTGATAAAGACAAATGGGAGACGCCATTCATCCTTTATGAATCGATGCCTAACGGCGTGGGCTCGAACGATATCGGACTGGATCGCGGCGAGCCGGGCAAAAGCCTGATCGTTCACTTCGAGCGAAGTGGCAAGCAGGTATTTCTTATGGCAGACAATCAAGCATACCGGGCTGTCACCGATGATGCTGACCAGCGCAACGCCGTGCGAACGGCTTTTGCGCAGTCCGTTCTCTGGGGATTTGAAGTGGGAGCGGAAGAAGGCGACGCCGTCCTTATCGACGCAACAAAATTCTTTCTTACAGACACCCATGGCGTGGCCACAGCGATCACCAACGCCAAGCAGGGAAAATTCACAGTGGAAGCTTCAAGGTCTTCCATCTATCTTCCGGGCACAAAGAATTTTCCCGAAAACACTGAGGTTGAATCCACGCTAACGTTTGTGGGCGCAGAGCCAGGCGAGTTTGTAAGGCAGGTCACGCCGGAACCGCACGCCATTACCGTTCATGAACATATTTCCTTCATTCAGGCTCCGGTGGCTGGGTTCCGTCCTCGCGCCTTCGATCCACGTGCCGGATATTTCGGAATCCAGTACATGGATTTTGCCACGCCGGTTGATCAACCGATAGAAAAGCGCTTTATCGCCCACCATCGCCTGGCAAAAAAAGATCCTTCTGCGCCCGTCAGTGAGCCGGTCAAGCCGATCATCTATTACGTGGATCGCGCATTTCCTGAGCCCATACGCTCCGCTGTTCTTGAAGGCGCAGGCTGGTGGAACCAGGCATTCACCGCCGCCGGCTATAAAGATGCCTTTCAGATTAAGCTGCTCCCAGAAGGCATTGATCCCATGGACGTTCGCTACAACGTGATTGAATGGGTGCCCCGCTCCACGCGAGGATGGTCCATCGGCAACGCTGTCACCGATCCGCGCACGGGAGAAATCATCAACGGTCATGTGCGCATTGACGCGCTACGCATTCGGCAGGTTTTTCTCATCGCGCAGGGACTTCTCAATCCGTTCGGCAAAGATCCTGCGGCTCTCGCTAAGGCAAATGGCATGGCCCTCTCGCGCATACGCCAGCTTGCCGCACACGAAACCGGACACACGCTCGGACTGATGCACAACTATGCCGCCAGCATTGTTAACCGTTCGTCAGTGATGGATTATCCGCCGCCAACAGTAAAGGTTGGAGCGAACGGACTGCCTGACGTCTCCGACGCGTATGCTGTGGGCATTGGCGAATGGGACAAAACCGCCATCACCTACGGATACGCTGATCTGTCGGGAAGCACCAATGAAACCCAGGCACTGGATAAGATTTTGGGCGACGCATTTTCCAGCGGCCAGATCTATCTCACAGACCAGGATGCGCGTCCGATGGGATCGGCCAGCCCAATTGCTCACTTATGGGATACCGGCACAAACGACGTTGACGCCCTGCAGGAAGTGATGGCGGTGCGTGACGCCGCTCTCAAGAACCTTTCAGAAGAAGCCATCCGTGAGCACACTCCAATGGCGACTCTCGAAGACGTTCTGGTGCCGGTCTACCTTTATCACCGATATCAGGTGACTGCTGCTGCAAAGTCGATTGGAGGATTGAATTACACGTTTGATCTGCGAGGACAGAACCATAAGGATCCGGCAATCGTCCCTGCTGATCAGCAGCGGCAAGCTCTGCGTGCGATACTGAAAACCCTTTCGCCTCAGGAACTAGCGGTACCTCAAGCTCTCCTGGCAATTATTCCTCCCCGTCCGCCGGAGTATCCCAGCTCACGCGAAAACTTCACACGCCGAACATCACCTGCATTTGATTCCCTTGCACCCGCTGAAGCCGCTGCCGACATCATTGTCCGATTGCTGCTCCAGCCGGAGCGGGCCCAGCGCATGATTGAATATCACGCTCGCGATGCGAGCAATCCCGGCTTCGACGAACTGCTTGATGCATTGCTTACCGCAACCTGGAAGTCCCAGCCCGGAGCAGGATACAAGGCCGCGATTCAAAACACGGTGAACGCAGTTGTGCTCAATCACCTTATGATGCTGGCCAACAATGAACATACATCTACACAGGTCCGCGCAATGGCTTTCATGAAACTCGATCAACTGAAGAAGTGGCTTACATCCCAGGAACCGTTGCTTAAGGATTCTTCCACGCGCGCGGAGTTCATGTTCGCAAGAAACCAGATCGATCACTTTGAGAAAAGCCCAGCGGAGGTCCATGCAACGGTGCCATCCACACCTCCAGCAGGCGATCCGATTGGGTCGGACGAGTGGGAGTAGATTGAATTGTTAATTTCAAATTGAAAATTTGAAATTTTAATTCAGAACGCTTCCTTGTTCACTACGTATGGCATCTTCTTGACGTCGCCACCATAGTTGGCTTCCAGCACGTCGATCATTCCCTGGACCACGCGCCCAGCCATGCCCTTTGCCGGGTCCGTGGAGAGCCGAGTGATTCGCCCACCGCTGGCAAAGTGATGGAAGAGGCGAATACGGTCTTCAATCGCCGGATCCAGTAAAGGCGACTCCTTTGGCAGCGGCTCACGGGCATACACATCCAGCGCAGCACCGGCGATCCACTTTTCTTTCAGCGCCTTATAGAGGGCATCTTCATCCACTACCGGCCCGCGCGATCCATTAATCAAGTAGGCGTCTGGACGCATCATGCGCAACGTTTTCTCATTCATCAGATGGTAAGTGGGCGTGGTGGATTCTTCCGGCCGCAAGAGCGGCACGTGTATGCTCACGTAATCAGCCTGTTTCAAGCACTCTTCCAGGCTTGCATACTTGATCCAGTTTTTTTCCGGCGTTAGGCCCGTACTGTGACGCAGGTCCATTACCTGCTGGATAGAGTCAACAAATTTATGGTTTTGGAACACCGGATCGTAGCAGAGCACATTCATGTCAAAGCCGGTGCATTTCTTGATCATGGCCAGGCCAATGCGCCCGGTGCCGATAATGGCTATCGTCTTGCCAGTAATCTCATCGCCCAAGAAAGGCAGGAAAGGATGCCAGGCTCCCCACTTCTGCTCGCGGACCTGTTTCTCACTGTCCCAGAGTTTGCGGGCCACCGCACCCATCATCAGGAAGATGAATTCCGCCGTGGCGTCCGTGAGGACGTCCGCCGTGTTGGTGAAAGGGATCTTGTATTTGTTGGCGTCGGCGCGATTGATGTTGTCAAAGCCCACCGCAAGCTGTGACACCACCTTCAACGATGACTTCCCTGCCTCAAAGACCTCGGCATCTATCTTGTCACGCAGCGTGGTGATCAGACCTGCTACGCCGCCGCGGACTTTCTCAATGACCAGGCTTTTATCAGGCGCTGCCGGGCCAGGAAATACTTCCAGTTGATAGCCTTTTTCTCTTAACAGGTTCTCGGCAGCCTCGCCGATGTGGCATGTGGCGAAAATTTTCTTGTTGTCAGGCATTGGGATAACAAACCATTTCTGAGTTGAGCGCAGACGCAAGAATGCCGCGAATTCACTCGGATAAAAACGAACCAGTCTAAATCAATCGACTTGGCTACGTCATATCCGCCATGGTTCGCGGCATGATCGCGTTAGATTCCCCAAAGCCTACAGGTTGGCCTTGACCCAGGTGTTGATCTTGTCGAGGGCCTTGTCCAGGTTCTCCATCGAGTTGGCAATGCTGAAGCGCAGATAGCCTTCGCCAAAAGCCCCAAACGCCGTGCCAGCAAGGCAAGCCACGCCGGCCTGTTCCAGCAGAACGTCAGCCAGCTTCTTTGAAGTCCAGCCCGTCTTCTTGATATTGGGGAAGGCGTAAAACGCGCCATGCGGCAGACGGCAGCTAAACCCCGGAATCTTGTTCAGCCCGGCAATGAATCTGTCACGCCGTTTATGGAACTGGTCGCACATATGCTCCACGGCTGACTGGTCGCCATTCACCGCTTCAATGCCTGCAACCTGCGTGAAGCCGGCGCTGCATGAGTTCACGTTGGTCATGAGTCGCCCAAACTGTACGGCAAGGTCCTTGCGCATCACGCCATAACCAAGACGCCATCCGGTCATTGCGTAAGTCTTGGAGAAGCCGTCCAGCATGATTACGCGATCTTTCCATCCGTCCAGTGACATCAGCGAGAAGTGCTGGCCTTCAAAGATGAGGCGGCTGTAGATTTCGTCGGACAGCACCATGATGTCACGATCGCCAATGGCCGCAGCCACATCGCGCACGTCCTGTTCGGTCATCACGGATCCCGTGGGATTGTGCGGGGAGTTGAGGACGATCAGCTTGGTCTTGTCTGTAATCAGGTCCGCCAGTTCGTTGGGATCAAGACGGAAGTCTTTCTCCTCGCGGAGTTGAATCGGCACGGCCTTGGCGCCGGTAAAGTGAATGAGCGACTCATAGATCGGGAACCCGGGATTCGGATAGATGACTTCGTCGCCTTCTTCCACCAGCGCTGTAAAAGTGAAGTAGATGGTTGGCTTGCCGCCGGGGACAATCACAACCTCTTCCGGCGCAACTTTCACACCGCGCGACTTGGTTACGTCAGCGGCAATCGCTTCGCGCAACGCAGGCAATCCGGCCGAGGGCGTATAGTGCGTCCAGCCGCCGCGCATGGCTTTCACGCCGGCGTCAATCACATTGGCGGGGCTGTCAAAATCCGGCTCACCGATCTCCAGGTGGACAACATCTTTTCCCTGCGCTTCCAACGCGCGCGCTTTGGCCAGTACTTCAAAGGCTGTTTCCATTCCCAGACGGCCCATACGCTTGGCCAACTTTAGCTCTGTGTGCGTAGTAATTCCTGTGCTCATTGACTCTCTTTTAAATTAACGATTTTTGAGTTGGTGCTTGAAAAACTATTCGTTGACGGCCTGTTCCTGGCTCTGTGAGCGCAGCACGTGCGCCACGGTGTATGGCACACGTCGAGCAGGCTCCTGGAAATTCCTTACCTGCAAATCACCCAGCAGTCCCAGGGCAAGCATCTGGCCGCCGAATACGATCAGTACAGAAGCCGCGATCAGCAACGGTCCGTGTTCACCCATGATGCTGGCGTGGAACAGAAACTTTGAGAGCATCAACCAGAACGCCACGCCCAAACCACCCAGCATGGACAGCATGCCAACGCTGCCGAACAGATGCAGCGGGCGATACATGTACTTGAGCAGGAAGCGGATGGTAATCAGGTCAAAGAAGACGCGGAAGGTGCGGGAGATGCCATAGTGCGAAGCGCCCTTGGGCCGGACAATGTTCTTGATGGGAATCTCGCAAATGGATGCGCCGTACCACGAAGCCAGCGCCGGGATGAAGCGATGCAGTTCACCGTAGAGCGGAAGCTGCGCAATAATGTCGCGACGGTACGCTTTGTAGGTGGTGCCAAAGTCGTGGATGTTCACGCCGCTGAGCTTTGACATGGTCCAGTTGGCAATGCGGGAGGGAATGCGCCGCATCACGAAATTGTCCACGCGTTCTTTGCGCCACCCGCTGACCAGGTCATAGCCCTGTTCCAGCATCTCGATAAACTTGGGAATCTCGTCGGGATCGTGCTGCATGTCGCCGTCCATGGCGATCAGATATTCACCCTGTGCATGAGCGAAGCCGGCTGCCAGTGCTGAAGTCTGACCAAAATTGCGGCGAAGCTTTACCACCACCACGCGGCTATCTATGGTGACAATTTCGCGCAACAGTTTGTAGGTGCGATCCACACTGCCGTCGTCGACAAATACAAGTTCAAACGGCTCGCCTGTGGCTTCCATTACCGCTTTCAGGCGATCGTAGAGAGCGGTTACGCTCTCCTGCTCATTGTGAAATGGGACAACAATTGAATACTTCAGCATCACCGTAAATTATACATCGTCCAAAACCGCCCCGGCGACTTCAAATTCGTCGAAAAATTGCCGAAACTCATTGTTTTCCTATGGCCCAAAGGGCTCAGTTTCAGCTATTTAGCAGGAGCGTGGTTTCACGGTGCCCACATTGGTACCCA
>Ga0209863_10000151_pt1 | contig 43772 bp, 36 predicted proteins | sample OrgsoiDNA2013046_FD_185796 | JGI IMG/M metagenome (GOLD analysis project Ga0209863, IMG submission 185796) | Permafrost soil microbial communities from the Arctic, to analyse light accelerated degradation of dissolved organic matter (DOM) -... | ecosystem: Environmental > Terrestrial > Soil >...
TGCTCAAACCCACGCCAAAATGGGATGAGTGGGATCGGATGGGAGGAATGGCGGGGGTGGGGCCTTGGGAGCGCCGACATCGCGCGTGATCGCCGAGATCGGAAATCAAGAACCTAAACACGGAGGAATTCTCGAGAAAATTCCCTGAAGCTGCATGGTTAGAAAAACATTCTCGGGGTTCCTCTCTTGCCGTCGCTCCGCGTTGCGGAACTCCGGCTGCGCTCGGAATGACAGAGGGTTGGGATCGTCGAGAACGCCAACATCGCACGACATCGCCGAGATCGGAAGAGGAAGACCGGAATCTCACCACGGATCACGGAGGCACGGGCACGGAGAAAGGCAAAGGCTTAGCTGTGGTTCAAAGAGTTGAAGTCTACGCCAAATTGGGATGAGCGGAATGGGATGGGATGGATGACGGGGGAGGCTGGGGATCGCCGAGAGCGCCGCGATCGGAAGAGATTGCCAAAAGTGCCAGGACTGCGAAAATCGCCGAGATCGGAAGAGGAAGACCGGAAATCTGCACCACGGAGACACGGATAGAAATTGGTATTTGGGTAATTCGGTAACCGGGTAATTAAAAACCGAAGCACGGAGAAAGGGAAGAATTGACCATCCCCTTAATTTTGCGTGACTTGCCTAGAACCCGGTACAATACTTTTCACGCAAAAATCCAGGTTGGCTGCGTTCATCCGGCAGGTGGTATTGAACCCTCAATGATTGCAAAGCACACATTTGTAAAACACAAATCCCTTGGGCTGCTTCTGGCCACCGCGGCAGTGATGGTGGTATTGGCCGGCTGCAATGACACCTTGCGCCAGTTCATCACTCCGGTACCGCAACCTGGGGGCGATCCCGCACCATTTTCCCATGCCATTGTGCTCTCGACCAATCCTGGTGGTTTGGGGAGCGACCTGCATATTAACGTGTCTGGCGATTCGGTGGTGGGCGTGGTGAGTGTGGGCCCGAATCCGGTGTTTCTGGCCAAGACGACAAACCGGGTTTATGCCATCAACGGCGATGACACGGTTTCCACGTACATTGCCCTGAATCCCTTGATCTCACTGATCAGTACAGTCACCTTGCCAGCGGGTACGCTGGGAACGGCGGCAGGGGCAGGCAGCAACGGTGACGTTTACGTTGCCAATGGAGGCGGAACCACCGCCAGCACCTCAGTACCGATGATTGCCGGCAGCGTGAATGCGGTCACCGACGCGGTGACGGTTGGTTCACGACCGGTGGCCATCGCCGGGAACGCCGCTAATAGCAAGATTTATGTTCTGAATTTTGATAGCGGAACGGTGACCCCGGTTTCCACGACTGACAATTTTGTGCTGCCGAGCATTACAGTTGGCGCCAACCCGATCTGGGGCGTGATGTCACCCGATGGCGTGCATGTCTACATAGTGAACCAGGGTGGCGGCAGCGTGAGCGTGATTGATACTCTGTTGGACAAAGTGATTGCCACGGTCCCTGTGGGTACCACAGCAACGCCAACTCCGATTTACGCCGTTTTTGAACCGACGTTGCAGCGCTTGTACGTTGCCAACACGGGCGAGAATACAATTTCCGTGATCAAGGCCAATGGCACCGATCTGGCCAACGGGATTCTTCCCACGAAGATTGCCGACGTTGCGGTTTCAGGCACACCCGCCTCCGTAGCCGCATTGGCGAATGGAACACGCGCGTATGCAGCGCTGGGAAATTGTCCGGCAGGAACGAACCACACGAACCTTGCTGCCCGGGCAGCCAGCTGTGCGGGAAATACGGTCAGCGTAATTGATGCGGCGTCTCTTACGGAAAGCAAGATTATTACAGTGGGTGCAGGTGCTGTATCGATTGATGCGGCGAGCGATTCATCCCGCGTCTACGTGGTGGGCGCAAGCGCCGGTAACATCTCCATCATCCGGCCGGTGAGTGATACGGTGGTGACCACATTGCCTGCTCCGCAACAGACTTTTGGTTGTGCGACCCCCGGAACATGTGCCGCAGCGCCTCAGATCCCGTTCACGGTGCGGGTATTCCCGTAAACTGTGGAGTTAATTCAAACGCAATTCTTCCCGCTTACGATTGTTGTATCGTAATGAGATATTCATAAAGACGTTTCCGTTATCCGTGTCAAAGGACATGACCAGGGCTTCCTGGTCTTCATTGCCTTCTTCTTCGGCTTCAGCAACATGCACGACAGGCGGCTGGATCTTGAAATGGAATCCCTGATCATTCAACGTGGTAATCGCGCTGCCGATGACCATGTTCGCCAGTTCGCACACCGTTTCACGCGCCAGGTCATCGTCCGCTTCCATCGCCGATCCGGCAAGAGTGCTGGCGACTTTCGCGGCGGTTCGGGGATCAATATCAAAGATGATGCGTCCTTCGATATCGCCATTAAAGGTGACAAGGGAAGCGAAGCCCTTGCGACGGTAGGCTTCCTGTTCCATGGAAACATCACCAACGCGCGTTGGACAATGCAGCGTTTGCGCAAGCACGGCGTCTGCGGCGTTGATGAACGGTTGAATCAGTTCCATTTTCACGGGCTAATTCTCCTGAACTACGGGAGTTGCCATGATGGCATCATCGCCCATTACGTACTTGATTACTTCGTAAAGAATCTCCGCCTTCACCGGCTTCTGGACAAAATGTCGCGCACCCTTTTGCAGCGCCGCAACAATGTTTTCCTGATACCCGACGGAAGAAACCATGACAATGCGCGCGTCAGGATGAGCACGCACGATGCGCTCTGCAGCCTCAATACCTTCCATCTGCGGCATGGTGATGTCCATCAACACCATGTCAGGCGAGGTGCGATCATATTCAGTGATGGCCGTGCAACCATCACCGGCTTCGCCGGCAATCTCACCGCCGAACGACTCAACCATGCGGGCAACGTTCTTGCGGGCGAACACGGAATCATCCACCACCAGATAGCGAATTGCTGCACGGTCCTTGCGAATCAAAAACGGGAACTGTTCCATACTATCTCCTCACTACTCCATCTGAACTTTCCCTGGCCATGCGGTCAGGATTGCATTGATTCACCAGCATGCTGGCCAGCATATCCAGCGATACAACACGCATGGCAAAACCTCTTTCAATAGCCGCCTTGGGCATGCCGAAAACCACACAGGATTCTTCCGTTTGCGCCACGGTGAGTCCGCCTGCGTCTTTGATCAGGCCCAGGCCTGCGGCTCCGTCGTCACCCATGCCTGTCATCAACACGCCAATAACCCGCGGACCAAAATCAGCCGCCACAGAGCGGAAGAGAATATCCACGGAAGGCCTGTGTCCATTGAGTCTTTCTTCGTCACTCAGGACAACTGTGCCGGCCAGCGGCAAACGCCGGACTTTGATATGGCGATCGCCCGGGCAGATCAGCGCACGTCCCGCAACCAAAAGGTCGCCCGACTGCGCTTCCTTCACATCGATGGCGCAGTTGGCATTCAGCCGTCGCGCAAACATTTCAGTAAATCCTTCCGGCATGTGTTGCACCACAATGATGCTGCCGGGAAAATCGCCAGGCAACTGTCCCAGCAGATACTCAAGCGCGTTGGGCCCGCCAGTGGAAACGCCGATGGCGACAATTTTTGTTGGTTCCAGGCGCGGTCTCACCAGAGGCTTGCTTGGTTTGATCCGCTCCAGCACGCTGGGCCTGATGGTATTTTGTACTTTGGTTCGCGACGCAACCTTGATCTTCTTGATGAGGTCTTCCGCAATCTCATACATGTGTGCCGACGCGGCGTCACGCGGTTTGGCCACAAAATCCAATGCGCCCATGGCCAGCGCTTTAAACGTTGCAGTGGCGCCTTCGGTGGAAAGAGCACTCACAATGATTACCGGCAAACTGAACCGTCGAGTGATCTGGCGCAAGGTTTCCATACCGTCCATGCGAGGCATTTCCAGATCCAGCGTGATCACGTCAGGCTTCAGGTCCTCGATTTTCTTCAGCCCGAATTCACCATCCATGGCTGTACCAACTACTTCAATGTCGCTATCGCGGGCAAGAATCTGCGGAATCAGCTTGCGCATCAGCGCGGAGTCATCCACAACCAGAACTCTGATTCGTCGGTTCAAGCAGTGGCCCCAATGGAAATCTGCGTGCGTCCCAGCTTCGCTACCACACTGGGAATGTTGAGGATGAGGACGACAGTGCCATCGCCCAGAATGGAAGCTCCAGTGACCAGATCGGTTGCGACCAGATGATCGTCCAGCGCCTTGATGACCAGTTCTTCTTCGCCAACGAGTTTGTCCACAACCAATCCAAATCTTCGGTCTGCCACCGTTACCACCACAATGAACATCTTCTTGCCTGGATGTACCGGCTCAGCGAGTCCGCCGAGATGGACCAGCGGAAGAATTTCTTCACGGAGTTGAATCACATCATGTCCATCCACACCGTGAATCTCCTGGTAAGAGGAGCGCGTGATCTCCGCAACAGATGTCAATGGCACCGCATATATACGATCGCCGACTCTGAACAGCAATGCCTTGATGATGGCAAGCGTGAGCGGGACCTTGAGGTAGAACGTTGTTCCCTTGCCGTCGATAGTGCGAATGCTGATGGAGCCTTTCAACCTGTCAAGCACGGACTTCACCACATCCATACCAACGCCGCGTCCGGAGATGGAAGTAACCTGCTCCGCGGTGCTCAAGCCGGGATGAAAAACCAGGTCCAGTACTTCCTGTTCACTCAGTACCGCCGCTTCAGACTGGGAAAGGATTCCGTTTTCAACTGCCTTGGCCACCAGACGGTCACGATCAATACCGCGTCCATCATCGCCGACTTCAATAATGATCTGGTTGCCCTGATGATAAGCGGCTAATCGCACCGTTCCTTGCGCTGCTTTGCCTACACTCACGCGTTCTTCCGGCGACTCAATGCCATGATCTACAGAATTGCGCACCAGATGTGCAAGCGGCTCGGCCACCATGTCAAGAATGCTTTTATCAAGATCAGTGTCTTGTCCGGTCACAACCAGCGCAACGTCCTTGCCGCATGATTTGGCCACATCGCGCACGACTCTGGGAAAGCGGCGGAAAAGATGCTCCACCGGCACCATCCGTATTTTCATCACGGATTTCTGCAGGTCATTCATGATGCGTGACTGGAACGCCAGCACGTCGAGAAAACGAGTCTTCAGCGGATCCTTGGGGAAGCGTTTCTGGAAATCCTGCACGGTCTGGTGCAGCATGCTCTTGGCGATAATCAACTCACCGACAAGATTCAACACTGCATCAATTCGCTCTGCATCCACGCGTAACAGGTTTTCGATGTTGGAAAAGCTGGTAGCACCTTCCACCGATGATCCCTGGATTGTGGAAGCCGTCGTAGAAGGCAAACCGTGCGCCGAAGCAGTCGCTGATCCTGAAGGCGTTGAGCGGATCACGTTCTCTACCGCCGTGAGAGGATCCGCATCGTTGCCTGCCGCGGTCACGTGCTCCACAATATCCAGAACGTCGTCACCGGACTGGTCAGGCGCGCTTTCTCCAAACAGCCGCAGCGTTAGCTCCGCGACGATCGATGGAATCCTGCACTTCTTCTCAATCCACTCCTGCGTCTTTCGGGTCGCGATAGCCGCTTCCACCAATTCGATTTCAGGATGCAGCGTGCCCTGGTCTGGCACAATCGCAAGCACCGTACCGCACTCTGCCAGCACATTGCGGATCAATTGCAGTGCGGCGCCACGCATCGGGCAGTTCTCATCTATTGTTAGCGCGATGTTGAAGACTGATTCGCCGCGCTCGGCAGCATCGCTGGCCAACAGGTGTTCATATTCACTCCAGGCAAAGCGCGCAATCTTTTTCTTTCGCGACGCTTTCTCCGGTTTGCGTGTGAGCAATTCAATCTGCTCGCGCAGTTCCTGACCGGCAGGCGGCTGCATGTTGCCGCGATAGGCGGAGAGCATGGAACTGAAAGTGTCTGCCGCTATCAGTACAATCTCGGCCAGGTTCGCCGTGGTGGTTGCCGCCACTTCCTGGGTCAACGCGTCTTCCAGCAGGTGCGCAATCTCACTCAGTTCCTGATATCCACACGCCGCCGAATCACCTTTGAGCGTGTGCACGGTTCTGCGGACCTGCCGCAGTACTTCCATATCGGCAGGGTTCTTCTCCAGTTCCAGTCCCTGATCATTCAGGTTCTGCAACTGTTCGGCCGCGCTCTCAAAAAAGAGTTCGCGCATCTCGGCCGCGCGTTCATCGGAGAAGAAGTTCAAACCGTCGCCTCCAGTCTCTGGTAGGCTGTGCCGTTGTTGGCATGGATCATGCGGTATTTATCGGAGAGTCCAAATAGACTTTCCGCGTGGCCAATGAACAAATAGCCTTCTGGATTCAGGCAGCGATAGAACTTCTGCACCAGTCGCTTCTGTTCCGCTTCGTCAAAATAGATCATCACGTTGCGGCAAAAAATAATGTCATTACGCTGCGGCAGGAACTCGGTCTTTAAATTATGGAAGTCAAAATGGACCATCTCTTTGAGTGGTGGTTTAATCGCATATCGTTCGCCGATTTTGTCGAAATAGCGCAGACGAAACGGATAGTCCACAACTTCCATCTGCGATTCTGAATAAATGGCATCCTGCGCGGTACGCAAAACGGTGTAATTGATATCTGAAGCCAGAATCTCCACCTTCCAAGGTGGCGGAATCAGCGGCTTGGGTACGGGCATTTCAAAAGGAAGAGGATTGCGCAGGTAGTAATAAGCCAGCGCATCGCAGATCATCATGGCGATGGTGTATGGCTCCTGCCCGGTCGAACATCCTGCGCTCCAGATTCGGATGTTCCAATCGCGGCGCTCCTGTTTGCGGCGCAGCAGATCCTCCAGAGTTGATTTCTGGAACAACTCAAGCTGTGGCTTGTTGCGGAAGAAACTGGTTTCATTGACGGTGAGGTTTTCCACCAGCGCGGAAAGCTCGGCCTTTCCCTGGTAGCTGGTAAGCAGCCTGTAGTACGAGTAAAACGTGTCAATGCCGGTCACGCGCAAACGCCGTTGCAATCTGTCCTGCAGGAAGTGGGCTCTGCGATCGTCAAAATACATGCCGCATTCCTGATACACCAGGGTTTGCAGAAGCTTGTACTCAGCGTCACTTATCTGGATTGGCGTACTCGGTGTGGCCATCGTTCTCCCGTGTCTGTTGCTTAAAGTGTGGCAGCAGCTTGCGCTTCCACCATTTCGGTGATCCCGCGCAATTCGCCCTTCTGCAGGATTTTTGTCAGGTCAATCAGGACTATCAGCCGGCCTTTGCGTTTACCAATTCCGGTGACGTACTTAACGTCACCTTCTTCAAATAAGTTGGGCGGTGCTTCCACATCAGTCTCGGGGATTTTCATGACTTCTGAGGCTGCATCCACAATCAAGCCCACCATCTTGCCTTCCACTTCCGTCACTAGAATGCGGTTCGTGCGGTGCGGCCGAATATCCTTTTCACCAAAACGCTTGCGCAGGTCGATGACAGAAATAATCTTGCCGCGCAGGTTGATGATGCCTTCCACGTAGCTGGGCGATTCCGGCACAGCAGTGATTTCCGGCACGCGCACAATCTCGTGCACCAGCGCGATGGGCACTCCAAAGTTCTCGCGTCCCACTCGGAATCCCACGATGTGATGTTCTCTCGCCATAGTCCTGATCCTTGCGACTTAGTTGTAGGCCGACCCCACTGTGGCCCACTGTGACTCGGAATCCCTCTGCGGTTTTTGGCGGGGGTTGCGATGTCCGTTTCCGTTCTGGCTGGGGTTATCGTGGTTCTCCAGGATGAAGCGGTCCATGGATTCAAGCATCATCCGTGACATCTTGGACATCTGCTCAGACGACGCGGCCAGCTCCGTTGAGCCAGTGGATGAACGCTGCACCAGTTCACGCATCTTCTCCATCGCTCGTACCACCGCCTGCGCGCCTGATGCCTGCTCTTCCACTGACGAGTTGATCTCGTGCGTGATTTCGTTCAGTCGCGTGGTCGCTTTGGCAATTTGTGATGATCCGTGCGACTGTTCGTTCGTGGCTGCGCCAATCTCCTGGGCAAATTTGTAGACCTCGGAAACCACGTTGGAGATGCGCTTCAGAGCGGAACTAAGATCACCACCCAGAGACAAGCCTTCATCCACAATGTTTGTGCTCTTTTCCATGTTGTCCACGGCTTTGCGGGCTTCTTTCTGGATGCTCTGGATAAGCTCGGAAATTTCTCGTGTGGACTGGGCGGATTTCTCGGCCAGCTTTCTTACTTCGTCGGCCACCACCGCGAATCCAAGACCATGTTCGCCGGCGCGGGCAGCTTCAATGGCGGCGTTCAGCGCCAGAAGGTTGGTCTGCTCCGCCAAATCGTCAATCACTTCAACGATCTTGCCGATGTCGTCTGCGCGTTCACCCAGCGCGGATATGATTTCCGCGGATGAGTTAATCGCAGCGTTGATGCGGCTTAAGCCATCCGTGGCTTTTTCCATGGTGCTGATGCCGCTGTGCACTTCGTCGCGTGAGCGCTGGGAAATGTCCAGCAGGACCTTGGCGGTATCTGCCACCCGCTGGATTGATGCCACCATCTCGTCAATGGAAGCCGATGTCTCGCTTACGTTGGAAGCCTGCATCTGCGTGCTCTTCACCATGTTCTGCACGTTGATGCTCATCTCATGCATGGTGCTGGTTACTTCATCAATCGCCGATGCCGCCTGTACGCTGATCTTGGCCGATTCATCCGAGGCGCTGGCCACCTGATTCGATCCACTCGCAACCTGTGAGGCGCTGTCACGCACGTTCTTCACCATGCTCCGCAGGCCGATCGTCATTTCTCGGAATGCCGTACCCAGTGTGTCGCGTGTTGATCGCGGATTAATCTGCACGGAGAGATCGCCGCCGGCAATCGATTCTGAAAGACCGGCCATCTCGCGCAGGTAAAGGACCATATTGTTGAATGTGAGCGCCAGTTGCGCCACTTCATCCTGTCCGTAGATTTCAACCTTGGCGTCCAGGTCGCCCGCGTTGGCAATCTGGCGTGAAACAAAAATGAGTTGGGTGAGCGGATCAGTGATTGACTTGGCCGATCTCCATGCAATGAACCCTCCCAGCACAACCATCAGGAACATGCCGCCCAGGGCCAGAGTGGTAATAATGGACGCGGCTGATTTGTCAGAGGCGTTGGCGTTTGCAACCGCGTCACTCATGATGGAGTCAAGCTGGTGCAGTGGTTCCTCTTCTTTTTTCTGTTCCGATCCGGGATTTGCCTGCAGGTAGGCAATGGAAAGTTCCGCCATGGTTGAACTGCCAGCGTCAACCTGTCGCCGTTTGTCCACCAGTGTTGAGGCGAATGAGCTTGCCCAGTCCCGCTCCACGTCGCGCACGGTGGATAGAAGTTGCTTGGCGCGTTCCCGGTTCTGGGGAAGGTTTGACGTGGTTTCTTCAATGCGATTGATGAGCTGGTCTACGTCGCCCAGGCCTTTGAAGAGAAGGTCAGATTCGCGAGTATCGCCGTTCAACAGAAAGTTGCGCAGGTGCAGGCGGTTGTTCATGATGGCGCGGTCCAGTTCAGAGCGCAAACCGGCCATGGCAATGGCTTTCCGGTAGGTGTCGGCCGTGTCCTGTTCGTGCCAAATGGCCACCAGACTCGCTGAAAACAACATGACCGCAACAACCAGAATTGCGCCAAAGCCCATAAAGAGCTTTCCGCCAATGCTTTTTTTACCTAATTGCATTTCTCGCCTCCACGGACCCTGAAACCTCCGGATCGCGTGTCTCTTCCCCAAGCTGGGCTGTTCTCACCCTATCGTCCAAGCGGAGTAGCCCACCCGGTAAAATGCAATGCCAATGCCATGTCCTGGGGTTCATAGCACCTACGTACTGTCAGCCACTGTAAGTACAGGAGAAATAAGGGTCGCGAGAAGTCTTATTGGACCAGTTCAGCACATTCCGCTCTCCGATCCAGCTGAATCTTGTCTCACAACAAAGGGGTTTGAGCCTTTTCTCGTCTCAGGTTGAGACCAAAGAGGGGTTCTTTCGAGACTACCTACACACCTTTCCTTATTGACTCAAAATGAGATTCCAGAGTAACTTCAGCTTTCCCACTAAAGTGAGATATTGAGACTGACACCGAAATCCGGAACAAGCCGCACCAAACCGCCAGCCACTGTTGAATCGTTAATGGAAAAGGTGGCGGACGTCTGCTCCCAACTTGGCCAGTTGGGTTCTGAAGCCGCTATCGTTCGCGATTTGGTGGCCGAATCCGCTCGAAAGCTGCTGAACGCCACCGTTGCCGGTGTTCTGGTAAAGAGCGGCGAAACCTTTGGCTTATTGGCCGTTTCCAGTGCCGTCAAGGAGGGCGCCAGCAAGACCGCCTTGATGTCTCACGCCAAGTCGTTCGCGTCTCAGGCCATTGAGCAGAATCGAGCCATCAATTTCCGGTTCTCTTATCGAGACAGTGAAGCCGAAAAGATTTATTACGGCGTTGCGGTGCCTTTGGGGGCGCCGGAAACCGGCGGAGCATTGTTGGCCGTCCGCCGTACTGAATTTCTTTCTGTCGAAGTTGCCGCCTTCAATCTGCTTGGGACCACAGCTCGCCTGACCATGGAGAACGCAGAGCTCTCCGTACGCCAGTCTGCCCACCAAACTGACTTCAGCCAGTTGCTTGAGATCTCCGCTGAAGTTGGCAATGCCTCTGATCTTGACGTCTTTGTCCGCCAGTTTCTCATCAAGGCCGCTGACTTTCTCAGCTTTGAGCGCGCCTTTGTTGCGGTTTATGAGACTGGCGAATGCCGTGTGCGCTGGTCAGCCAGCAAGGGCACGGCCAGCAAAATCGATCTCGATGTTTCCGCCATGGCGCGACGCGTCTTTGAATCGCGCAGCCATATCGTGGCTGAAAACGCCCAGTTTCCTGTTCCTGAGAAAGCGCAACTTACCAGGCTTGACGCGCAAATCCGCCACTATCTTGCGGTACCGCTGATTTCCGGTAACGGGATGCCACTGGGAATCCTGGCGCTATTGAATAAGAAAACGCAATCTCAAATCTCCCAGGAAGATATTCGCCGGGCAAAGATCCTGGCCGCCACGGCTGCCATGGCCATGGAAGCGGCCAGAAATCTGGAAGTCTCAGACCTGTACAAGAAGCGCGCGGAAGACCTGATGGAAACGGCCCTTGATCTGGGTACCGCGCTGCGCCTGCCTGATCTGGTCCGCACGTTTACTGAACGTGTTGCCGGCATGCTGGGCGCGCAAAACGCAATTCTGGCGCTGGCACAGGGCAGCAAGCTGGAAAGCGTTGGCTTCTCCGGGGAAAAGCCGGAGCGTGATCTCCTGCGCAAATTTGACATGGCGTTGAGCCTGTACGCTGAGCAACATCCTGAGCGCGCCGCGACTCTGGGCGAATCCATCGCTGAATTCGGCCAGGAATCGGTTTCACCTGCCAAGTCCATTACCAACGGCATCCAGGCTTTGGGCAGGGACGTGGCCACAGCCATGGGATGGCAGAATGCCACTCTGGTGCGTCTGGAGGGCTCTGAACCTGAGCTACTGGGCATTCTCGTTTTAGCCAACATCAGCCGGGAGCTTGGCCCCAGCGATCTCAATCTGCTGCAGGCCCTGGTAGTGCATGGATCGGTGGCGCTGGAAAATTCGCGGCTCTTCACACGCATCACGCAGTCCAGCCGGCAATGGGCGGAGATTTTTGATTCCATCTCAGATTTCATCGTGGTGCATGACGAGCAGCATGAGGTGCTAAAGGTCAACCGCTCGCTGGCGGATTTCATCGGCGTGCGACCGGCGGAATTGATCGGCTTGAACATGCGGGCCCTGATTCCCATCACTACGGACCAGTCGCATCCGTGCCCGTTCTGCCGTGACAAAGCTGACGCCGACGAGTATCTCCACCCTGTTCTTGAACGCAGCTACCTGGTTTCCACCTCGCGCATTCATGGAGCTCTGGAAGAAGGTCTTCAGACCATTCATGTTCTGAAAGACATTACCGACCGCCGTGAAGCGGAAAGGCGCTATCGTGAGCTTTTTGACAATGTGCAGGAAGGCGTCTTCTTCTCGTCGCCGGAAGATCACTTTATTGAAGTCAATGATGCGTTGGTGCGCATGCTGGGATACCAGAGTCGCGATGAAGTGCTAAAGCTGGACTTGAAGACGCAGGTCTACATCTCCTCTGACCAGCGGGAGGAAATCATTCGCCTCCTGTCGGAAAACGGCTCGGTGCAGAACTTTGAAGTGACGCTCTGCCGTCGCGATGGCAGCATGATTCATGCGCTGGAAAATGTCTTCGTCGTGCGTGACGCGCAGAACAAGGTCCTGCAATATCGCGGTGTCTTCCTTGACATCACGGAAGTCAAGAACTTCCAGGGACAGCTCCAGCGTGAGCGTGATTTTACCAGTAAGATCCTCAACAACACGCAGACCATGATTGTGGTGGCGGATACTGCCGGACTCGTCAGCTATGCCAACCGTCGCTGCTATGAAGCGGGAGCGTTCGTGCAGAACGAACTTGTGGGCCGTCGTCTCGATCGCATCGTTGCCCCGTCGCATCTGGTCATGTTTACGGAAGGCTTTGATTCCGCCTTGCACGGAATGCAGGTGGATAACCTTGAACTGATGATCGCTCGCGGCAACGGGTCACAGGGTAAATTTTCAGTCAATCTGAGTCCCATGCGCGATGAAGCAGGTGACGTAACCAGCGTAGTGGTTCTCATGACGGATATCACTGACGCGGCCATGATCCAGGCTAAGCTCATGCACACCGAAAAAATGGCCGCGGTCGGCCAGTTGGTTTCCGGCGTGGCGCATGAAGTGAACAATCCACTTACGGCCATCATGGGATTCTCTGACCTCTTGATGGAGAATCCTGAAGTCCCGGGCAGCGTCCGCAAAGATCTTCAGGTGATTCTGGAAGAGGCGCAGCGTACCAAGGAGATTGTCCAGAACCTGCTTAGCTTCGCCCGCCAGCGTCCTCCACAGCGCCAGCGTGTGCAACTGAATGACATTCTTCGCAAAACCATCGCGTTGCGTGCCTATGACTTTGCCAACCACGGTGTGCAGATCATTGAGCGCTTTGACGAGAGCCTGCCGGAACTCACGGGTGATTCGCACCAGTTGCAGCAGGTGTTCCTCAATATTCTGAATAATGCCTATGACGCCGTGCACGTGACCGGACGCCCTGGCCTGATTGAAATTGAAACCATTCAGGATTCAGGCTGGCTGGAAGTGATGTTCCGCGACAACGGCGAAGGCATACGGAATCCCGAGCGCATCTTTGATCCCTTCTTTACCACCAAGGAAGTCGGGCAGGGAACTGGCCTCGGTTTAAGCATCTGTTATGGAATCGTCCGCGAGCATGAAGGCGAAATCATGTGCGCCAACAACCAGGATATGCCAGGCGCAACTTTCAGCGTGAGATTACCGGTGAGTACAGGAAGTGATCTGCGCATTGTGACCACCGCGGGGGCCAGACAGTGAGCCTGGCGGCAAAGTCTGCAACTCTGCCGCTGCTCGTCATTGAGGATGAACCGGCCGTGTTGCAATTTGTCCGGACCGCGTTGGAGCGGAGTGGTTATCGTTGTGTGACCGCCAACTCCGCGGCTGCGGGGTTGAAGCGGTTGGAAGCGGAAAGTTTCAGCGGCGTAATCTCTGATATGCGTACGCCCGGCGGCGCCAGCGGTGCAGACGTACATGCATGGATCGCAGCGCAGCGGCCGGAGCTAAGGGGCAAATTGCTTTTTATCACCGGGGACATCGTGAATGAAGACACTATGGCGGCGTTGGCCAGCACGGGCGCTCCTTATATCGAAAAACCATTCCGTATGCACGAGTTGATTCAAATTGTGGAGAAAATGTTCGGCAAACCCGCAATCGAGTAATGAGAATGAGTGAAGAGCCCAAAGTCCGTTTCCTGATCGTCGACGATCACCAGAGCATCCGCAAGCTCTGCATGACCGTGGGCGCATCGCTCGGCTTCGACTGTCGCGAAGCCGAAAGCGCTGAAGCTGCCCTTGCATTCCTGGAAACCGACGCGCCGGAACTGGTTCTGGCTGATTTGATGATGCCCAACATGAGCGGTCTTGAGTTTCTTCCTCGCATAAAGCAGATGCTGCCGCGCAGTGAGACCGCCATCATGACCGGGCACGGCTCCATTGAAACCGCCGTACAGGCCATGCGGCTGGGCGCCTATGACTACATCACCAAGCCGTTTCGCATAGAAGAGCTCAAGCTGCTTCTTCAACGCATGGAAGAAAAGGTCCGCCTGGTGGCGGAGAACCAGTTCCTGCGTGATCGCGTAAACACTGAAATGGAGTTGAACGGCATTGTAGGCTCATCCAGCAAGATTCAGGACGTGATGCGCATGGTGGCCCGGCTGAAAGACACACGCACCCCGGTGCTGATTGCCGGAGAAAGCGGCACCGGAAAAGAGCTGGTAGCGCGCGCCATTCATTACCGCGGTTCATACGCCAAACGCCCGTTCGTTGCCGTCGATTGTGGTTCACTTGTTCCCACGTTGATTGAAAGCGAGCTCTTCGGATACGAAAAAGGCGCATTCACCGGCGCCAATCGCTCCAAGGACGGGCTCTTTCAAACCGCTAACGGTGGCACCATTTTCCTCGACGAAATTGGCGAGCTCTCCATGGAACTGCAGGCTAAACTTCTGCGCGTGTTGCAGGAAAAAGAAGTACGGCCGGTGGGCAGCAACCAGAAGTTTAAGGTTGACGTCCGCGTGATCGCCGCCACCAACCGTGATCTGGAGGCAGCGTATAAAGAAGGTATGTTCCGCAAGGACCTTTATTTCCGGCTCAATGTAGTTACGCTGCATCTTCCCACATTACGAGATCGCAAGTCGGATATTCCGCCGCTGGTCCATTTCTTCCTCGATAAATTTGCTCCCGGCAAGATGATTACTCTGTCCGCCGCGGCCATGCGCTGCATGCTGGACTATGACTGGCCCGGCAATGTCCGCGAGCTTGAAAATTGCATTGAACGGGCTGTTGCCCTGGGCAGCGAAGATACCATTGAGCTTCACGATTTGCCGCCCGCCGTTCGTTGGGAACAGGCGGATTCATCTCCGGCGGTTCGCAACGTTTCGGGTCCGGCCGCACTGGTGGCTTCATCACCTTCGGCGGCCCCGTCGTCAGCTCACGAAGACGAATTCGCCTCCGTGCTGTCTGGTAAACCGCCTGCCTCGGCCACTGATCTGGAAGAACTGGAGCGAACTACCATTCAGCGCGTGTTTCAACAGGTCAACGGAGACAAATCCCGTGCTCGCAAGATGCTTGGCATCAGCCGTGCCACGCTCTATCGCAAGTTGAAGCGTTATAACATCGGCGTCACAAAAGGGGCTTCCGCGGCTTCTTGAGCTTTGCTTTGTCCCGAGCGAAGCGAGGGATCCCTACCAATCTTCTGGAATTTCCGGGTCGAACCTGACCAGGTGCGAGCCGCCCTGGTCTGCGCCGTTTGGTTCTGGTCCCATCTTGGATAATGTGGCGAGGCTTAAAGTACGCACCCATCCCGCTCTCGGCGATGTCGAGCGATGGCGTGCGATCTCGGCGCTCCTGAGACACCTTCGCCTGAGACAGATGTTTCAACCTGAGACACAAACGCCACTCCCGCACGGCTTCTAAAGTCATATCGTTCTGCTGAATCAATCACTTACCTTTGTTCGAGTTTGGCTGGCCTATTGCTTCTACTTATGCCAACGGTTCCATCGCACGTCCAGGAGAAGTCGGTAAGCCTTGTTGTTGCCTTACCAGGAGAAGAGATGAATAAGCAGCATGAGATCCAGAGTTCGCCGGGCTGCGTGGGGAGGCTGGCGGAATTTTTCCCCGCCGCAGTACCCGTACGTATTCCCGTTGAGGTGATGAAAATTGATGGCTCTGAGACGGATGGCTCTCAACTGAGAGACAGGCTGGCTTCAACGGCAGAGCAAACGGTGATTGAATTCGGCACTCCGGGAGAAGTGATCTTTGCTTCCGGCCTGCCCTTGGATTTTGAAGACACGGTACGAATGAAGAATTTTGACGGGTCGTTTGATGTATCGGCTGAGATCATCGCCCTGCAGCTTGATCAGGGTAAGACGGCCGTGGCGGCGCGTTTTCTGCAAGACGTGACCAATTGGATTATTAAATAGAGAGCTATTATGACAACCGCTACCTTGAACGGCAATGAAGTCACTGAGTTCTGGCGCATAGCCCGCAGGCTGTACGCAATCTATGCGGAGCTGGGCCTGACCTTTGAGTTGGGTCTGGCGCCCTGCGCTGAACTGGAAGACCACGTCGACCACACCGAACCTGAAGCTTTGGACCGCGTGCGCTATTGGTTTGACCAGATGGATTTGCGCATACAGGTGTGGCAACTACGCCAGCTTTTGCAAAGCACCGGCCTGCAGAACGAAGAAAACCTGCGCTACCTTATCGCGCGCCATTTGGAAAGAACCCAGCGCACGGAAGCGGACAAGGAAAAACTGGATTTCCTTCTCGTCCAGTATTTCGCCCATTGTGCGCCGCACGGTATCACTGAACAGCAGGTAACGCTGGATGAAGTTGCCCGCGTTCTGGAACCTGTGCTCGGCTGCATGCCTGATGGATATCCCGAATGGGCGCCCGGTCTCGATGACAAACTGCATATGCTCAATGACAGCAACAGTCTGGAAGAGCTTCAGAACTCCGGCGCATTACTGGAAGTCCGCGAAATCAAGCTGGCGATCGGTGATGACTATTTTCAGCCCGGTATGCTGGTTGCCTTCACGCGTTTCAATTTCCGTGCGCGGCGCGCCTTCTTCAAAGCCATGCACCTTGACCTGCATAACATTCGCACTGTCGTCAACGAACTGGAGAGCCTCGGCTACACCACCATTGATTGCCGTGATGCCGGCCTGACGGAAAGCGAATCGCTTGACCAGGTACGCCATGTGGTGCATCAGTGGAAAACTCCGTTTCGGGCGCCCTACTCCGGCGGATCTTCGTTTCTGCAACTGATTCTTCTGCGCCACACTTTGCAAAGCGTGATGAATGAAGCCAAATCCCGCGGCGCACAGAACACGCCCGCCCATCCGGTGGCTGAAAGCCCCAAGGATTTTTTTGAAATCCGGCAGGAGTCCGCTCCGGCGCAGCGCGGACCTTCGCTCCAGCCAGTCACTTTCAAGTCTGATCCGGAGCTGATTGCCGGTCCGGACGTTTCGAATGCATTCGACATGCCGGACTCTCTGAATGAACAATCTGGCGCTGGTTTTTCGGTCGACAAGAGCAGAGTTACCATCAAGTCGACCGGGCCAGTCGCGATCAAGGACGAATCTGCGCTAACTGCGGAGCATGAGCCGGTTGCGATCGCGGATACCGCTGCGCCGCTCAGTGAAGACGACGAAACCATTCAGCGCTGCGTGGCTGATATTCATGATCAGCTCGTGGCAGTGCCGGTAAAGAATTCACCCACCGTCTCCGCCATTACGCTGGGCGGCTGCAAATTGCTCATTGCCACATGGGAGGCTGAAGCGTTCATCCAGCCACAAGGCGATCTTTCCGCGGCGTTGCAGAGGACGGTCGCCTCCAGGACCATCCTGCATGTTTGCATGGAGCGCCATCGTAAAGGCGAACCCACCGACGTAAGTTTTGCCCTGACTTTGGCTAAAAAGCAGACGCAGGAAATGGAAGCACAGATCGCCGCCGCCAAGGAAGCCAATAACATTGACGCGGCTGTGAACCTGGCGGCAACCACCAAGCGATTGCTGGCACTGATTGATGAAGGCGAAAAACTAAACGCTTAGACGGAGCTTGTTGCTGTGCAGAATTCCCCAACTGTATTAATCATTGCCGACGATACTGGTTTTGCCCGCGATCTTTCTGCGCGCTGGCAGATGGAGCGCAACGCTCCCGCAATCACCGTTGTCAGCACTGACCTCTTTCACGCCGCGGCCGACGTCGAATGCGACCTGGCAGTCGTTGGCCCGGTGCGGCAGGGCCGTCTTCCTAATCTGCTCAAGCGCGTTGATACCGGCAAGCATGCCGTAATCTGCGTGGTGGAAAGCGCCCTGGAAACCAATGCCACGCGTACTCAATGCCCGAGAGTGATTTGCCTGCAGAGGCATGAGGGATGGACAGACAATCTGGTCCTGCTGGCCAGTGAATGTCTCAAGCGCGTTGGCCTTACCGCCCGTCTGAAAAAAGCCGAGCACAACGCTTCCACGGCTGCTGCGCAGGCAGCTTTAGGGCGCTACATGCTCGAAGCGCGTCATGATTTCAATAACTCTCTCACCTCCGTGCTGGGCAACGCGGAACTGCTGATGATGGATTGTGCCGGATTGCCGGATCTCGCCCGCGATCAGATTGAAACCATTCATGAAATGTCCTTACATCTTCATGCCGTGATGCAAAGATTCTCGTCGTTAGCCATGGAGATGCAGGCAGTTGAGAAACAATCTCAAGATGAGACTGAGCGCCAGTCTCATGCAAGTTATGTGACTTCCTAGGGTAAGCGCCCAATCCCCCATAAGTCTATTAAGTTGAGATACTTACATGTTTCATAAAGGGTCTGTTGCGGGAGCCCGAATGGCTGAGAGATTGCAGTACTCATAGCGGATATCCCCCATAGGCATAGGTTCGTCTCACGTGAAGAAGATATTGATCGTTGATGATTCCCCCGCGGAAGTCAGGCTCATGCAGTCTGTACTGGATCGCGCCGGTTATTCCTCCGTTGTTGTCCATGACCCAACCCGACTCGAACAGATGATTGACATGGAAAAGCCCAACCTGATCCTGATGGACGTGGTCATGCCCGAGCGCAATGGTTTCCAGGCCTGCCGTGAATTGAAGGGCAACGCGGTTTACTCCGCCATTCCGGTGGTGATGGTCAGCTCCAAGAAAACTGAAAGCGATAAGTTCTGGGCCCGGGAGCAGGGCGCAGACGGCTATGTAGTCAAGCCTTTTACCAGTGAAGAACTCCTGGGCACCGTGATCCGGTTGATGCCCAAAGCATAAGTTTAGGGATTGAGTTGATGCAGGAAGAACGTTTCCAAATCGATCGTCGTACCACGGATGCCGGCGCTACACCGCAGCTTGAACCGGTGGCGATTCGCAATGCCGTGGCGCCGTCTAAATTTGGCTTTACTATTCCCGAGTCCGCAGCGGTTGTCCGCCAGATTACCTCTGAGGGGCCTGATGCGGCGGGTAATGACGAACAGCCAGTTATTTTGCCGGAAGAAGATCCCTTGCGTCAGTACTGCATTTTTCGGGCGGGCCGAGAGCGTTTCTGCTTTTCGATTCTGGACGTGGAAGAGATTGTGGAATGGCCACGGCTAACGGCAATTCCTTTGGCTCCGCCGTTTCTCATGGGAATTTTCAACTTGCGCGGCTCCATTGTTCCGGTTGTCGATATCGCCATCACCGAAGGCAGGCGCGTGGACCTTTCACCGCGCCATGTGGTTGTTGCTGGTCTTAAGGCTGACGAGGGCCGCGACTATCTACGCATCGGCATTGCTGTCGACGAATTGGTTGGCACCTACAGCACGGCTGACCCGCTGATTGTGGATAGCGTGCCGGTGGAAGTGCCGCACTGCTGTGGCCTGTTGCCGCATGATGATCGTCTGGCACTGGTTCTGGATTTGAAGAAAGTCACTGAGGCGTTTCCCGTCCCGGTGATTTAGGAATTAAGGAAGCTGCGAGACCGACTTGCGTGTCGAGCAGCGTGTTGCGAGCGCCAAACGGTCGCTGGTGGGTGACGGATCGTTAGCGGTTTGGAGCGAAGCGACAGGATTGAAGCGTTGCGTGTCGAGCAGCGTGTTGCGAGCGCCAAACGGTCGCTGGTGGGTGACGGATCGTCGAGGCGAAGCGACAGAATTGTTGGGAGGATGCAATGAAAGGTCGTTTAAACCGGACCCTGATGGGGCTGGTGATTGTGGATGCAGTGGCACTGTTTACCGTGTTTTTCCTGGCGTATAGCGCCGGGGCCACGGCCAAAGTGCCTCTGAGCAACATCGGCCACCTGGCTGACGGTGCGGACCTGAAAGTCTTGTTCGCCATCGTCATCTGCGTCGCCGCTGGTCTGGCCACCTTCATCGTCATCGGGAACAGAGTCCTCCTGCCTGTCACACAGCTTTCTGAATTTGCCGAGAAGTTTGCCCAGGGCGACCTCCGTTCCCGTATGGCTGTTGATTCCGCGGACGACTTTGGCTTCATCGCGGAAAACCTCAACCGCTCCGTGGATAGTTCATCCCGTGCCTTCTTCAACCAGGAAGCGCAGGAGACATTGCAGAAGAGCGTGACTGAGTTCCTGACCATTGTGAGCCAGATTGCTCGCGGTGACCTGACGCTGCGCGGTAAAGTGACAACCGACGCGCTGGGCAACGTAGTCGACTCCGTCAACTACATGCTTGATAACTTCGTGAAAGTTCTGGAACGCGTGCGTAAAGCCGCCATTGACGTGCAATCCAGCGCCAACGAAATTCTGCTCTCGTCGGAAGAAATGTCCTCTGGCGCCATGCAACAGGACCAGGAAATCACCAATACTTCATCCGCCGTGGAACAACTCACGGTCTCCATGAAGCAGGTTTCAAACAACGCGGAGGCCAGCGCGGAAGCTGCACGCCGCGCTCTCGACGCCGCCGAGCAAGGCAACCGTTCCGTGCGCGACACCCTGGAAGGCATGCAGCGCATTCGTTCATCTGTGCAGGCCACGGCAAAACGCATCAAGGCCCTGGGTGATCGTTCGCTGGAAATTTCAGAGATCGTCAAGGTTATCAATGACATTACGGAGCAGACCAACCTGCTGGCATTGAATGCGGCCATTGAAGCTGCCCGTGCTGGTGAGGCCGGCCGCGGCTTTGGCGTGGTAGCTGACGAAGTCCGCAAATTGGCAGAGCACTCACGCAGCGCCACCAAAGACATTGCCGCTTTGATCAAAGCCATTCAGGCTGAAACGAACGACGCGGTGATCGTGATGGAAGAGGGCACCAAGGAAGTGGAAATCGGAGCCAAGCTGGCCGATCAGGCCGGACGCGCGCTGGACGCCATCTCCAGCGTGGTACGCCAGTCGGCAGAACTGGTACAGGAAATCTCGCTGGCCTCCAAACAGCAGGTGCGTGGTACGGAAGGCGTGGCTAACGCCATGCAGATTATTTCCAACATTACGCGGCAGACTTCACAGGGTGCGCGCCAGACTTCCCGCACCGTGGAGCAACTGGTGCACATGTCAGAGCAGTTGAATGAGGCGCTGTCACAGTTCAGGGTCAATAACGCTCCTGTGCCGGGAAATGAACCTCGTCCGGAACTGGTGAGCGCGGCAAGGTCAGGCAGGTAGTCAGTCAGGGTGTCAAGATCGGTTTCGCAAAGGTAAGCAAGAATGGCCCACGTCAGCGAGCATGAATTAAGCGAGATACGCGGACTGATTGAATCGCGTTCGGGAATCCTCTTTGATGAGTCCCGTGAGCGGTTCTTCACCACACGTGTGCGTGATCACGTGGATGATCGCAAGCTGAGCCATGGCACTGAACTGATCCGCCTGATCCTGAACTCCAACGTTGAATACGATTCTCTTCTGCAACGCCTTCTAACGCAGGAAACGTCATTTTTTCGTTATCCCGCTGTTTATGACGCGCTGGAGAAGAAAGTTCTGCCGGAGTTGCAGACGCGTAAATTCTGGGAAAACCCCCGCTCGCTCCGCATATGGAGCGCCGGATGCGCCACCGGGGAAGAGCCATACAGCATCGGCATGACGGTTGCGGATGTGCTGGATTCGTTTGAAGCATGGAACATTCATATTCTGGCCACGGACATCAGCCGGGCAGCGCTCGACCACGCTGAGCGCGGCGTCTATGACGCGCGTCGCCTTGAGCCCGTGAGCCTGCGCCAGCGAGAGAAATATTTCTCCCGCGGCCTCACGCAGAGTGGGGAACAGTACGCAGTGAACTCGAGCCTGCGAAATCTGGTCACCTTTGCGCCCATGAATCTGGCCCAGGTGGTTTATGTGGGCAAGTTTGATTGCATTTTCTGCATGAACGTGATGATTTACTTTTCGGAAGAACGCCAGGCTCAACTACTGCGGCGCTTTCATGAATATCTGGAGCCCGGCGGATATCTGTTTCTTGGTCATGCCGAATCGGCCAGCCGCGCGGACGTGAAGTTTGATTCCTACATTCACAGCGATTCATGTGTTTACCAGAAGCCACCGGCCATTCGCCGTGTGGAAGCGGCGCAGGAGAGAGCGTGAGCGAATACAGCGCGGAATTCGTTGAGATATTCCTGCAGGAGGCGTCTGAACGCCTGCAATTCCTGCGGGAATACTCCACTATTCTCCTGGATACATACCCGGATGCCAAAGAGCTGGAGCGCCTTTACATTGCCGCGCATGCTTTGACCGGGACCGCCGCCTCCTATGGTTTTCCTCTCTTTTCTGAAGTGGCCGGAAAGCTGGCGCATATTTTTCAGTATGCAATGAACGCCACTATTGCGCCTGACGCTACCGCGCCGCTGGTTGAATTCATTTCCGAAGCTGTCTCGTTGCTTGAGTCTGACCTGATCATGGTCAGCACCAACATGGCGGAGAGTGATGATGACTTCGTTATCTTCAAGCAACGCTATCCGTTCGCGTTCCCGCAGTCGGCAAATGTTTCGGAAACGGCGCTGTCCGAGACGAACGAATCAGGCCTTCAGAGAGTGGAGCAGCCATCAGTGGATGAACCGGCGGGCCATCAGCATTTTGCCGAACCGCCAGCCGCATTGCAACCGGAACAGCCTTCGGTAGTCACCTCCGCTGCCAGGATGCCGGAGACGGCTGAGGTCATCATTGAGAAAAGTCCGGAACGCGTGCTCGACCAGGTTCCCATTGCCCCTGATCCGTTGCTGGTCCAGCCGGGAAGTGAAGATACCGCGCTGCCATTTACTCCCAGACCGTGGGCAGTCGTCTCAGAGTGCGTTAGTCTGGCGTCGGCTGATGTTTCCGGAGAAATCCCTCTCGGGAAAGCGCCTGTATCGCGCCGTGAATCGACCACGGAAGAATTGCCCGAAGACGATCAGGTTCCAAACGAGATACTGGAATTCTTTGTCGCTGAGGCGGAAGAGCATCTTCAGGTTGTTACGCAATGCCTGCTGCGACTGGAAACCAGTCCCAGCCAGGAACAAGTCAACCGGCTTTCGCGTGCCATTCACACCGTAAAGGGTTCGGCTGCGCAAGTCGGGTTACACCGTATTTCTCACGTATCGCACCGCGTAGAAGACCTGATTGGCCGTTTGCGTGATGGTGAATTGCAGCCCTCGGCCGAAATCATTGACATCTGCCTGGACGCCGTTGATGTTCTCAAAAAGTTTCTCTATCGCCAGTGGGCTGGGGAAGAAGAGATGCAGGCTGGAGTACAGCCGCTGCTGTCGCGTATTACGCGGCTCTCCAGCACCGCTGCCCCTGCGGTAGAGGAAGTCACATCGGCTGAATCAGCAACCGTCGAATTTGATCCTGAAGAGGAAAAGCTTCTGGCTGAATATGCCGCGGCCAAAGAGATTACCGCAGAGCTGGCCAAAGTAGAAGCTGAGAAACACGAAGAAGAATCGCAGCGCAGGGAAGCACAAGCCTCACCCCATTCAAAGTCCGTGCGTATTTCCCTGGATCGCCTTGACCGCATGATGAACGCGGTGGGTGAACTGGTTATCAATCGAACACGCATGATGGGGCGCGTCACCGAGCTTGAGCGCCTGGCGGACGTGCTCAACATGTCCAAGCTGCGCATGCAGGAAAAGGTGGCGGAGTTCCAGGAAAAATACGAATTCAATCGCGTCCACGCCACGCGTTTTGCTGCCACTCAGGACGGTCTATCACAGCGCCTGAATCTGTCAGGGTTTCTTTCTCCGCTGGATCATGCAGGCGATTTCACCGAACTGGAGATGGACCGCTATGACGATTTCAGCATCCTCTCACGGTCACTCACCGAGGTTTCAGCCGACGTAACGGAAGTCCTTTCGCAGTTAAGCCAGTTTGTGCGGCGGGCCAATACTGATATCGACGACTTCACCAAGCTCACGCACAATCTGCAAAACGAAATCACACAGGCGCGCATGGTGCCCATGGGCAACCTGTACACACGCCTCACGCGCACGGTGCGGGATGCCGCCAAAGCTACCGGCAAAAAAGTTGATCTCAGACTGGAAGGCTCTGAGACTGAACTGGACAACAACATCATCCAGCAGATTTCTGATCCGCTGGTGCACCTGGTGCGTAACGCTGTGGCCCACGGACTTGAGCATGACCTTGAGCGTTATGAGGCCGGCAAGAGCGATGTTGGCACCATTGCTGTGCGTGCCTACCACAAGGGCAACCACATCTTTATTGAAGTGGAAGATGATGGCCGTGGCATTGATTTTGAAAGAGTTCGCAAGACAGCGGCTGCCAACGGCCTGATTTATTCCGATTCCGCCGCTGAGCTTACCGAAGCCCAGTTAATGGAGATTCTCTTCCTGCCTGGCTTCTCCACGTCGCCGCATAAAACTGAACTGGCGGGCCGTGGGGTTGGGTTAGACGTGGTCCGCTCGAACCTGGCGCAGCTCAACGGCGAAATTGAAGTCCATTCAGAGGCAAAAAGAGGTACGCGATTTACTCTGCGTGTCCCGCTCACATTGCTGATCTCGCAGGCGTTGTTTGTTCGTAATGGGAAAACCATGTTTGCCGTGCCGCTGGCTTTTGTGGAAGAGATACGCCGCGTGCGGGTGGAAGAGATTGAAGGCGAGCAGGGCAAGCTCTACACCAAAGTCCGCGAAGCCACGATTGAAGTGATACGTACTGACGTGGCGCTTGGCCTTGAGCCGATCGAACCGATCAATGGCTATTTCCGTATGGTGATCGTGCATGCCATCGGCCATCCGGTGGGCCTGGTGGTGGAAGATGTCATTCGCAAAGATGAAATCGTGATCAAGAGCCTGGGCGAGTACATGAAGAAGGTAAAACTCTTTCCCGGAGCCACCATCGCGCAGGATGGCAGCCTGATCCTGCTTCTGGACGTGAACCGCCTTGTGGCCACAGAAGCCCTGGAGCGCGAACGAATTTCAGAAGGCAGCAATGTGGCCATTGCACCGCCAAGCGCGGCCCGTATTTTCTTCCCGGGCGCTGAAGCGGTTGCCCACAACAGCATTCCTCCGGAAGCAATTGAAGAAGTGGTAGAAGAAAAAATGATTGTGCTGGCTGACGATTCCATCAGCGTACGCAAGTTTGTAGGCCGCATGCTGGAGAAGGCCGGTTACCGAGTCAAGCTTGCCTGTGATGGACTGGAAGCGCTGGAGATCATTGGCCAGACGAAGTGCGATCTGGTGATTACGGATCTTGAGATGCCGCGCGCGAACGGCTATGAGTTGTTGTCACACCTGCGGCAGAATCCGGCGACGCGCGGCGTTCCGGTCATGGTAGTCACGTCGCGTGCCGGAGCCAAGCATCGCGAACGGGCGCTGAAGGAAGGCGCGTCGACCTTTCTGACCAAGCCGGTGCAGGAAGACCATTTTATTTCCGCTGTGGCCAGGTTAATTGGAACGGTTGAGGAGCCACAGAACGCAAAAGCAGCGATGAGCAGATAGACAAGGGTAAAGATAGAAACAAGACGGAAGAAAGATAGAAATTTTAATGGCCGGGGAAAAGAAAATTCGAGTGTTGGTGGTGGACGATTCTGCCTTCATGCGCAAAGTGCTGGAAGGTATCATCTCGTCTGATCCAATGCTGGAGGTCTGCGGAGAGGCGCGGGACGGCAAAACTGCCGTTGCGCAACTTGAGGCCCTGAATCCTGACGTAATCAGCATGGACATCAACATGCCAGTGATGGATGGTCTCCAGGCCACGGAAATCATCATGTCCACCAATCCCAAGCCGATCCTGATTGTCAGTTCGGAATCGCGTGATGGTGCAGAAGTCACGCTAAAGGCGCTGCAATTGGGGGCGATTGATTTTGTGGCGAAGCCATCCGGCGGCATTGACCTGGACATGAGCGCCGTCCGCGAAGAACTCCTGCGAAAATTGAAGATGGCCGCAAAAGTGCGCGTGGTTCGCACCGCCACTCGCGCCCGCGTACCGCAAAACAGCGCCCCGCCGATCCAGACTGGAGATCCCACTCGAACGGCGATGTCTGCTTCGGTGAATGGACCGAAAAAGCCGTCGGACAGCCAAATGCTCTGGGCTCCACTGGGGGGCAAACAGGGGGTAGGAAGATTTCCGATCGTGGTTGTAGCGTCGTCAACCGGCGGTCCCGCTACGCTGATGAAGTTTGCGCCACGATTTGGCAAAGACTTTCCCGGAGCGGTCATCGTGGTCCAGCATATGCCGGGGAATTTTACTTCCCAGTTCAGCGCGCAATTGCAGGAAGTTTGTCGCATCAAGGTCAAGGAAGCAGAAGCAGGGGAGATAGTTTCCCCCGGACGCCTGTACGTGTGTCCCGGCTCGCATCACCTGCGCCTTTCGTCCACGGGAAGGTTTTTGCTGGATGACGGGCCGCGCATCGACGGCTATCGCCCTAGTGCGGACGTGGCGCTGGCCAGTGCCGCGGAATACGCCGGCAATTTAAGCATAGGCGTAGTTCTAACGGGTATGGGCAATGATGGCTCCAAAGGTGTGCAGGCGGTAAAGAATGTTGGCGGATACGTGATCGCCCAGGATGAATCCACGGCCGTGATCTTCGGCATGCCGCAGGAAGCGGTGAAGACCGGTGTGGTCGATAAAACCCTGGCCATCGAAGACATCTATCCTGCAATTGAGAGACGCGTGAGTTTCGTTCTGGGTGCGGTGAAGTCGGGTGCGCTAACAACGGGTTCGGTTAACACGGGAGCTTTGTAGACAATATGCGGCTGGAGTCCAGGTTTAAAACGCCGGCGCACTTCAAGCGCGTGCCATTGGAGGCAGCGCGATGAGCACCTACGTCTCCACTCCCGCCAGGATACTGCTGATTGATGCCAACGTTTACTTTGCCCGGCGCATTACAGATGCATTGAAGCAGGAAGGTTTTGAAGTGATACACAGCACGCAGACCGGTTACGCGCTTACCATGCTTGAATATGACATGCCGGCGTTGATTCTTTGTTCCACCAACATGCGCGAACTGAATGCGCATGAACTGCCGCCGATTATTCACGCCGATCCCAAGACGGCGCATATCCCGGTGATTGCCATTGGTGAAGGCGGAGACCAGGCATTGATGGAGGCGTTCCGCTCCGGCTGTGCGGACTACGTTGACAAGCGCCTGGGCCCTGAGCTGATTGCCACCCAGATCAAGACTTTTCTGCGCAGCAACACTGAGGGTTTTCAGCCATTGCAGATGCTGGGATCATCAGACACGGCGCTTACCGGCAGCCTCACTCACATGGACCTGCCCGGCATTGTGCAGATGTTGACACACACGCGCCAGAACGGCGCACTGTATGTAAATGCAGACCTGCTGGACGGGATTATCTTTCTTGAAAATGGAATTCTGACCCACGCGGAGTGTGGCGACACGGTGGGCGATGATGCCATGGTGCAGATTGTGAAGCATTGCAACGGACAGGATTCAGGTTCGTACAAGTTCATCCCTGGCGAATCGGCCACAACGCGCACGGTACTGCGCTCATCCACCGAGCTGATGCTGGAAGCGTTGCGCGAACTGGATGAAGCGACGCAAAGCGATTTGGATGGAGGCTTTTGATGGCGACGGTGCCCACAGTTTATTTCATTGACGATAGCGCCACGATGCGGGAAGTCATCAAGATTGCCTTTCGCCGGGAGAACATCAACGTCCTCACCAGCCATGATGCCGTGCAGGGGCTGGAAGAGATAGAAAAGAACCATCCGGACATCGTCATCACGGATGTGATCATGCCGGTGAAAGATGGTTATGAAGTCTGCCAGTTCATCAAGACGCATCCAGAGCTTTCCAATATTCCCGTAATCCTTATGTCCGGAGTGGTGAACCGTGCCGTGGCAGAGAGGGCCTTTGCCGTGAAGGCAGATGAGCTTTTGCGCAAGCCGTTTCAGCCGCAAGACCTGATTTCACGCGTGCGCAATCTGCTTGCAGCCAGAGGCATGGCCAAAGCTTCACCTGCCGCTGCGGCCAATGCGAATGCGGTGCTCAGCAATATCTTTTCATCGCCTGTACCATTGCCGTCACGATCGAACGGCGTTCCGGTGTTTGACCAGGCGATCGCGATGAATACTTCAGCGGCCGCCAGTTCGTCCGTGGCCATGCTTGAGCGGCCGGTCCCCGCGTCTTCCCCCGTGCAGCCCGCCATGTCAATGTCGCCGGCGTTCTCCGTGGTGGTGCCCGATGTGGATCCGTTGCTGGAAGTCGCGAATGTTTCGCCCAGGACGCCAAGTGTATCGGCCGCGCCTGTAGTCTCGCCAGCCATGGCAGCATTTAGCGTTGCGAATTTCACCGTACCTGTCCCAACCAATAAACCCATGGAACAGACGGCTATCGTTGGCTCAACACTGCGTCAAAGTTCAGCGAACAATGGCTCAGCGAACGCACCCGCCAAGCCAGCCAATGCTGATCTGAACATGCCACGACTTGAGATTCTGCGACTGGAAGGCCTGGTGAAGAAGCTTCAGGCGGAGCTTCATGCGGAGCGTGAATACTCCAAAGCCCTGGAAGCACATATCAAGACCTTGCAGGAGTCAGAGCGGTAACGAACCCAGGTTCATCTTCTGCTGACGACCACTTTCATTTACACTCCGACTCACAAACCCAATCCGAGCTTTTCTTATCTACGGGAGTGCCATGCCCAAACTAGCTCAGCCCAAACCTCTCGCTCACCAGTTTGGAGATGCGGCCCTGGACGACCGTAGCTGAATCGCGGGCGTCGATCTGAACCATGCGCTCCGGTTCGCGGACGGCGATGGCCAGAAATCCCTTCAGTACACGCTGGTGGAAGGCGCGACTTTCCTGTTCGAAACGGTTTTCATCTTCGGCTGAAAGCTTTGACTGCTCGCGATTTCTTTTTCGCGCGCGACTCAGATTGCGATCGAGATCAGCCACCATCAGGATGGTCAGATCCGGCTTCAGATCATGGCACAGCACCTTGTGCAGTTGAAGGACGGCTTCTTTGCCCAACTCACGTCCGCAGCCCTGATAGGCCTCGCTGGAATCCGTGAAGCGATCGCACAACACCCACTGCCCGCGTTGCAGAGCGGGAAGAATCTGTTCGTCGATATGCTGCGCCCGGTCGGCGAACATGAGTGCGAGTTCCGCAAGTGGGGAAAGGCCGGCAGTCCGGGAGCTGAGCAGCACGGAGCGCAGTTTCTCGCCGAGGGAGGTTCCGCCCGGCTCGCGCGTGGTGATTACATCCAGGCCGCGATCGCGTAGCCATTGCGCAAGGCTCTGGAGTTGCGTGGATTTGCCCACGCCATCCAGGCCTTCAAAGGTGATAAATTTTCCGCGTTGCCGGGGCACGCTAGAGATTTAAACACAAGACACACCAGCATGGGTCTTCCGGCCTTGAAGAAATCGAGATGATATTCAGAAATTTGTCACTATTTTCTCTCTCCTGAGCTTGATGTTTGTCTTACCATACCCTTTAACGCCAAATGATTGTTGCAACAGACTCGATGGGCGGAGGAAAATAAAGCTATGAGACTTGGTGATGACATTGACGACCATTGTTCAAGCTGCGGTCGCACCACTGACCACGCGATTGTCTCCCTGGTCGGCGAAGATGTGCTGCGAACACGCTGCCGTACCTGCAACAGCGAACACAAATATCGTGGCAACAAAGGCCGTAAAAAGGAAATGACGGCCAAAGATGCCTTTGACACTTTGTTGGCAAGCGTGACCGGGACAACGCAGGAAAAACCGAAGAAAGCGTCCAAGGCAAAGAAGAAATAGGCCGGTGTGCTGGCCTGTTCGACTGGCGATGAGCGTAATAGCTCGGAAGTCGCAAGGCGTCTTTTATTGCTTACTTGCGCTGATGCGCGCCAGTCTTTAAGCTGGTTCCGCTTTCCCGGAGCCGGTCCTGAACATGAAATCAACCTCGCGAGCCATTCTTTTCACTCTTTTTCTGGTTTTTGTATCTGTTTCATTCGTTCCCTCTGCGTCGGCACAAAAGAAAAAGGAGCCAATGCCTGCTCCCGCGGCCGCTTCACAGCCAATCAAGCTGGTGGTGGATGCCACGCATGCCAGTGAGAAAATTCTTCACGCAGAAGAACAGATCGCAGTGACACCGGGACCCGTTACTGTGGTATTTCCAAAATGGATTCCCGGCGAGCACGGTCCGACTGGTCCCGTTGTTGACCTGACCGGCCTGCAATTCTATGCCGGCTCGCAGAGGCTGGCATGGCGTCGCGACCTGGCGGAAATGTATGCCTTTCACCTGAACGTTCCGCCCGGCACCAATACCCTGGATGTGAAACTCGACCTGGTAATGCCGGCGCCGCCCGAAGGATTTTCATCTGGCGCATCTTCCACTACGCAGCTTCTCATGCTGAGCTGGAACCAGGTGCTGCTCTATCTGGACAAGGCAAAGAGTGATGAGGTCCAGGTTCAGGCCTCCGTGAGGTTGCCGTCGGGGTGGAAATACGGTACCGCCCTGCCCGTAGATCACGAAGGCAACGGGCAAACCAGCTTCAAGACCGTATCTCTAACCACGCTTATTGACTCGCCGGTACTGGCCAGCGCTCATTTCCGTCGCATTCCGCTTTCGCCACAAGGGCCGATCCAGCATTTTCTGGACATGGCTTCCGACAGCGACGCTGCCCTGCAGGTTCCTCCAGAGACCGTGGAAGGCTACAAGCATCTGGTGAATGAAACCGGGGCCTTGTTCGGGGCGCGGCATTACAACGAATATCATTTTCTTCTCACGTTGAGCGACCATACCGCGCACTTCGGGCTGGAACACCACCAGTCGAGCGATGATCGCGTTGCCGAGCGCACCCTGATTGAAGAGGCGCCTCGCATGCTGGAGGCAAGTTTGCTGCCGCATGAGATGACGCACTCATGGAACGGAAAGTATCGACGTCCCGCGGGGCTGGCGACGCCGAACTATCAGGAGCCGATGGAAGGCGACCTGCTCTGGGTCTATGAAGGCCTGACACAATACATAGGAGAAACTCTGACAGTACGCTCCGGGCTGTGGAACAAACAGGAATTTCTGGACGAAGCAGCGGAAACGGCGGCGGCGCTTGACCACACGCCAGGACGTAGCTGGCGTCCGTTGCAGGACACGGCGGACGCGGCGCAGCTTTTGTATGGCGCCGCTCAGGAGTTTGAAAGCTGGCGACGCAGTGTTGACTATTATCCGGAAGGCTTCCTGATCTGGCTGGAAGTGGACACGGTGATTCGGCAGCAGACCAATGGTGTAAAGTCGCTGAACGATTTCTGCCGCTTGTTCCACGGCGGCAAGAACACGCCTCCAGAAGTGGTCACGTATAAATTTGATGATGTGGTTGCCGCGCTGAAGCAGGTTGCTCCTTATGACTGGGCCAAATTTCTGCGTGACCGGTTGGATACGTACGGGCCGGGCGCTCCTCTTGGTGGCATCACCAATGGCGGATGGAAGCTGGTTTACGACGATCAGCCCAGCGAGTTCACCAAAGCGATGGAGAAAGACCGCAATTTTGTGGACACTCGTTTTTCCGTGGGACTTGCGCTGGATGATAAAGGCCGGATCCAGGACGTGATTGCCGGCAGCCCGGCGTGGAAGGCAGGAATATCGCCAGGAACCACACTCGCCGCAGTCAACTCGCGTAAATATAGTGCCGACGTTCTGCGCGATGCGCTGAAGGCGGGAAAACAATCGGGAGCCAATCTGGAACTCATGACATTAAATGGTGATTTCTACAAGACCTTCACTGTGCCTTACCACGATGGAGAGAAGTATGCACATCTGGTTCGCGATGAATCGAAGCCGGACGTGCTGGGCGAGATCATCAAGCCATTGGCTAAGTAGCGGTAATTGGTAATCGGTATTTGCGTTGGACTGGCTTTGCCAACTACCAAATACCAATAGCCAAATACCAAAGCCTACATTTGCAAAAAGTTTTCCCTAAATTCCCGCAAACAGATCCGTTTCCATCTCCATCTTCCGGGGCCTGGCTGTCGCAGCCAGATGGAATTGCTCCGTCTTGCTCCGTCTGCGAACAGTTTCTTCAAAGAACGCGAACAGTGGTTGCTGTGACGTATGCCGCTTGAATGCCTCGATTTTGGTATCAACTTCCTGCGCGGTCAGTTCAATGATCGCGCTGCACGGGGGCAGGGAAACCGGTTGGCGGTCCGGCATTAAGAATCCGGCGGTCGCGTAGTAGAGCTTTTGCGTCTGGTGAGGAGAAAGGCCGTTCTTTAGCTGGTCAACGAATCGATTGGTCCGGCCGGCCCAATGGACAGCCAAAGAGCCATAAACTGACGCCATGGAATGGTCTGGGTGGGCGGTGATTGCGCCTTCCGAACCCATGGTCATGACCACATCAGGACGAATCTCACGAACCCGGCGCGTCAGGTCTTCCACCACGGCATACAGATTCTGCTGGTCGAGCTTGCCGTCAGGATAGTTGAGTACGGTACCTTCCTTCACCTTTAACAGTTTGCAGGCGGCAGCAAATTCCTGACGCCGCATGGCGGAAAGCTCGTCATCTGACCTGGCTCCTCCACGATGGGTGGCAGCCTGGCCGGGCGTGAGACAGATCACATAGGTTTCGACGCCCTTTTCGGCGTAATGGAGCAGGGAACCGCCGAACCCGCCGGCTTCGTCGTCCGGGTGGGCGGTAATACAGAGCAATCGAGGCATCTTCTTCTCGGCTTCACCTTTCTCAACTATTGGCATTTATTAAAGTACAGATGCCATGGCTGCCGATGCAAACCTTCCTCTGGCCCAGACCCCGGCAGTCCAGGAGCAAGACATGAACGCCGCACGGCTGATTTGCCTCAACGCCTCCCGACTGCTTCCGATCGTCTTGATAGCCGCCACGATCGCCGGCGCACAGAAAGATCAGTCAGCGTACCGTGCAGCCACGCCGGCAGGCTCAGAGATTGTCCTACTGAAGCCCTCCGGAGCAGTTGTGACGTTGCTGGGGCTGGCGGAATGTCCGGAAATTGCCGGCGCGCAGCAGGTAGACCATGGGCTGAAGGCCAAGGTGGTGAACGCGTCTGGCGAGTCGCTCAAGCAGTTCCCCCGCCATTTCAGCTTTCGTGTGACCGCATCGCTGCGGAAGACTCTGATGGAAAATCCCGGCAGCACGCTGGAAACAGATGCCGAACCATCACTTCTGCTCACCAAGCTTAAGTTCCGCTTAAAAGCGTATGACGGGTTGCATATGCGAATCGTCTTTCCGGATTCCAGCACCATGATTGGCGTGCCGGCGGATATTCCCTATGACGAGCGGATCTATCGCGTGACCTTTGAACTGCCTGAGGATGAGCCCGTTACCGAGCGATTTGTTCTGGAAGTTCTCTCTACCAAGGGTGAGCGTCTGGCAAGGCTGCATTTTTCGCTGCTGTAGGCGAGCGCGGATTATTTCACTATCGCGGGAACAGTTGTGGGTGCCGGTGTGGCCTGCGACTGGGCCTGCGTTGCCGGTAACCATGAGCGAATCTGTGGCATCGCAGCGCGGGCGGCAAGCTCTCCCGCTTTGATCATTTCAGGGGCGCGCACAAAATCGTCATAACCGAACTCACCGATCTCGGGTTCAAGCACAATGTCAGAGGCAGCCCGCCAAGGTCCGCACATGCGGTCCTGGGCAATGGAGAAACATTGACCAATTACGTCAAAGACATGGCGTGGGCCGCGCGGCTTGACCCAATGCGCCGCCAGATGGACGGAGATTACGCGTTCAGCCCCCATCTCACGTAGAGGCATGGCTGGCACCGCGTGGGCCAATAGGCCGTCAACCAAAAGCCGATCGCCAATCTGTACAGGTTGGAACATTCCGGGATAGGCACAGCTTGCACGGACACACTCGACCAGGTCGCCGCTGGTAAAGACAGCTGCTTCACCGGTAATGATGTCCGTGGCAGCGATGGCCAGCGGGATGCGCAGGTCTTCAAACGTTTTGGCGCGGAGAACTTTGCGCAGGAAGACGGCCATCTTGTCATTGCTGAAGAGGCCAAAGCGGGAAAAAGTCCAGCGTGAGAAGTCTTTGAAACGTACCAGGGCAGCAACTTCTTCAAGTTCCTTGGCGGACATGCCGCTGGCGTAAGCAGCCGCTATGACGGAGCCGACACTGGTACCTGCAATGAGGTCCACCGGAATCTGTTCTTCTTCCAATACCTTGAGAATGCCGATGTGAGCCAGGCCCCGGGCAAAGCCGCCACCAAGCGCAAGACCGATGCGCGGCATCCGCGGATCTGGAGTGATCGGTTCGGTACCAGTCTGGCGTTTTAGTTCACGGCCAAATGCCTGCACAGAGCGGACAATCTTGTTCAGCGAATTCTTCACCGGTACTCCTGACCTGCTACCATTGAGGAAAAGGTAGCTTTGCCCGTCTGCATCCTGAGATGCTGCACCAGAATGTAAGATGCGGGCAAGTAAATTAAACGATGCAGAGCGGCAATAGTTCCTCTCTATATTTCGCCCAAAACGGCGTCACATCCAGTGACGTTGGTAACCCCTTTCAGTTGAATGCGTTGTGGAAATGCTTATCTTCATGGTTAAAGGTTGACAGGACCAAAGTTCCGGAGGGCCGAATCTAATGTTGCGCGAGTTTTCCGCCGGAGCCCTGGTTTTGCGCCACATGCAGGACAAGTGGTGGGCGGCGGTGATTGAACCGGGGCGTGACGGCGAGCCCGACGACCGTAAGAACACCATCGCGCTGCCCAAGGGAAACATTGATCCCGGCGAAGAGCCGCAGCAGACCGCCATCCGCGAAGTGATGGAAGAAACAGGGCTCACGGTGGAGCCGATCACCAAGATTACGGACATTAAATACGTTTACTCGCGAAAATGGTCAGATAACGCCAAGATTTTCAAGATTGTGAGCTTTTTTCTGATGAAATACCAGTCCGGCAGGATTGGCGATATCCAGCCCAACATGCAGCATGAAGTCCGCCGGGCCTGGTGGATGCCGCTGGATGAAGCAGCTGCCAGCCTGAGCTATAGCGGGGAAAAGCAGGTGGCGAAGAAAGCATTAGAGTACGTGAAGGAGCAGGCAGAGAAGTTGTAAGTCGGGCAGAAAGCGTCGGATGGGAGAGCGAGGGACTTGACTGAATGAGCGCTCATTCATTATTATCAGAACGACGGATATGTGTGCCTTGAACTTCTCCATCGACCTTCTGTCAGTTCGGCCACGCATTCCCATTCTTACTTCCATTTGCAACTGACTTCCCCGGGAGCGTCTATTTGCCATCACCGATGAGCATCACCGGACTGCGTGCTGAAAGCTGTTATGATTCTTTGCGTTCAAACAAAGAGCATTCAAGCAACCAGAGTTCAAGCAGCCAGCTTCTCTCCTTGCCAGTCCAAATTCAGGAGTCGCTCTCATGAGTCATTCCGCAGTTTCTGATCCCATCCAGGTAAATTCAGTGAAATCATCCAATCAATCCAACGGCACTCCCGGCAAACGTCCCCACACACGTATTAATAAGGTAGCCGTGCTCGGTGCAGGCACCATGGGCGCACGAATAGCCGCACATTTTGCCAATGCCGGAATACCCTGCGTGCTTCTTGATATCGTTCCACCTGATGCGGCCGGAAGCACTGACAAAGCCGCGCGCAACAAGATTGTTGCAGCAGGATATGAGGCGGCCATCAAGTCCAAGCCGGCGGCGTTCTTTGAAAAGGGACTGGACCGGCTGGTGAAGATCGGCAACTTTGATGACGACATGAAGTTGCTGGCCGACGCCGACTGGATCATTGAAGCCGTGGCCGAGAACCTGGAGATCAAACGGTCGCTTTTAAAGAAGGTGGAGGCCGTCCGTAAGCTGGGAAGTATTATCACCACGAATACCAGCGGACTGCCGGTGGCCAGCATCGCTGAGGGTTTCAGTGATGATTTCCGTAAGCACTGGTTTGGCACGCACTTCTTCAACCCGCCGCGCTATATGCGCCTGCTGGAAATTATTCCCACGCCGGAAGCCGATCCAGATGCCATCACCGCGGTTTCACATTTCGGCGACGTGCGTATGGGCAAGGGAATTGTCACTGCCAAAGACACACCGAACTTCATCGCGAACCGCATCGGCACCTATGCCGGACTGAACGTTTTCCGGTTGATGCAGGAGATGGACCTGAGCATTGAAGAGGTTGACGCGTTGACTTCCAGCGGCGGCTGGACCAGGAACCCGACGTTCCGCACCATCGATCTGGTGGGTCTGGATGTTCTTGGCAGCGTGGTGAAAAACTTCAGCAAGAACGTGCAGGACGAGCGCCCTGACCTTAAGTTGCCGGGCTTCTTCGAGAAGATGATTGAGCGTAAGCTGCTGGGCGATAAGACCAAGGGCGGCTTCTATAAGAAGGTGAAAGGCCCGCAGGGCGAAGAGCGCCAGGTCATCGACTGGAAGACGCTGGAGTATCGTCCGGCGCAGAAGCCAAAGTTTGCTGCGCTGGAAATGTCCAAGACCATTGAGGACATGGGCGAAAAGCTGCGCACGATTCTCGCCGGCAATCCCAATGACAAAGCGGTGAAGTTTATTTGGACAACCATCTCAGAGATGTGGACTTACTCGGCGAACCGTATTCCTGAGATTGCCGATACCGTGGTCGAGATCGATCAGGCCATGCGCATGGGCTTCAACTGGGAGATTGGTCCGTTTGAAGTGTGGGACCTGGCAGGCGTGGAAGCTACGGTCGCCCGTATGAAGTCTGAAGGCAAGCCAGTTTCGGCGAACGTGGAGAAGTTGCTGGCTGCGGGTGCAAAGAGCTGGTACATCGACGATCCCAAAGCGCCGTCAGGCCGCGCCTATTTTGATCTGCGCACAGGCAAGTATCAGCCTGTGCAGGTGGCAGAAGGCGTGTGGTCGGTATCAGTGGCAAAGAAATCGAATGGCGTGGTGAAAAAGAATGCCGGCGCGTCACTGATTGACCTGGGCGATGGCGTGGGCTGCATCGAATTCCACTCCAAGATGAATGCTCTGGGTGGCGACATTGTCACCATGGTCACACAGTCACTCAAGACCGGTGGCATTGGCGACCAGTTTGAGGCGTTTGTCATAAGCGGCGATTCGGCCAACTTTTCCGTCGGCGCAAATTTGATGATGCTGATGCTGGCCGTACAGGAAGAAGAGTGGGATGAAGTTGACCTGGCCATCAAGCAGTTCCAGGGGATGACGCAGGCTATTAAGTTCTGCTCGCGTCCGGTGGTCACCGCGTCTTTCGGTATGTGTCTGGGCGGTGGCTGCGAGATCAACCTGCATTCCGCGGCGCGCCAGCCTCATTCGGAGCTTTATATGGGCCTGGTGGAAGTTGGCGTCGGTCTGCTGCCCGGTGGTGGTGGCTGCAAAGAGATGCTGCTGCGCGCGCTGGACAACGCACGTGCGATCCGTCCGGATGGTCGCGGCGAGTCCGTAGAGATGATGGAAGGCATGAAGCGCATCTTCGAGACGATTGCGACCGCCAAGGTTTCAACTTCGGCTTACGAAGCACGCACGCTGGGCTTCCTCTCGCCGGGCGACACCATCAGCATGAATCGCGAACGCATTTTGACTGATGCCAAAGAGAAGGCGCTGGAACTGGCCAAGTCCGGTTACATTGCGCCAGTGCAGAGAATGGACCTTCCTGCACCGGGTGAGAACGTGCTGGCGACTTTAAAGCTTGGCATACATCTAATGAAGCAGGCTGAGTACATCAGCGATCATGACGTAAAGGTCGCGACCAAGGTGGCTGAGGTAATCTGCGGTGGGAATGTTTCGCCGGGAACGCCGGTGAGCGAACAGTACATCCTGGATCTGGAGCGCGAAGGGTTTAAGTCTCTCTGCGGTGAGAAGAAGACGCAGGAGAGGATCCAGTTCACTCTGAAGACGGGGAAGCCGTTGCGGAACTAACCGCAAAACCTACCACGGAGGCACGGAGACACGGAGAAAAGCAAGGTTGGGATCCTGCGGTGGGAAGCGGTTGAGACTGAAACGAAATATCTCGTAATTTATGAGAAATCTGCAACCGGTTGGGGAGCATATGTTCCCGACCTGCCGGGTTTAGGGGTCGCGGCGCCCACCATTGAAGAAGTCAAGAAACTGATCCGCGAAGGGATTGAATTCCATTTGGAAGGCATGAAGGGGCACGGAGAGCCAGTGCCTCAGCCAAGCGTTCAGATGGAATATGTTTCAGTTGAAGCGTGAGGACTCTTTCGCGGGACAAAGGCTAGTCGCTAGCAGCTACTAGCCAGGAGCAAAATTATGAGCAAAGAAGTAGTCATTGTAAGTTCAGTACGTACGGCGGTTGGCAAATCGGGAAAAGGCGCCCTGCGTGTAACGCGGCCGGACGATCTTGCAGCCACGGCCATCAAAGGCGCGCTGGAGCGCGTGCCGCAGATCGATCTCAAAGAGATTGAAGACGTCATCATTGGCTGCGCGACGCCGGAAGCCGAACAGGGCATGAACGTCGCCCGCATCGCGTCATTGCGTGCGGGATTGCCGGTGGAAGTTTCGGCCATGACGATCAATCGTTTCTGCTCTTCAGGCTTGCAGGCCATTTCGCTGGCGGCTGACTCCATCATGGCCGGCCGCGCGGAGATCGCCATCGGTGGCGGCGTGGAGTCGATGTCGATGATCCCGATGGGCGGGCATAAGGTTTCAGCGAATCCATGGCTGGTTGGAAATTATCCAGACGCCTATCTCTCGATGGGGCTCACGGCGGAACGGCTGGCGAAGCGATTTGGCATTTCCCGTCAGGAAGCCGACGAGTTTTCGCTTAATAGCCACAAGAAAGCTTTGGCAGCGATCCAGGGCGGAAAATTCGAAGACGAGATCGTTCCAGTGCCGGTGAGCTTTACTACGCCAAACGGATCCAAGCCCAAGCGGATGGACATTACTTTCAAGGTCGATGAAGGTCCGCGTGCCGATACCACCTTGGAGGCTCTGGGTGCGCTGCGTGCAGCTTTCCATGCCAAGGGAACGGTGACGGCTGGCAATTCGTCGCAAACGTCAGACGGCGCGGCGGCCAGTGTACTGATGTCAGCTGACAAAGCCAGGCATCTCGGCATCAAACCCTTGGCTCGTTTTGTGGCTTTTGCCACTGCGGGCTATAAGCCGGAAGAAATGGGACTGGGACCGGTGTACGCGATTCCCAAAGTCCTGAAGATGGCCGGATTGAAGCTGGAAGACATTTCAGTGTTCGAGCTGAATGAAGCGTTCGCGGCGCAGGCGCTCTCGGTAATCAAGGAAGCCGGGATTGATATTAATAAGGTCAATCCGAATGGCGGAGCGGTCGCCCTGGGCCATCCGCTGGGCTGTACGGGAGCTAAGCTGACGGCGACGATCATCCGCGAGTTGAAGCGGACAAATGGCAAGTACGGCATTGTGACGATGTGCATTGGTGGAGGCATGGGAGCGGCGGGGATTATTGAGAACGTGGCTTAAAACCGCTTAACTACAAAGGACACGAAGGAACACAAAGGAAAAGAGAAACCAACGAATGTCTGGCCAGGGTGCCGCGAAGGCCGTGTCTGCGCATGAAGTAAGCCACGAGATTATCAGATGCGCATTGAAGGTCCATTCTGCCCTTGGGCCAGGATTGCTGGAGAGCGCTTATGAGACTTGTCTCGCGCACGAATTGAGGCAATCGGGATTTAAGGCAGAGACACAGGTAGCTCTGCCAATTATTTACGACACTGTCACGCTGGAACTCGGCTATCGGATCGATATGCTGGTGAATGATCTGGTGATCGTCGAATTGAAGTCGGTTGAAGAAATCTCGCGCGTTCATGTGGCGCAGGTTATTTCGTATTTGAAGCTAAGTAAAAAGAAGCTCGGTCTCATTATCAATTTCAATGTTTTGCACCTCAAGGACGGAATTAAGCGATTGGTGGAAGGTACAGGATGGAAATGATTTCCTTTGTGTTCCTTCGTGTCCTTTGTGTTTAAAGGTTTTTAGTTTCCTCTGCGGTTAAAAGGAGAAAAAGATTTATGGCAACGGTAGCAGTCCCAAACAAAACCAGGCTCGTGGGCGGCAGCTTTCTGATTGAAGAGCACACCACGGAGCAGGTGTTCACGCTGGAAGACCTGAGCGAAGAGCATCTTCAGATTGCGCAGACAACGCAGGAATTCGCCCGGAATGAAATCCTGCCCAACGTGGAAAAGATTGAGCACAAAGAATTCGCCGTCACACGCGCCCTGATTAAGAAGGCCTGCGAGATCGGCATTGGCAACGTGGACATTCCGGAAGCCTATGGTGGTTCGGACATGGACAAGATCGCTTCGGCGATTATTGCCGAGCATCTCTCCGTGAACGGCAGTTTCAGCGTGGCCTTTGGCGGGCACGTCGGCATCGGCACGCTCCCTATCGTTTATTTCGGTACACCGGACCAGAAGAAAAAATATCTCCCCAAACTGGCTTCGGGAGAGTGGGTGGCTGCGTACGCGCTATCGGAATCGACTTCGGCTTCTGACGCCATGAATCCGCGCACCAAGGCAGTGCTTTCACCGGATGGCAAGGAATGGATCCTGAACGGCGAGAAGATGTGGATCACCAACGGCGGCTTTGCCGATGTCTACATCATCTTTGCCAAGGTGGATGGCGAAAAGTTCTCGGCGTTCATTGTGGAGCGCAGTTCGCCCGGCTTCCAATCCGGCGCGGAAGAAAAGAAGATGGGCATCCGCGGCTCATCGACCACGCCGATCATTCTGAATGACTGCCGCATTCCCAAAGAGAACCTGCTGGGCGATATCGGCAAGGGAGCTGTGATTGCGTTCAACACGCTGAACATCGGTCGTTACAAGCTGGGCGCCGGCGTCGTGGGCGGAGCGCGCAATGCTCTCAACAACTCGATTGGCTACTCCAAGCAGCGCAAGGCGTTCGGCAAGAGCCTGGCCGAGTTCGGATTGATCAAAGAAAAGCTTGCCAACATGGCGGCGTTCATCTACACGGGCGAATCAATGTCCTATCGAACTGTAGGCATGATTGACGCGGCGATGTCAGAGATCGACAAGAATGCTCCGGACGTTTACAAGCAGACCGCGAAGGGAATTGAAGAGTACGCGGTGGAATGCTCCATCCTGAAGGTCTATGGATCAGAGCTGCTCGATTATGTGGTGGATGAGACAGTCCAGATCTACGGCGGGTATGGATTTGTGGAAGAGTACCCCGCGGAGCGGGCGTATCGTGATTCACGAGTCAATCGTATCTTTGAAGGCACCAACGAAATCAATCGCATGATCATAACCGGATGGCTGTTGAAGCGCGCCATGAGCGGCCAGCTTGCGCTCATGCCGGCGATCAAAAAGTTGATGGATGAGATCATGAGCGGATCACCTGCTGAAGCTCCGGAAGGTCATCTGGCAGCGGAACGGCAGATGGTGGCGAACGCGAAGAAAGCTACGCTGATGCTGGCTGGATCGGCGGCGCAGAAATATATGAACGCCATTGCCGATCAGCAGGAAATCCTGGGCACGATTGCAGACATGGTGATCGAGACATTTGCCATGGACTCCACCCTGCTGCGCACGCAGAAGCTGATTGAGCGTAACGGTGAAGCCAAGTCACAGCATGCCATTGCTATGACCCAGGTCGCGCTTGTCCGCTCGATGGACAAGATCGAGTCAGCGGCAAAGAAGGTGCTGGCGGCGATTGCGGAAGGCGACATGATGCGCACGCAACTGGTGATCCTCCGCAGGTTGTTCAAGTATGAGCCGTTCAACACCATTGCCCTGACGCAGCAGATTGCGGCCCGGGTGCTGGATGCCGGCAAGTACGTGATTGCATAAACGACGCCGAAAAAAAGACAAGGCCCTGCTTGCGAAGGTGAGCAGGGTTTTTTATTGCCGCGAAAGTTGGCGGATCATGGCAGCTCGGTCCGGCCATTGGGCGATCAAGGCAGCGGCTTCCCCGGAAACGTAATCTTCATATTCAAAGCCGGGTGACATGGTGGTTCCGAGGAGAGCGTATCGTCCTCCCGGTTTGATTCGCGAGCCTTGCCAGACCTCGCCCGACACGACATGTTGCAACTTCATGCCGTTGGCGATGTCCTGTCCCAGCGTGATGATATCGCTGGAGCCGTCGGGATGAAGCTGAAGGGTTTCCACGGGATCGCCAAGGTAGAAATGAAACATCTCATCGCCGGGAAGGCGATGCATTTCCGAGAAGCTCTCCGGAGTGAGCAGGTAGTAGATGGCGGTATGCAGAGATCGATTTCCGGCTTGCCTGGTGATCTCAGTGGCGCAGCGGTATGTTTCAGCAAAGAACCCGCCCTCTTTGGGGTGAGGTTTAAGCTTGAGGATGGTTTTGATCTGGTCGAGAGTCAGCATGTGATTCCAATTTTATCGTTGGAAGAAGATCTGAGGGCACCTCAAGGCTCCGCTGCCGACTGATGGCTCGTTCGCATTTTGATTTGTGGCTTTATTTGCTGGCATGATAGTGGCTATGAAAAACGAATGCTCGCGCATGGCCGATCAGCTTCGTCGCGCGTTTGAAGGAAATGCCTGGCATGGACCTGCCATGAAGGAAATTCTGGACGGCGTAACGTCGTCGCAGGCGGCCTCGCGCCCTGTTGCTTCCGTACATACAATCTGGGAACTTCTGCTTCATATCGAAGCGTGGGAACATGTGGCGATTGGCGCAATCAGCGGCATTGCCATGCCCAAACCCATGCCGGATGAACAGAACTTCCCGAAAGTCAATGCGGCTGATGAATCCACCTTTGCGGCGGCGAAGACGATCTTGTTCGAAACCAATGAGAAGCTGGCCGCGGCAATCGAGAAATTCGACCCGGCACGTCTGGAAGATACTGTCCCGGGCCGGTCCTATGATTTCTACCATCTTTTCCACGGCATGACGCAACATGCCCTGTACCATGCGGGACAGGTGGCTTTATTGAAAAAGGCGATACCCGCCACGGCTTAGGCGTTGTACGATGGGCGCGCGTGCTATAGATTGCTAGCTACTATGTGCCCAGTGAATGTGCCGCCGACCCTGAGTACGGGTGAAGTGGAAGCCGCGATTCGAACTTTTTGGAAATCTTTTGCAGCCAAGAAGGCAGATCAATGGCAGAGCTTCTATTCAGAAATAGCGCTGGTGTTTGGTACCGCGAGCAAGCGTCCGGAACCGGCACGGCTGATTATGCTGCGCCGCCAGCGGGAATATATGGCAAGCAGCGCCACGATGCGAGTGGAGGTCGGCAATATTGATGTCGAGATGCTGGGGCCGAACTGCGCTGTGGCCGGCTACATCCTGAAATTACATGCCGAGCAGGTGGCAAAGGCTTCAGCATCCGGAAGCAGGAAATCAGAGGAGCACATGGAAAACGCGCGCGTCACCCATGTCTTTATGCGATCGGACGATGGCAGCCTGCGGATTGTGCATGAACACATCTCGGCGCCGGTCGGGGATTAGAGTCTCTGGAAACTGCCATCTCGATTGAAGTATTTGAAATGTTCCCAACTCCACAGGGTTACACTGCGTCTTACAATCGTTACTGGCACTTTAAATAGCTGGCAGAGACGGTGGTATTTGGTATGCAAAGGATAAGTGTCCCAGTGACAGTCGCGGAGGTGGAAGATGCGGTGCGAAGGTACTGGAGCGCGGCCGCGTCGAAACTGGCTGCGGAGCTGCAAAGTTTCTATCTGGAGACTGCCTCCATCTTTGCCACCATGTCAAAGCGATTGGAGCCAGCGAGGCTGGTGACGGCGCGCCGGAACAGGGAATACATGGAAAGCGCCAGCCGCATCAGCTATGAACTGGGCGTGATCAACGTTGATCTGCTGACCAATGAGAGTGCGGTTGCAGCTTACAACACGAGATGGCGCGCTGAACAAATTTTGAAGCCGTCAGCCAAGGGC
>Ga0209863_10000153_pt1 | contig 43328 bp, 49 predicted proteins | sample OrgsoiDNA2013046_FD_185796 | JGI IMG/M metagenome (GOLD analysis project Ga0209863, IMG submission 185796) | Permafrost soil microbial communities from the Arctic, to analyse light accelerated degradation of dissolved organic matter (DOM) -... | ecosystem: Environmental > Terrestrial > Soil >...
ACGGTAAAGTGCCATTTGCACTTCGCAGGGAAATGGGCGAAGCGGCAGCAAATACACTTCTTCAAAATGGACACAAAAACCAAACCTATGAACTTACAGCCAGTGACCTGTATTCATATGGAGACGTTGCCAAAGAACTTTCTTCTTTATCAGGAAGAACGGTAAACTATGCAGATGCGGACTCTACGACATTTCCGACACAGCTAAAAGAATTTGGGCTTCCTGAAATAGTGGTCTTGCTCGTTACGGGTTTTTCAGCAGACGTTAAAAACCATCAATTCGAAATGGTAACCAAAGACCTTGAAAAATTACTCGGAAGAAAACCGGCTTCACTTAAAGAGGGTTTGAAAGAGGTTTTCAATTTATAAACTAAAAAAACGTTCTCATTCGTGCATTCGTTGGCATGATTAACTCAAACAAAAAATAACTCATGGACACTATTTTAGACAATATAAATAAAGACAGAGCCGCCTTTAATGGTTTAGGCCATATTTATCCCCCCGATAGTAGTGTTGAAATATCGGATGAGCCGATTGAAGGGGTTGGCTGCTATTGGTTTGTACCTGCTCGTTTTGATAAAAATAAATCACTTATTTATCTGCACGGGGGAATGTTTGTTTTAGGATCAATAGAAACATACAAACCTATGGTCAGTCATTTTGCTTCAGCTTTTTCTACCAAAATTTTATTTATTGAATATGCCTTGGCACCTGAGAAACCATTTCCCAACGGGATAAATGATATTTTAAAAGTGTATCGGGAGCTTATTCGCAGATATCCTGATGCAAAAATCACTGTAATGGGAGATAGTGCTGGTGGCGGGCTAGCTGCAACATTGATAAAAATGGCTTCTGAAGAAAAACTACAAATGCCATCCAGCGTAATATTTCTTTCACCCTGGTTATATCTCAGTGGCAACAATGAATCATATGAAACCAGGAAAAAAATGGACCCCATACTAACAAAAGATAAGTTAATGGAATATGCAGGTTATTATGTTGCGAATCATTGGAATGAGGCAGATCCAAGTCAATTTACCTTTAACAGCTTTCCTCCTTTGCTTATTCTGGTTGGCAGTAATGAAATACTTTTTGACGACTCAAAACTATTCTACGAAAAAATTAAACGATTGCAGCCTGACACGCACATGAAAGAGTATGAAAATCAAGTCCACGGTTGGCCATTGATTGACATTACATCGGACGCAGCAAAAGATGCCATGATAAGCATGGAAAAGTTTATTACCAAAACGAGCAGCCAGAACAAAAGTAAATAAGGTACCCTACTTTCATTGTCATCTGATTTCAATCCAGCAGACTTTCAATTTCTGTTCGGCAAACAGCCACTTATCGTCCTGTTTTATCAAGATGTCAAAGTAACGAATACCGGCAATCATGAGTTTCTGCACCCCATCCGGAACTTTCAGGTGATAAGCCCGGCAGTAGGTTGTGGCGGTTGCCCTATTCTCATTCACCTTGATTCTGCTCTGCCCATTGAAATGCATGGTAGACAGGTATTGGTTCAGATCGTCGAATACGGGAAATAAGTTTTTCCTGCCTTTAACCGCCTGGGTCGGCTCAGGCAATTTTTCATCCATATACACTTCGAAATTCGTGTCCTCGATGAAAATCGCCATTTGCCCCTGGGCGTCCCGGGTATCTGCGCAAAAAGCATACTGATCGATCAGTTCGCGAATAGCAATCCGGTCTTCCAACTGTTGTAATTTTTGTTCGATGTTCATGTCATTTGTTTTATGATTTATTTCTGCTGACGTTTACCCGATTCTATACTGGCCACCGTCCACGACAATTGCCTGGCCTGTAATAAAAGAAGCGTCATCGCTTGTTAAAAACAGGATGGCGCCCGTAACGTCTTCTGGTTCTCCCAGTCGTTTGATGGCTTGCTGTTCCCAGGTGGCGCGTTTGATCTCATCCGGTTGTGATGCAGTTGCCAGTGTATTCGTGAGACCGGGTAACACCGCGTTTGCTGTAATTCCATCGTTTGCTACATCATTCGCCAGTCCTCTCATGAATCCGATAATTCCCATCTTTGTAGCGATATAGTGGCTCATGCCAGGAATCGCGAGGCCAACCATGTTCGACGATATGCCAACAAAGCGTCCCCACTTTTTCTTTCTCATCGAAGGCAGGAAATATTTCACGCTCAAAAAATGGGAATCCAAATTCGTGGCGATCGTTTTTCGCCAGGTTGCCAGGTCCAGATCGTCTATGGGGCGATTGGGAAAATAACCTGCGTTGTTTACAACGATATCCACTACACCCAGATCCCGGGACTTATTGAATATTGAATGCCAGTCTTCTTCATTGGTTACATCGTGTTGGAAGGCAAGGGCCGTTTGACCAATCTTATCGGCGGTTTCCTGCGGGGGGTTAAGATCAGTCGCAATCACCCGTGCTCCCCGCTCAGCCAATGCGATGGCTATTGCCTGACCGATACCCCGGGCAGCACCGGTTACTAATGCTACCCGGCCTTCGTGTGATCGTATGGATGTTTTCATTTTGTTTTTCGTTTTCTTAATTGTTTTGACTTATCCATTCCCGGAAAGGAACAAATTCTTTGGTGGCTATTTCTTTTGCCAATTCAATTTGTGGTTTTGAGTTTGGACCCATGTAGGTGTATTTTTCAAAATACCTGAGCATTTCAGCTACTTCTTTTGCCCCTTCAAAAAAAGTTGAAAATACTTCATAAGAAACCTGTGTGAACCTATATTCTTTCCCATTTGCTTCATATGCTTTCATTACATCATTAAAGCTATCCAACTCTGTGGCTAATGAAAGATAAGCTCCGTTTCCAACTTTTTCCGGTTGCAGGAATACGCCTGTAACCACTTTCCCCAAGTCATTGATGTCCGACATGTGAAATGCTTTCTTTGTTGGGTCAATAGGGAGTGTCCAGCCGGCGGAGCCATCCTGTTTTGGTTGAGGAGCCATCAGGTGAATGAAATTTTGAAAATAAAACGGTGGCTGAACAAATGTGTAATATTTAAAACCTGCCCTCCTTACCAGGTCATCCACCTTTGCTTTCTTGGTAAAATGGGGCACATCCAATTCACCATTACTTATCGATTCAACATCAGGAAGCGTTGACCAAACAAAATGTTTTATGCCTGCCGCCTTCGATGCATCAACGGCATTTTTGCCCTGAGCAATTTCGTCTGTCCCTTCCCAAAAATTTGTAACCACGAATACTCCGTAGGCATTTTTGAAAGCATCTTTCAGAGATTGTATATTGTTTAAATCACCGAATACCACTTCATGTGCTTTGCCCGAATATTTTTCCGGATTGCGGGTTATTGCTTTTACATTAAAAGTTCCTTCGTTAACAAGGGCGTTTACTACACCCTTGCCTTGTAAGCCGGTTGCTCCAATTACCACAATTATTTTTTTGTTCATTTGATTTGTTTTTTATTTTTTTATTATTAGGATGCAAAGATGCAACCTGTGCGTTGGTAAGACCGGGCAGGATATCGCACTGAGGCCGCCAAGCCCTCATAGTTCATATAAAACTTTAAACCTTGGAAACAGGTCAAGTGCGTTATCACCCAACACTTTTTCTTTTTCTATTGTTAAAAGTTCGGGGCTATTGTTCACATAGACCTTGCTTCGAATAGCAATATCCTTTCGCAGGTATGGGAAATCTGTTCCAAATAACATTTTGCCTGCACCTGCTATATGGCGAAGGGTATGCAGTACTGGGTCTGACCAGGCCAGCGCTGTATCCCAATAAATCTTTCGAAATGCTTCAGCGGCTGTGCCTCTATTTGAACTATCTCCCATTATTTTCATCTCATCTACTATTGCAAACCTTCCTGCCAGGTAAGGGGCCGTTCCGCCGGCATGCGAGAATATATATTTGACATCAGGCGTTGCGGCGAAAGTCCCTCCATAATGTAATTGAGCGATTGCCCTTGTGGTGTCGCCTGGAAAGTCAATCAGGTTATCGGTGATACCAAGATGATGGGCTATCGGATCAGGAGAAGCGTTTGGATGAACATAAACTATCGCTTTGCGTCGCTGGAGCTCGTGGAATAAAGGCGTCAGAATCTTATCACCCAGATAAACACCTCCTGAGTTAGTGAATAACACAACACCATCTAATTTCAGAACGTCAAGTGCATATGTGATTTCGTTAATAGCTTCATTTATATCTGACATCGGTACACTTGCAAATGCACCGAAACGTTTGGGATGTTTGGAGATAAGAGTAGCAGCCAATTCATTACACCTCCTTGCCAGTTCGCTGGCCACATGCCTGTCCGGCATTTGTATTCCCGGTGTACTGATCGAAAGAATAGCAATGTCGATGCAGGCTTCGTCCATGAAAGCGAGTGAACTTTCAGGCGTCCAGACCTGCGGTTGAAGTCCGCCAACAGGATTATCTTTTTCGTTCGTTGCCTCAAAGAAAAAGCCGGGCAACATGTGATGATGTGTATCTACCGTCAAGCTCATGACTGTGCGTTTAAAAAGGATAATGTCCTTGAGTGCTTCGCGCGTTGATCCATATCAGATCGGTGAAATCATCCAGGCTGTGTGGGCCCGTCCGTCCCCAGCCACTATCTTTCACGCCACCCATGGGTGCTCGCACTTCTTCATTCACCGTTGGAGAATTAACGTTTACTACGCCATGAAGAATCTTTGGAGCCAATTCAAAACCTTTATAAGTATCATTGGTAAAGATGGACGATACCAATCCATATGAAACACGATTGGCTACCGCGACAGCTTCTTCAGGTGTATCTACTGCTTCAACAATCACTACCGGACCGAATGTTTCTTCGTTCGATACAATGGCGTCATAAGGAACATCAGTCAGAATAGTTGGGTGGAAGATGGGCCCGTCATGAGTGCCACCTGCTACTATCTTTGCTCCCTTGCTGACAGCATCTTTTATGCGTTGTTCGACCATTTGGACGGCAGCTTCGTTGATGAGCGGACCGATGATCGTTTTATGATCCTCCGGATCACCAAATGGAAGAGAATTGGTCCTGGCAATAAATTTCTCAAGAAATGGTTGGTAGATCTTTCGTTGTATAATGATCTTTCTTGTATTCATGCAAATCTGGCCCTGGTGAAAGAAAGATCCAAATGTGGCAGCCCGAACCGCTTCATCAACATCAACATCATCCAATATGATCATTGGGTTATATCCACCCAGTTCCAATACTGTCCTTTTTAAAGTTTTGCCTGCACGTTCAGCAAGATATTTGGCAGTCTTCACTCCGCCAATCAGGTTAATTACCCGAACGTTTGGATTTTCAAATATCTCATCGGACATTTGGCCGGCGTCGCCTGGTGCATGTGGTACCACGTTGATCACACCTGGAGGAAAACCCGCTTCATCTGCAATTTCGGCAATCATAAGACCCGCTGAAATGGGGGCAAATTCTGAGGGTTTAACAACAACTGTATTGCCGGCTACTATCGGCGATACCACTGTGCGCCAGGAAAGAATACTGGCCCCATTCCACGGGGTAAAACTCGCTACCACACCGAGAGGTCTACGGATTCCCATAGAGAATAATCCGGGCACATTGGTTTGCAAAACTTCCCCTTTTATATGATATGCCCATGCTGCACCTTCTTCAAGAAATTGGGCCAGCAGGTCCTGCTGGAACGTGGCAAATGAAATCGTACTTCCTGTTTCTTTCGCCAGGATTTCAGCAATTTCAGAGCGTCTTCTTTTTATGATGGCCGCTGCCTTAAATAATAATTCTGCTCTTTGTGTCGGCACGGTAGCTGCCCAGGCAGGATATGCCTGCGTCGCGGCGGTGAGCGCCAGGTTCATATCTTTCCTGCCGGCTGCTGCTACCTTTGCATAAATCTTTCCGCTGTATGGCTCCATGTCGTCGAACGTGCGACGGTTTTCGGCATCACGCCAAACACCACCCGCGTAGTACTGATACGTTTTCATTTTGATGATAAATTTTCTTTGTTAATAATATTTATCTGATTACCATTAAATAGAAGCCTTTATCTGATCCGCTATTTTTTCTGCTGCCATGATCACGGTGGGGTTGGGAGCCGCCGACACGGCGTCCGGAAATATAGAAGCATCAACCACTCTCAGCCCTTTCACCCTGTAAACATTCCCCTGAAAATCCACTACTGCGTTTTTACTTCCTGCAGAACCCATCGGTGCCGTAGCAAATGGGTGGGCATAGGTGTCTACTGTATTTTTCACAGAAGCCATCACCTGCTCATCCGTTTCAGCCTCCCGGGGATTAAGCTCCGTAACGATCATCTTTTTGAGATTTTCCGATTTGGCGAGTTGTCTCGCTAATTGAACCCCCTCCATCAGGCGCTTACGATCTTCTTCCGCGGCGAGAAAGTTTAAGTCGATAACAGGTGCTGCATTCGGGTCTTTTGAACTTAGTCTAACAGTTCCCCTCGATTGCGGATTGGTCAATGCTATGGCAAGAACGAATCCGACCCCCGTAGGACTTTGATCCGGAGGAAGTAAGTGCGTTGCCGTGATATGCAGATCAAGTTCGCCGGCTTTAGCAAAGGAAGATTTTGTCCAGAGTTTGGCGGCAATAACAGGGGTTTGCCGGCCGATGGTTTTCGGATCGGCTGCATAGGCATTATAATAGAATGGATGTTCTACCAAATTTTCACCTACCGGCAGTTCGGCTACCAATGGAATTGCCCATTCTGCCAATTGCTTTTGAGGGCCTATTCCGGATCGCAACAATATTTGAGCGCTGCCATAGGTGCCGGCAGAAAGGATCACTTCACCGGCTTTGAACTGCCGCCCGTCAGAAAGCTGAACTCCGTAGGCAGTATTGCCATTGAAAAGGACCTTGTCAATGACAGCATCACCCACGATCGTCAGATTCCCACGTTTTCTCACCGTATCATCCAGGTAAGTCATCCCGGTATTCATTCGTTTGCCATGCACGATGTTCATAGGGTATGGCCCAACTCCATGCTGCTCGCCTGCATTAAAATCATCAATCTCCCTGAATCCATTTTCTACCGCAGCGTTAATGAGTGCTAATTGCAAAGGAGTTATATCCGTTTTGCTCATCTGAGTGATCGGAAAAGGACCGGAGTAGCCATGCCATTGGCTATTGGGCACATTGGAAGTTTCCATTTTTTTATAATAGGGCAATACATCCTCCCAATTCCACCCTTTCACTCCTGCAATGGTCCATCTGCTGAAATCGCCGGGGAGTGCACGGACAGCAGCGGCCCCATTGATGGCTGAACTTCCACCCAGCAATTTTCCATGAATGACATGAATAGGATGGCCAATATAACCGGGTATTGAATTGTAGCCCCAGTCAAAACGACTGTCAAGATTTGCAGCTACTATATTGCTATTAGAAATTATCTCCGGATAATTGTCTGGCTCAAATACCTGCCCTGCCTCCAACAGCAAAACTTTTACACCCGGCTTTTCAGTCAGGCGATTCGCGTGAACCGATCCTGCAGAGCCCCCGCCGGCAATGATGAAATCGTATTCCGAGGTTTCCATGATCTTGATTTTATCAGTTTATAAATGATTGTTTTTATTGAGGCTCAATCTGACCGAATTTGCCGTCATAATAGTCGTTGTATGCCTGCGTAATCTCGTGCGGGGTATTCATCACAAAAAAGCCGTCCGATACAATGGGTTCACTGTATGGTTGACCCCCAAACAGAATAATGTCAATGCCAGTACTGTTGCTATTGTTTATTTCAATGAGTTCTCCATGGGAAGTAAATACGACCAACTTGCCTGCCTGAAATTCTATGTCGTTTATAACCGCTTTGTCTGACGGCAGAAATGCCGCATATTCGATTGCATGATTGGTTGTTATCGAGAATTGTTTTCCTGCTTCCAGGTGAATATGATACAAAAACTCTATTGAATAGCAAGGGATTTTAGCTATCGCATTTCCATATTCACCGGAAAGTATTTTGATCCATCCAGCGATCCCGTCCAATTCTTTTTTAGGAATTTCATTTGACTTCAGAAAAAAATAATCAGGCTTCCCGGACTTGTGTTCCGAAGGAAGATTGACCCAAAACCGGACTACTGATACATCGGAATTGGTTACTCCAAGCTCCGCCATTACGGCTTCATTATGAACGATCCCCTTACCTGCATTCGTCCAGTGTACGCCACCCGAACTCAGTTTAACATGATTTCCGATGCTGTCCCAATGTTCAACTTCTCCGGCAAGGATGTAGGTTAGTGTTGCAATTCCCCGGCATGGATTCGAACGGTTATCGACAAGTCCTTTGTGTAATTCCCTCTGCGGTTGTTTATAAGAAAGAAAATGTTCTATGAAAACAAACGGCCCGACGGCCTGTGCAAACTCATTTGGCAACACGCGCTGAACTTCTATTTCACCAAGCTGCGCAGATTGGCCATGTAAGCTAAACCGAATCTTCTGTTTGATATTCGCATGCATAACCGGGTATGCTTTTGACATACTAAGTTGCGATATCAGAGATCCCAAACACGATGACAAATGACAAAAAAAAACTGTGATAAAAATCACAATCTAAATGGGGAGTATAATTTGGAAAGGTGTTACTTCTTAAAACCGCGACTGCGAATCCGGCTAAGTGTTTCCCGGTTAATGCCAAGATACGAGGCGATGATATGCTGGGGAAAGCGTTGTAAAAATTCGGGATAGGTTTTTTCAAGGTCATTATAACGATCTTCCGCTGATAAGCTGATGGCAGCATTGATTCTTCTTTGAGAAGCTGCAGCAAAGTTGGCATCCAGTTTTCTGATCCATTCCGACAGTGTGTGAATGCGATCTACTAAATCCCCGAGGTCCGTTTTTGTCACTTGTAACACCTCCGTGTCTTCCCAGGCATCAATAAAATAAATTGAAGGGGTCTTGTTCATCAGGCTCTCGCGGTCATTTGCCCACCAGTTTTCAATATATAACTTTATAATGTGTTCTTCACCTTTTTCATCCACCCTATATTGGCGCATAGCCCCTTTTATGATGAATGCCGTGTATTTGCACACTTCGCCTTCCTGCAAAAAATATTGCCTTTTCCTGAATTTCTTTGAGATAAAAAAACCCTGGATAAAGTCAATTTCGGCCTCCGTCAGAGGCGTGGTCGTATAACTGTTGAAATATTTGATCAGGGAATCGAACATCATTCAAAAAGGCGTCAACAAATATAGACTTTTTGTTGCCAGGGGCACAAAAACCTCCATGTCAGAAATTCAAGAGGCGATTATCTCCAACTAGCAAAAGATATTAAGGACAACGATGCAGAGTCGAGGAATGTAGCGATTGATCTTTATACCCGAGAACTACAGTTACGAGAAATTAAAAATCTCAGTAAAAATATTTTCGAAGAGCCCAACAATGCGGAACTGTGTTACCATCTGGCGCTGGCCCTGCGCGAAACACTGCAGTATGAGGAAGCAATGAAATACATGAACAAGGCGCTGGAGCCGGGCCTGGACAGAGCGGAGTTTCATTATCAAAGAGTACAAGTCGGGTTTGTCACCTAATCCAAAACCAATGAACTAGTTTATATTTTTCGTAATGACACTGGTATGTTCATGCCACAATAAGCTTTTCCGTATAAGACTATAAATGATTCTTAAGAAAGTCGCATTGCGCTTTACTGGCTTTGTTAAAAATCTCACTGGGATGGTATAAAAGTCCAAAATGGCCTCCCTCAACCTCCATCAACTCTTTTGAACCTGGAATCAGATCATATACCTCTTTTGCGACAACCGAGCTCGTCAATTCATCCTCTTTAGCAATTAATAAAAAAACAGCCGCCTTAATATGTTTGGCACATAATGCGGGATGAAATAATACAATGGCATTGGGATTTACATAAGTAGCAAGATTTTTCCATCCTATATTGTGCCGCCCTCCATATTCAATAAACCAACGAAAAGCTGTTAGCGGTTTAAGCAGTGACGGTGTTCCCTTCTGATCGGTGGACACTACAGGAAGAGGCCCATTAGTTATCTCCGGTTTTCCAACAATATCACCATTTTTATGAAATTCCACTATAGCTCCAAACAACTTGCCATCTTCGTCAGCGGGTGCGGATTTATCGTTGCAGGCAGGCACCTGCCCTATAATAACTTTTATCCGTGAATCTATTGAACCCAAAACAAGGGCTTGACCCGCACTCAGGCTATCTCCCCACAGTGCAATGCGTTTGGAATCTATTCCCTCCAATCCACCAACAAAATTTGTGGCATCCTCGTACCCTCGCATTTGTAACCATTTATTTATTTCCTGCCTTGGTTCCCCATCACTTATTCCAAAATTCCGATGATCAAATAACAATACGGCGAAGCCTGACTTACAGAATTCTTCAGCATAGTAATCGGTCACCATACCAATTGTGGCGCTAAATCCGTGTGTCATAATAACGATTGGTAATGATATTGAACTATTCACCGGTTTATATAATCTACCACGAATCGTGGCTCCTTGCGATTGAAACTCTGTATTGATGAACATTTTTAAGATTTGAGAACTCATTATGAATTTACGATATATTTAATAGGCTTGAATCTTTTATTAATTCACCAAACTATTCAATAGTCAAACATCAAAGTCAACTGCAACAGTTTCGGAGAACAAAACTCGGACTTGGACGGTCTGACAACCAATTTTTCAGAAACCAAACAGTTCAATATTATTCATATCCCAATTATAAGTTTGCCCGTTTGCGTAAAGACGCAGAAGGAATGTATGAGACAACTGCACCTGTGGATACCAATGAGTGGATTACTAAGCGCATTGAAGTTAATAGACAAAAAGCATATTTGTATATCAACGGCGCGAAATACTCGACCTTTCTTGTCGATAAAATGAAGGGAAAAACCACTTCAGGCTCTATTGCGCTGTGGGTTGATTTTGGAACGATCGGATATTTTAAAGATTTGAAAGATTCTAAATATAAAGATCAGCCGATGGAGAAATCTTGAGAGAAATGTCAATCCAGCCAAAGAAATCTAAAATGTTTCCTGAATGTTGAAATAAAGACCATGTGATCCCTGTCCTCTTCCATAGTCAATACAGATATTGGTTCTGTCTTTCATGTTCATTTTTATACGCAGACCAAGCCCATATCCCGGCGCCAGTGAATTAAATAAAGCCTGGCCGGTAGTTGGATTGCTGGCCGTCGTCGCATTCATAAAAGCAACGGCTCCAAACAAACCATTCCTGGAAATCGGCATCCTGAATTCAGATTCTCCATAAATCATGTTGGTGCCCCGAAAGCGGCCCTGAACGTATCCTCTTCCCGAACGGCCATAGGTATCCCAACCGATGGATGGCAGCGCCAGGTAAGGGACATTTCCGCTGGTGACAAATTGCCCCCATGTCCAAAAAGCCAGCACCATACCGGGCCTGGTTTTTTGAAGTGGTATATAGTTCCTCCATTCCGCGTAGAGCATCGTGCTGCTCTGGGAGCCGCCAAATATTTTTTCATTCACCCGAAAGCCCAGGCTCGCATAAATTCCTTTATAAGAATTGATCGGATTGTCCCGGCTGTCCTCTGTGATCTTAAATAACAGACCATTGGTAGAATAATGCATGGGATTGAATCCGTATTTGGTGGAATAGTAATAATGGGAAGTGATGTTCCGATTGGGGGTATCCAGTTGCAGGGACTCATCCTGTATGTCAAAATGATCGTCGATATTCACGCCGATACCGGCATACCAATACGGAAAGATTTCTTTCATTACGGTTTCATAAAACCGGATATAGTTGTAACGCATGGGTTGCTGAAGCACAGACTTACTGACATCCGTGCCATCGACATTAAAATTCAATGCAGCGTCCAAACCATAAATACCCAAACCATAAGTCGGTTGCGCAAAGAACAATAGACGGACGTCTCCCGGGATATACCAGGAATTTCCGGGCAGATAGATATCGGATCTGGCACAAAGTAATACCTGTTTTTTGGTAGTAAGAGAAATGGAAACCAATGCGGAAGACAATTGCGTGTTTTTTTTGTCCCCCAGTAAATTCGTCGCACTGATGGCGGTCCCTATTACAAATCCGTTGGCCGGGCCATATCCTATAATGGGAAGAAGGGATACATTGCTGACTCCGGGTATCAGCACATCGCTTCTCGCCGGACCCTGCTTGTTGAACATCTTTCCGATGACACCAATGAGGTCAACGGGATTCACTGCGTTTTGCTGAACGAGCTCAGAGGGGTTTTTCTGCGAAAATCCATGAATATAAAAAATTAAGAAGATTGCTAACGCAAAGACGGACTTAAGTATCGTTTTTACTGTTAACATCTTTTGAATTTGTATTTACTTATTTATAGCTATTCTTCGGTGCGAGTTCACCGTACCAATATGCAGCAGTAACTCCGCCATCCATCAAAAAGTCGCTTCCGGTAATGAATGCACCGTCACGTCCCATCAACAAAGCCCCAACAGCGCCCACTTCATCGGGAGTGCCGGCTCGTCCCACAGCAGAAACCTCAATCATTCGGCGATATCCGTCACCCCGTGGTCCAGCCAATTCATCTTTTGCGAGCGGTGTAATGATGATTCCCGGGCTAATGGTATTGATCCGGGCACCCCGTTTACCCCATCTTACAGCTTCTGCCATCACCCGCAGGGAATTCCCTCTTTTGGATAGTTGGTAGGCGTGCAATGAATCTTTGACCTGATCGGGTTGAAGCATAGAAAGCGATAGCAGTTGCTCGGTAGGCGTGGTTGCAAGAGCTTTGTCCTGATCTGGCGATAGCGCCGGCAGGCGATGTCCCGATTGTGACGCGATCACTACTCCCGAACCGCCGCTCTCTATTATGTTGCCAAATTCCTCCAGTATGAGTGCCGTGCCAAATAAATCCACTTTAAGTATCGTGGATGGCGACGCCTGCGTAGGAGAAACGCCTGCAGCGTGTATAAGCCCGCTGATGCCACCCATTGCCGATGCCGTGTCAATAAGAGACCGAACCGACTCCCTGGATGATACATCAACGATAGCAGTACTCACTTCGAAACCGGCTTCGCTGAGTACTTTTGCAGCCGCATCGCTGTTTTCCTGGCGAAGGTCAGCGAGAAGTACCTGCTTTCCTGCGCCCACTCGTCTGGCAATTGCCTGACCAATTGATCCGGCACCGATAACTACGATTACAGAATTCTTTTTCATAAAAAATATTTTAAAAACTATTTGGTGTTCTTCTTTGCATTGTACAATGTTGATTAATATCCATCCTTTATCATCTTTGACAAAAAGGTTTTGCTAACTACAAAAAAAGCCAATTCCTGACAATATTCGTAACTAGATTCAAAGGATTCACTACGAAATTCAAATAAATCCTTTATTTGTCAACTGGATTCCGTTGCCCGATTTTAGGGTATTGTAAAGCCTTTCGCGAGAGTACTGGATGACCGAAGGTTAATCCAATCCTGGGCACAACTAACACATTGATGATCATGAGATTACTTGGTGCTATTGTTGAATAATGCATTCCATTTTTCACACTTTAAAAAATCAAAAACCAGTACACTACCTTTAGAATATCTTCAATGGTTTATCTGGGCCCGATACTTCACATTTCTAAAGGAGCAGGAAGCGATGTATAAATTTTCAACAGTAAATCTCGCTACTTTCAGTTTTTGTATAGTATGCATTTGGCCCTATACCTATTCTTCAGAACAGAATTTCAATCAAAGGATTATGGTCAATACGAATTCGATTTCCAATATTAAGACGGAAGAAGTATTTTACAATTCAAATGGTAAACAGGCTAAGGGATATGTGGCCTACGATGAAAACCGAAAAGGAAAACTCCCGGTAGTCATTATTGTTCATGAATGGTGGGGTCTAAATGAATATGCAAAATCCCGCGCCAGACAGATCGCAGAACTCGGATATTTTGCTTTTGATGCTGATCTGTATGGAAACGGGCAACTGGCTAATAATCCCGACGAAGCAAGGGCTCTGTCAAAACCATATTATTCGATTCCGGAAAACACGTTGCAACCCATTGAAGATGCAATCGCCAAAGCAGCGACTTTCCCCCAGGCAGATATTTCAAAGGTGGCTGCCATGGGTTATTGTTTTGGAGGCTTTGTTGTGGTGAATGCCGCAAAACTTGGCGCACCACTTAAAGGTGTAGTGAGCTTTCATGGAAGATTGGTAGGTGTTCAGCCTAAAAAAGATATGCTGAAAGGCAAGGTTCTGATTTGCCAGGGCGGCGATGATGAATTTGTCCCCATGTCAGATCAGATGGCATTTAAGAAAAGCATGGACTCTGTAGGTGCACAATATAGTTTCATTACTTATCCGGGGGCCAAGCATGCATATACAAATCCGGAAGCAACAGCTCTGGGAAATAAATTCAGTATGCCGATCGCCTACAATGCCAGTGCTGATACAGCATCATGGAAAGACATGCAGGCATTTTTCCATTCGGTGTTTAACTAGAGCCAAACCTCTTTCCCCGGTTATCCGACCTTTCTAAAATTGTGGATAGCTCGCGCTGTAAGCCAGTTTCCTCCTGTATATTACGTATGTTGCCATCAATGGGAATCCCGGACAACTTCACTTCCTGACCCTCCCACCAGAAAATCCATATCCGCTCCCAAATGAGCCTGCTGAACATGGTCTATATATAATTTTACATATCCACGTTTCACCGACTGTTCCAATGGTTTAAAATTCTTCTTCCTTTTTGCAAATTCATCGTCGGTAATATCCACATTTAATTTCCTGCCCGGCACATCAAGCGTTATCAGATCGCCCGTTCTGATCATGGCAAAATTTCCTCCATTGGCCGCTTCCGGCGATACATGTAATACGATTGTTCCAAAGCCGGTACCACTCATACGACCATCAGAAATCCTGACCATATCTTTGACTCCTTTGTCTAATAATTTTGTTGGAATACCCATGTTGCCTACTTCAGGCATGCCCGGATAACCCCTGGGTCCAACATTTTTTAATACCAGCACACTGTTTTCATCCACGTCCAGGTCAGGCGAATCAATTCTCTTTTTAAAATCTTCGATATTATTAAATACAACCGCTTTCCCGGTATGCTGCAGGAGATGTTCACTGGCTGCGGAAGGCTTGATTACCGCTCCGTTCTCACATAAGTTACCAGTTAAAATAGCCAGCCCTGTTTGGGAATTAAAAGGCCGGTCAGTAGTTGTAATCACATCCGTATTGTGATTTTGAGCACTTGCATAATTTTCCGCGACCGGTTTCCCATTTATTGTAATGGAATCTTTGTATAACAAACTATCGAGTGCTTTCATAACCACCGGCAAACCCCCTGCGTAAAAAAGATCTTCCATAAAATACTTGCCGGAAGGCTGCAGATTGGCGATTAAAGGAACTCCGGCTGACAAACGGTCAAAGTCTTTTAACTCAAGTGGAATACCGATTCTTCCGGCAATGGCGAGAAGATGGATCACAAAATTGGTCGAACCGCCGATTGCGGCATTCACAATGATCGCATTTTCAAATGCCTTCTTCGTTAATATGTCCGAAAGCTTTAAATCCTCTCTGACCATTTCAACAATACGGATACCCGACAGTTGAGCAAGCACTTTCCGCCTGGCATCCGCTGCGGGAATGGCCGCATTTCCCGGAAGGGACAAACCTAAAGCCTCCACCATGCAGGCCATAGAAGAAGCCGTTCCCATGACAGCGCAGGACCCGCGACTTCTGCACATAGCGCTTTCTATCGTTCTTAGTTCCTCTTCCAATACTTTCCCAACGCGTATATCATCGTGATATCGCCAGACATCACTTGTTCCTATTTGTTCGCCCTTATAATTGCCGGTCAGCATCGGACCACCTGAAACAACCAGGGTAGGAATATTTACACTGCACGCGCCCATTACCAGTGAAGGTGTTGTTTTATCACAACCGCACAGCAGCACTACGCCATCCAGGGGATTGGCACGTATGGATTCTTCCACGTCCATACTCGCCAGATTGCGATAAAGCATAGCCGTTGGTTTGATCAGCGTTTCACCCAGTGACATCACCGGAAACTCCACCGGAAAGCCACCTGCCTCCGAAATCCCTCTTTTGACTGATTCCGCCAGCTCCCTGAAATGTGCATTACAGGGCGTTAATTCACTCCACGTATTACATATCCCGATGATCGGTTTATTATTAAACTCATAATCCGGTATGCCCTGGTTTTTCATCCACGCCCTGTAAATAAATCCGTCTTTGCCTTTTCGAGCAAACCAACCCCTGCTTCTTAATACCTTTTCGGCCATGTCTGTTTTGATTAATCGCCTATGTAAATATAACCATCTGGCACTGTGCTGCTTCTTCTTTCCATACAACTTCTAAAGAAAGCACTTACTCAGGAACCAGGGGGTCCGGTTCATAAAATTGCCGATAATTAAAAATTGCCAGGATTTTTCTTAAAAAATTTAAATAATTGAAATCCGCCGTCCCGAATCTATCGTAGATGTCACGGAGCTCATCTATACCATCCCTACCCCGGACCAAACGCTGGAATTTGTACCCTGTTTACTATTTCTGAATTGATTTATTAAATTAAAAACCTGTTTATGAATCACAAATTTAAACCGGGAAGGCGGTTAGTCCTTTCTATTGCCTTTGTTTCTTTGGTAGGGATTGCAGGCGGATTGATGTCATCCAGTCACCGGGAAGCACCGATGATCGCAAACGATCCCTTAGCCGATAACACGGATTTGTATGCTTTCCGAAGCCCGGATCATCCGGATAAAATTACCATTCTAGCTAACTATATTCCTGCCCAGCTGCCCTTTAACGGGCCTAACTATTACCAGTTTGGCGAGGATATCCGGTATGAAATCCATATTGATAATAATCTCGCAACTCCCGGAGATGATATTATTTACAGATTCACTTTTCATAAAAAAAATGAGGATCCAACTACATTCTTTAATATCCGCCTGGGTAAGCAAAATCTCAAAACTACTTATACACTCGAAAAGAGTACTGAGGCAGGTGGCAATTTTAAAACAATTATTCAGAATGGAATTGTGCCGCCTCCCAATATCGGTCCCCGGTCAATCAGTTCGGCTGTCGGTTTAAATGTTGCTGATTATAACACTTTAATTGACAACGCCATTACTACTGCAAGTAGTGGTGAAAAGGTATTTTGCGGCACAGCCGACGATCCTTTCTTTGTAGACTTAGGCGGGATTTTTGATTTGGGAGATGCTCCCCGAACCACGGGTACCCTACCTATGGACGCTTTGAAGTGCAAAAATGTTTCTGTTATAGCCTTGCAAATTGATATCAGTGCTCTTCAAAAAGATAAAAAATCCGTCTCTCATGCCAAAAATATTTTAGACCCTGATTATGTAATCGGAGTATGGGCATCAGCCAGCAGGAGGAAAATCAGAACACTCAACAAACCGAGAGGAGAAGAAGATTACGATGCAGACAAACATGATAGAGAACATGATAGAGACGATGATAATGACCGCGATGACCGGGATGACAAAAATCTGGAATCATTTTCAGGTCCCTGGATTCAGGTATCCAGACTAGGTATGCCTTTAACCAATGAAGCAATCATTCCAATCGGCAGAAAAGACTACTGGAATTTTTTAACTCCTTATGAAGATCTGCCAAATCTCAAAATATTTGGTAACTATTTTTATAACCCCGAACTGGCTTTGTATATGGATGATTCGTTTTTTGGGTCAGCCGTGCCTGCTTTAAAAAACTTACGCATTCAACGAAATTCCCTGGGCTCCTTTGGATTTGGAAACAATCAAAATGGATTGTTCATTCTGAAGGGTAACTCCGCCTTGGCCGGTACTGCGCTGGACGACGCTGTTTTCGGAAAATTGCTTTTACCTGCCGCGCATTCCCCGCGCTCCGTGGATTTATGGCCCATTTTTCACACCGGGGTTCCTAACCTTCGACCTTATCAGCTGGCTACCGGCAAAAAAGGAAACCCTTTAGCCACCGGAAAACCTTTTATCAATAACTTTCTGCCAAACGGAGGAGATATGCTGCGTTTGAATATGGCAGTTCCGCCCACTCAGCGAAATGATCCAAAATTTAGTGCTCTCGGATTGGTTCAGGCTGCCGTACTGGGATTGACCGACACCATGTACAATAAGAACAGTTCACTTCAATTCATTCCAAATATGGATGGTTTCCCCAATGGAAGAAGACTGGAAGATGATGTAACAAGAATTGAACTTCAGGCAGTCAGTGGCGTGGTACTTGCAGCTATCGGACTATGGTACGATGATTTTAAAAGTGGAAATCCGGTTACGCCCGACCTGATCAATGTGCTCTCCTATAATACGGGTGTAAATTCAAATGATACCACATTTAAAACGTCCTTCCCTTACGTGCAAACGCCCTGGTCAGGGTCAAATGCCTGTTGCGGGGTTCCTGCTGCAAATAATAAAAATAATACAGTCAGCACGACCAACGCGCCGGCTGAAATTACCAAATTCGATGCGCTGGAAATTGCTGCACCGGATATATTTATCGGCGCCTTTCCCAATCCCTTTGTTGACAACAATATCATCAGATATCATATCGAAACTTCTTCAATGGTGAGGATAGAGGTATATGATGAAATGGGAAAACTCGTCAGGATATTAGTGAACCAAAATATGGTTCCTGGTACCTATTCAGTATCCTGGAATGCGTCCAACCTGGCAAAAGGTGTCTATTTTGTCAATGCTACCAGAGACGGGAACGTAAAACAAAGCATTCGCGTTGTAAAAGATTAATAATCACAAAGAAAGCCCGTAACGAAAGTTCGGGCTTCTCTTAGAACAATATACACGATGAAAAAAAAATATGGATATGCTGTATCCCTGGTTGCTTTTGTGGCCATTGCAACATTCATTTTGTTTAATTATCATGTACGGGAAAATAAATTGGATAATCTGCTCGAAAGGAATTCTCCGTCAGCAACGACCCATGAATGGGTTTTAATGCGGGATTATGCCTCGGCGCTCCGAAATAAGATTGAAAATAATCCGGCAGATATCAAGTCTATTTTGGCACTCACGACTCTTTTTATTCAGGAAGCGCGCATCACAGGAAACTACGTATACTATGATAAAGCAGCATTGAAATGCGTCAACCGCGTGTTGAAATTGGATTCCTTAAACTTTGAAGCGCTGACATTTAAATCATTAATTTATTTATCCCAGCATCATTTCGCTGATGGGCTGGCAATGGCGGAGAAAGCCCAAAAATTAAACCCTTTCAATGCTTTTATTTATGGGTTGCTGGTAGACGGAAATGTTGAAATGGGCCATTACGATTCGGCCATAGCCAATGTCGATAGAATGGAATCCGTACGCCCCGATATCAGATCCTATTCGCGTATTTCCTATCTACGCGAAATTCACGGCGATTATCCGGGAGCGATCGAAGCAATGAAAATGGCAGTAAATGCAGGCGGACAGGGCGACGAAACAACGGAATGGACAAGAATCCAGTTAGGGCGCTTATACGAAAACACCGGTGATCTGAAAAGTGCGAAAATGTACTATACGATTGCATTAAATGAACGGCCTGACTATCCGTTTGCATTGGCTGGCCTGGCCAGGATATTGGTTACCGAAAAAGATTATCCCGCGGCAATTGGTTTTTATAAAAAAGCGGATTCAATGATCAATGATTTTTCGATTAAGGAAGAATGGGCCGATGTATATGCAATGGCAGGACAAAAAGAAAGTGCTGATTCTCTCATGGATATTGTGATTGCCAAACTTAACAAAGATGAACAAAATGGTCAAAATGATGAAAATATAGGCCACTATGCAGACCGTGAATTAGCCTATGCTTATTTAAAAATCAATAACTATAATCAGGCACTTGAACACGCCCTCGTGGAGTATAACCGGCGACCGGACAATATTGATGTAAATGAAACAGTGGCTTGGGTGTATTATTGTAAAAAACAGTATCCGGAGGCATTGCCTTATCTCCAGACAGCATTGAAGACGCATAGTGAAAACCCGGTCTTGCTTTATCGTGCAGGCCTTATTTATGCCAAAGCCGGAAAACAAAGTGAGGCGAAGGCCTTTCTAAAGAAAGCATTGTCGGCTGACTCCAATATTGCCATGCTATTAAAAAAAGAAGGGTTCGAGACTTGGCAATCCTTACAATAACAGTGCATATCAGTTAACCCTTGATCCCGGCAGTTCATTGAAACAACCTAAGACATATTGCGTCTTTCCGCTTTTGCTGATTCTGATTATTTTTTCCCCTTCCATTGCGTTGGGACATACCATTAATTACGCGTTGGAAAAAGCTCCGGATTCACATGTTGTATGGTTCTATCTCAAATTAGGTGTTCGACATATCATTCCGCTTGGAACGGACCATATCCTGTTTGTAACCAGTCTTTGTCTGCTTAGCACCCACATCAAAACCATTCTGTGGCAGGCAACTGCTTTTACTGTGGCGCACTCCGTTACTTTAGCCTTAAGCATGAAAGGAATCCTTGTTGCACCCGGCTCAGTGGTTGAACCGATCATCGCGCTTTCCATCGTATTTGTAGCAATTGAAAACATATTACTGAGTGAACTTAAGCCATGGCGAATATTAATCGTTTTCTTATTTGGGCTCATCCACGGTTTGGGTTTTGCCAGCGCCTTAAATGAGATTGGCCTTCCCAGAAATAAATTTTATACATCCATTCTTTCTTTCAATGCAGGAGTCGAAATTGGTCAGGCTATAGTAATCGTTTGCGTTTTTTTGGTAATTATCATTCCCTTCGGTAAAAGAAAGGGATACAGAAAATTCATTGTGTACCCCGCATCAATCCTTATAGCTATCATTGCTACGTATTGGTTTGTAAAAAGGTTATTCTTTTAAAAGGACACATCATGGTGGCTCCAATTTGTCACGTTAAAATGTTTCACTGAAATTAAATAATATCGTTCGATAGCCCTTACTAAATGCGTAGTCTATGGCAAAATTCGTATTTGATACTTTGCTGAATTTGACACGTAATCCAAGCCCTCCGGCGGGATGCCAGGATTGAAACATTGTACCTGAACCGCTTACGGTATTAATATTGGAAAAAAGGACAAATCCAAAAAGGCCATTATTGGTAATGTCCCTTCGATATTCCGTTTCAAAATAATAAAGGGATTTCCCCCTGTATCGGTTCTGGTCAAAACCTCTGGCCGACCGGTTATATTCATCCCAACCCGTACTGGGCAGATCCAGATAGGGCGTGGCATTATTAAAATTCCACCACAAAAATGACCAGAAAGTCAGCGTATTTTGTTGATTTGGCTTTGTTGGCTTATTTAATGGAAGGTATTTTCTCATGTCAACAAAAATGGACTGCCAGGAATTCGCATTTCCCAGAAACCCTGGATTCACCCGGTATATGACATATAAAAAGCTGCCCGGAAAAGGAAAAACTTTCCGGTTACGTGTATCATATAAAAAATTAAAGGTTATTCCGGATGATAACGAATTACCGGACAAGCCATAGGGGTACCCGGTGAACTTCTGTAAATTAACGCCCGAATCTCCACCGATGTTAAAATGGTAATCCAAATCATACCCCATTCCGATAAACAGATGCGTACTGACCCGTTTGAGAGCTGCCTGATAAAAACGGATATATTTATAGTTAACCCATTCTTTTTCGTCATTGGAATGTGAGGTACCCAGTCCCCAGGTATATTGAGGATAGACCAGGAAACGGATATCTCCCTGGATAACCCAGGCATTATCTTTCAACCAGATCGTGGACCTCAGGGGTAGGCCAAATCGCTTATTAAAATTAAAATATGGGGCAAAATTGGCGGTAGAAAGATTAGTGGTCGATTGAGGGCCCAGGTACATATTCGCCGTGGTACTCGTTACAAATGCATTTCCGGAACTGGTGGGCGTGTTAGCCAGTGGGTTTATTGTAAAATAAACCTTGTTTTCCGGGTGAGGATTTTCCTTTGTCGCAGGCAGTTTAAACCACTTTTTATACACATCCATTAAATCCATCTCCTTAGCCGTATCCCCGACCGTTTGATTCTGTGGTGTAAGGTCCGACGGGCTTTGTGCTGAAGATAAAATGGGGATCGTACCTGCCAGAAGCATTATAACAATAGTATAGTACCCATTTCTGACAGATTTGATCATGCCGGTTTAACTCTTCAAAAATTAGTCCTGATCCCCATTTTTCGGGCACAATTGACAGTTATTCTTGCATAGGTTGTTACACTTGACTTAGCTTTAGTTGCATAAAATGATTATCATGAAAAAAGATATCAAACCGCAACATGCGGGAATATTCGAAAAATTTGCTATCCATGTGACTAAGGCAACGGGAAGCACCGCCGCATTTATCATAGCCTTTGTCGTTGTGGTTGTCTGGGCTGCGTCAGGGCCTTTTTTTCATTATTCGGAGAACTGGCAGCTGATCATCAATACCGGTACGACCATTATAACCTTTCTGATGGTTTTCCTGATCCAAAAGGGCCAGAATAAGGATTCCCTTGCCATTCAGTTAAAACTCAACGAACTAGTCGCCGCACATGAGTTTGCCAGTAACCGCCTCGTAAACGTTGAAAATATGTCGGAGGAAGAGCTGAAAGTTATCCAGAAATATTACGCCAGTTTGAGTAAGATGACCAAAAATGAGGAAAGTTTGCAGCAATCCCATTCCATTGATGAAGCAGAAGATATGAATGAAATAAAAAAAGGAAGGGAGGAAAGTATTAAGGACGATCTGAATGAAACGGGCAGAAAATAAAAAAGCAAGCGATGCTTGCTAGTTTGTTTCTAAGTCCGGGGTAAACTCAGGCTTCTCTTCTGATCACTTTCAGAAGGAATAAGACGATGGCAATAACCAGCAGAATGTGGATAATTCCACCGGCTGCATAGCCAAAAAACCCAATTGCCCAGATGATAACTAAAATAACCGCGATAACATACAGGAGATTGCCCATGATTGTTGTTTCTTATGTTTAAGGAATATAGGCCTGTCATGGTTATATTTATAAAATCGTGCCATCCCGGATTATATCCTTATCTCTTTTCAATCCATACGCTGACAGATTGTTAGGTGAATTAGGTTATTTTACGTCCATGTTAAGAAAATATCCGTTTTATATGAAATCCACCATCATTATGTTTGGCATGGTGCTGCTGGTATTTATCCTATGGAGTCTGCGGGATATCCTGGTTCCGTTATCCTTTGCCCTGTTACTTTCAATATTGTTGAACCCGTTGACCGGCGTACTTGAAAAGTGGAAGGTTCCCAGAATTCTGGCCATAGCCGTTTCCATTCTGCTGGCCATGACGATCCTGTTGGGTGTAACCTACTTTTTATTTCTTGAAATCGGGAGTTTCTCTTCGCAACTGCCTGCCTTCAAGGAAAAATTCGGTATGTTGCTGAGCAACCTACAGCACTACGTACGGTCCGATTTCGGAATCAATACCAAGAAGCAAAACGAGTACCTGAATGAGGCGGTAACCGGGTTAAAGCCGGTTTTAGCATCCGCAATGGGAACGATGATGGGCGTTCTGGCGATGTTTTTTTTATTACCGGTTTACACTTTTCTTTTTTTATTTTATAAAAAACTGATCCTCGCCTTTCTCTACCAGGTATTTGAAAATACTGAAGAAAAAGAAATCAGTGTGGTGCTGACGCAGACCAAGGGTGCTATCCAAAGTTATATGTATGGCTTGCTCCTGGAAGCTTTGATCGTGGCTACGCTAAATACAGTGGCTTTGCTGATTCTGGGCGTTCAGTATGCGGTTTTACTCGGTGTGCTGGGGGCATTATTAAACGTATTGCCATTCATTGGCGGCATCCTCGCGGTACTTTTTCCTATCCTGATAGCCACGCTTACCAAAGATGGATTTCAAACACAATTATGGATTATGATTTCTTATATTATTATACAGTTTGTCGACAATCATTTCCTGGTTCCCTATATCGTGGCATCCAAAGTAAAAATCAACGCATTGATTTCAATCGTGGTGGTTCTACTCGGAGGGGCCCTTTGGGGCATCTCCGGTATGTTTCTTTCCATACCCTTTATCGGCGTTTTAAAAATCATATTCGATCGGTTGCCGGAACTCAAACCCTGGGGAATGCTAATCGGAATGGAAGTACCGACAAAACGAAGGAAAATCCTGAAATAAATAAACGGGTCGCGAAAATTCATTGCAGCGATTGGAAAAAGGAGTCTACGTATTTTGCTTTTTCTTTTTTTCCTCTTTCGCAGCTTTTTTCTTTTCTTTTTTTTCTTTTTTCAATTCCTTCTTTGTCTTCTCTTTTTCTTTGGGTTTTGACTTGATACCCATTTCTTTGTTGCTTTTCTGAAGTGTCTGATCCAGGGCAGATGCGGACTCATTTTTCTTTCCGTTCAGGGAATTCAGGCTGACAGAATTTTCGAACGACGGGTACAACGCCTGGATAAAGGCATTTTTGAGTACCTGGCCGATCAACTCCCAGATATCAATATTTGGATTTTTGATATTACCCTCAAACTCCACCCTTGTTGCAAGCTGTTCCTCATTGTGATTCTTGAATACCCAGCTAATAGCCTCAACAACAGCTTCATAAGCGATCTTCAATGGCTTCTCCTTATCCTTTTCCCAATTCAGCACTTTAAGGTTCTTGATGATCGGTTTGGTGTAGCCGGTTATCTTACCATCTTTGGCAGCTGCTTCCGTGTAAATGCTAATCTCGCCGGATTTGATATCAAATTTGGCAAAGGCATCGATAAAATTATTCAGGTTAGCCAGATTGAGCCCTTCTAATTTCACGTTCCCATCAAATGTTGGCGTTTTGGCCAGTGCATCCATTTTCATGGTTGCCGTAGCCTTCCCACCATAAACATCCGCCGAGGCCGTAATGGTAGATGGCAATACTTCTTTATTTTTTTCAGCGTTGTTTAGATTCTCCGCCAGTATATGTACCTGTTTTGTAAAGATGTCAAATGTGGGTTTACTATGAAAATCACGGTAATGAATCTGACCTTCCACGATTTCAAATTTATTCAGCTTTAAAGGCATGAGTTTTTTGACGACATCCGTCCAGCTTGTGTCAATTTTAGTCTGGCTGGTAGCCTCTGTAGGCCCTTTAACGAAATTTAATATCGGCTGATCCACTTCGATTTTACCGACTATTCGTCCATGGAACAAAGACTCCCACTGCAGGCTGAGATCAATCAGCGGCGCGGAAAAAAATGGCACAGGAACTTTGCCACCCGTTTTTTCCAGCTTGATGGATTTAATTTTATATGCCCCACGGATAAGAGCCACGTCAATATCATCCACATGACCGGTGTATCCGGGAATATGGGTCAGTTCTTTATTGACCAGCCGCAGCAATATATAAGGCAACGCAATACGAAGCGCGATGAGTAAGGCAAGGATACTTCCCAGCACGATCAAAACGACCTTTCTTTTTCGGCTAATTTTTTTCATTTCTTTGTGCTGGTTTTTTCTTTTTGCTGGACAGACATTTTTCCTTTTTCCTCTTCCACCTGGCGGACAGTAACTGCGTAGTCCATGGGTTTAATCTGATCTCCAAATTCAACTGCATAAAATTTTGTAAATTCAGCGCCGTAATACAGAATCATGGCAGAATAGTATATCCAGAGTAGCAATATGATCAGCGATCCTGCCGCGCCATAGGTCGATCCGACATTGCTCTTTGAGATATAGAAGGAGATAGCGAATTTGCCCACGAGGAATAGAACTGTAGTCGCGATGGCCCCCACTATCACATCCCGCCATTTGATTTTTGCATCCGGTAATACTTTGAATATGACGGCAAAGATGAAAGTGGTTATGGCAATGGTTATGCAAAGATTAACTGCATAAATTACGATTATGGAGAGCCCAGGAAAGACTGATTTCAAATGGCTGCTAAAAACTTCCACGAGGGCAGAGAGGGCGAGCGAAACCAGCAACAGGAAGCCGAGACTGATGATAATGGAAAATGACAGCAACCGATTTTTCAAGAATGCTATCCATCCCGATTTAGGTTTTGGCTTAAGGCCCCAGATCATATTGATGGAATCCTGCATCTCTGCAAACACGCTGGATGCGCCAATGATCAGGAAAGCAACCCCGATAACCGTCGCCAGGGTATTTTTACCACTGATAGCCGCATGTTGAATGATTTGCTGGAGCTGGATGGCAGTATCATGACCAACAAAACCTTCCAGTTGTGTATATACTCTTCCTTCTACCGCTGCGTGCCCGAAGAAGATGCTGCACATGGTTATAATAATCAATAAAAGCGGTCCCATAGAGAAGATCATGTAAAAGGAAAGTGCTCCGCTTAGTTTCATTATTTTATCATCAATAAAGCCGTTTGATGCTTTTTTGAGTACATCCCATAGCCTTTTCAGGGAAATTTTTTGGGTCTTGGGTGTTAATCTTTTCATTTCTTCCTTTTTTCAGCCATTGTTTAGTTTTTTTCAGCGGCATAGCATTCCATGTTGTCTATGTCGTCATTCCACGCTTTCGCGGCAAACATACCCGTCGAATCCTCTCATCTATAGGTTTGAGATCATGAGCGTTTATGTTTAATAATTATGCCAGTATCCTGGTATCCGGGCCCGACTTATAATTTCAATTAAAAACGAGATGCTTGTTGAATATGCTCAGACTCAGTAAGCGCTCAGCAATATTGAAGACTGCTCCCTTAAATAATATTACGGTACAATAAAAATATTTTCAAATTTGAAATTTTCTGTAGAATATCGCCAAATACATTCTTATTGCACGGCATGCGAATTGCAAAGCACGTGTAAGGAGACCCATGTTAAAGCCGTCCGGGAATAAAACAATACATTTAAAACTTCAGACTATAATACCAAATAAATTGGAGGTGCCTGATATAAGAAAGTAAAGATCGTTTGAGTAATACAGAGTCATATGAGCAGTAATTTGAAAATGCTAATTGTGGATGATGAAGATACATTATGCGAAATGATGCATCTCATTTTAAAAGATGAAGAATATAAAATCGAGTGCGCGGTTACGCTGAAAGAAGGAAAAATAAAATGGCTTAGAGAACTTCCCCCCATTGTTCTGCTTGATAATTATCTACCAGACGGATTGGGCATTGATTTAATTGAAAATGATCGTAGTTTATTGGATAATTGCAAGGTCATCATGGTTACAGCGGACGAAGTACCCTCAACCAGGAGAAGGGCTAAATCCCTGGGCGTTCATTATTTTATTTATAAACCCTTTTCATTAAAAATAATCAGGGAACTAATGTATCTGATAATTGACTAAAATCTGTCACATAATTACCCTTTTTCCCTCAGGCTGAATTACTTTACCGCCTTTCATAACCGGGCTTCGTTTTGTCAGACCCTTTATATGCGACAGGCATATTCATCAGCCATAATTTTATTTTGCCTGAACCCGCCAGATTGTATTGCTCACATCATCCGATATCAACATTGACCCATCGTTCATGACCGCGATGCCCACAGGACGGCCATGAACTGTACTTTTTTCCAAGTCGGCCGTAAAACCGGTTAAAAAATCTTCCGGAGAACCCACCGGTTTCCCATCACGGAAAGGAACAAATATCACTTTATAACCAGAGAGAACAGAACGGTTCCAAGAACCATGTTGTGTAATAAATGCACCACCTTGGTATTTGGTTGGAAATGTTTGTTGGGTATAAAACAATAAACCAAGCGAAGCTGTATGAGATCCCAGGGGAATATCAGGAATGATGGCTTTTGAAACCAAATCCGGCCTGGGATGATCCTTCATTCGCGGGTCTTCATGCTGACCGTAATAACTATATGGCCATCCGTAAAAACCACCTTTCTCAACATGGGTAAAATAATCCGGCACCAGTTCATCCCCCAGTTCATCGCGTTCATTAACAGCTGTCCATAATATATCCGTTCCGGGAGCCCAGGCCATGCCGCATGGATTGCGTAATCCGGAAGCGTAAATTTTTTCACCTGAGCCATCCGTATTTATTTCAATGATATTTGCCCTGTTTGTTTCCTTGTCAATTCCATTTTCGGCCACATTGGAGGAAGAACCCACTGCAATAAAAATTTTATCTTTCGAAGGACTCGTAATGATATTCCTCGTCCAGTGACGGCCCTGACCCGGATAAGAAAGAATTTTCTTTCCGGATCCCTTTAAAACGGTATCTCCGGGATGGTAATCAAATTCAAGCAAAGCATCCGTATTTGCGACATAAAAATGGTTTCCGAGGATCAGCATCCCAAAAGGCTGATTCAGACTGTCCTTAAATAAAAAGTGGGCTTCCGGAATACCGTCATGATTTTCGTCTCGAAATAGAATAATCTTATTCTCGCTGGTACCGATATGCTGCGTTTTTATCTTTCTGGATAATTTTGCGCCAAATTTTTTGATTCCCGTCAGAATCGTGTTTGATTCAGCAACAAATATATCACCGTTTGAACCAACGTAAATCCACCGTGGATGTGATAATCCTTCCGCAAATTTCGTAACCGTAAATCCTGCAGGTGCCACCGGTTTTTCATCCCCATTCCAGCCAATCACCTGGCTGAAATTCTTCGAAGACCCCGTTGCGAATGGCTGCGGCAATTGCTTTTCTTCGTATCCGCTGGTTTTAGCGGATCCTTCGTAAGAACCTTTATTCAGTTTTCGGGAATTACAGGCGTTAAGCGATAAAATCAGACAGCATAAAAAAACTCCTGATAGACTGGCGTTAAACATACTATTCATTTCAATTAGTACGTTAAAATGATGCCAGTGGTTGAGCTGCACAAGTCCGGACTTGTCCATGAGGTTCTAAAATCTCTTTTACCCAAGCTTTTCCACATCACTCTCCATTTTTTTTACAGACTCTTTGACTCTTTCGATATTCTCCTTCAATTCATCCTTCAAATAAATTTTTTGTACCACTTCCCTGCTTGGCCGGAAAACCTTATCTACATTAATGTCTTTACGGTCATCATATTCATCCGAATCATGAAAATCTTCATCCCGGTAGTCAATCCCATTTGTTGGGGCAAAGACGGATCGTATCGAACGTTCGGTTTCAATGGTGATTTTTCCCCTTTCATAACTGGGCAGAGAAGCAATATGTCCTATGTTAAGGCCCGGAAATAATACCACCTTCTCCACTTTGTTTAACTCGGCCAGTCCAATGGGAATGATCACATTTCGGGAGACCAGGTTCAATGGCTTGCCATTTAGATCAACGACAACGTATCGTACGCGGCGGGACACTTCGTGAAACAAAAGTTCAACAATTCTGCCTATTTCCTGGTTTTGATTGCTGATCACTTTCCAATTCCTGATGTCCGGTTCTCCATTTGCCATTTCGAATCCGCTTTCGTGAAGTTCTTTGAGATGATTTTTGTAGACGTATTCTTTAGTTGACATTTTTTTGAATTTTTGAATGTTAAACCAAGTTACTATTGGAAATCGGCAACCGAAGAGAGTTTGCTATATTGGCACTAGCCGGTCTGGTAGAATTTACCAGATTATTTTTCTGGTAATAGTGAACGTAAAAATATGCTGCAGCAGCAACTATCAGTATAATCAATAAAAGCCAAAACCACAGATTGTTGCTTCGTTTGCGTTGAACATGTAATTCTGCCATGGTGACGTATTTTGGTTTTTAACATCGGAAATCATGCCCTGCTATAAATTATCTGCTTTTTTTTGAATCTTCTGAATATGAATGAAATACGTAAATATGATCAGCTCTGAAAAATGCATTGTGTAGAATTTTTTGCCACATGCAAGCCGTCATTGACAGTTTTATGTATGGTATTCTGTGTCGATTACACCCGGGTCTTGAGGTTGCATTGCTGATAAATTTAGTGTGATATAGCACTCATCAGTCTACATAATGTTGCACGGACAATTTCTTCCTGATAGGAGTCATTTTATCTTGATTTCGGGTACGGATTTGGAAAAAAGAAATGTATAGTGAAAGATCAAAATCAAAAGATTAAGTCATTGAAAAATAAAATTTACAGGTAATCAAGGAATTGCATTTCAATTCATCTTAAATACAAGAACTGCAAATGTTTCCGGTATTATATTTCTAGTTCCGGGCTCAAATTTAGGGGCGCTCAAATATATTTTATGCGTAATCTTATCAAGAGCCATAGTTTTTGCGCGCACCCGCGTATATAAAGTCTGGACAACTGCATATTCGTTTTCTGACTGCTGTTTGATTATGGTGGTTGTACTATCCCCGTTTGAACAAAAGATCAAATGGGTTGAAGCATCATAAGCTACCGCATCTACGCCACCACCAATGGGTAAAGTAGTCATTACTTTCCCGGTATTTATGTCAACCACACTCATTCCCTTGTTTTCACGGCATCCCGTAAATACACGATTGTGCTGTACATCTATTGCCAGGCCCGTTGGGCCGCCGCAGGGTGACAAAGGGTAATTGTGTATAACCTTCATTGTTTTTACGTCAATAACATTCAGACTATTTTTATCCTCCAGGTTGTTATATACTAATCCTTTGCCATCCGGAACCGCAAATTCAGGGCCGCCGCCTAAAGCTATCGTTCCGATTTCCTTCAAATCAGTTACATCAATAACAGACACGGCATTTCCGTGGCCACAAAAAGCAAGTATCCTTTTCGAAAACGGGTCAAATAGAATACCATCCGGTCCCTTGGGAGTAACCGGAATTACAGAAATCGTTTTGAATGTGGTAAGATCAAAAACAACTACTGAATTATCTCTCCCATCCGTAATAAAGCCCTTGTTCACCTCATTGTCCACCGCTATCCCATGCACACCTTTCATATTATCGATCGACCCAATTACGTGTTCAGTCTTAAGGTCAATAACGTTTACCGACGTACCATGGGAAACAAATAAATGCCTGTTTACTTCGTCGATTGATAAATAATCATATCCGCCGTTTCCAGGCACTGGAATGCTTTTTTCAAAAGAATAAACATCAGGATTTTGTGCCCTGGATACGAGGCTTAATAAAAAAGGAAGGTATAGGAGTAATTTCAGCCGGTTATTTTTCATATTATTTCTCATTAAATTAAGCGCATATTCTGAAGAAATACTGTAGTTCAGTCGTTAAACATCAAAATCTCATCAATAAAAAAAGAAAAACGGAATAGTCCGTTGAACCGATGACGTCATCGGCATTATCGATTCTTACATTGCACCGGTGTCAATCTTCAGAATGTCTACCAAATCGCAAGGTAAATTACACGCATAATAAATTTAAATCTGCAAGTATGAAAAGACAATTATTATTTGTAGTCCTTTTTGTCTGGTCAATAACCGGTATTGCTGTTTCACAGGATCTCAAAAAGAAAGATGTACCCACAGGAGTACAATCCGCTTTTGTAAAAAAATACCCCAATGCCAAAAAAATCAGCTGGGAAAAAGAAAAAGGCAATTTTGAAGCCAACTGGGGCGGAAAATCCGGAGAAGATAGTTCAGCAATATTCACCCCTACTGCAAATTTTGTAGAAATTGTTGTAGCCATTCCCGTAAATCAGCTGCCTGCCAGCATTCCTCCTTATGTTGATAAGAATTACAAGGGTGCTAAAATAAAAGAAGCTGGAAAAATTACAGACGCAGCCGGAACCCATATGTTTGAAGTAGAAATAAAAGGGAAGGATCTTATTTTTGACGAAAAAGGGATTTTCATAAGAGAAGGTTAATTGATTTTCGTTGTTCCTTCTATTCTTTTGATCGTCTGACCGGGGTCAGCGAACCCTTGGAAGTCCATGATGGAAATGAAGAAACTTTCACAACCGCCTATCCAAGTAAATTGTACAAAAGACAGTACCGGGCTTTTGTTTGAGACAAGAGGACAGACGATTAAGATACAATCCATCGGCAATAACTATTTTATGCACGGGCCTTCGGGTTCTTTCTTCGAGTTCTTTCCGGAGAAAGGCGAACTGCAAATCAAAGAGACCGATAATGTGTATTATTTGAAAGAATGTAATTACATAAAAATGAAAATAAATTTGGAATATATGTCAAGTATACTGTACATTTAGTCCTGTAAACTTAACATTATGGCCAAAACAAAGTGGCTTTTCCCTTATAATAGCCGGTTTATCGGTATTGTACTGATCCTTATCCATATCCCCATCAAATTGCTTTGGGATGCCCATTATCCAAAAGGATACGATTATCATGACCTGCCAGATACAGGTGGCGTTTTATTCTCACCCCCGCATTTGTTTTTTATCGGAACCACGCTCATGGTATTGGTCGGCCTGTTTCTCATTGCCTTTTCAAAGGAGAAAATTGAGGATGAACAAATCATTCAATTGCGACTCGACTCGCTCCGCTGGGCTATTTATTTAAACTATGCCATCCTCCTTTTCAGTCTGGTCTTTACCGGTGGTGGCGACTCCAAACATATTCTTATGCTCAATATATGGCTTCCCCTCCTATTTTTTATCCTCCGTTTTCAATGGGTGATGTACAGACTAAACCGTTCGGCCAAATCAAATGATTCTGAAACCCGTTTATGAAAAACAATATTCGCGTCGAGCGTGCCATTAAAAATATCACCCAGGCAGAATTGGCTGGCCAGGTAGGGGTATCCAGACAAACGATCAATACCATTGAAAGTAATAAATACGTTCCTTCTACCCTGCTGGCTTTAAAGATTGCGCGGGTGTTTGGTAAACCAGTCGAAGAAATATTTCAACTTGAAAATAGCGACCTATGAGTAATAATGCACAACCCACCTACGGCAACGGAAAAATCTGTTACCTCGAATTACCCTCCCGCGACATAAATGAATCCAGCACTTTTTATCACAGCGCATTTGACTGGAAGGTTCGTAAGCGTAGTGATGGATCTGTTGCTTTTGATGACGGCGTGGGGGAAGTCAGTGGCACCTGGCGCACGGATCGCAAACCTGTCACAGAGGTGGGATTGTTAGTACATATCATGGTAGATGATATCGAAGTAACAATAAAAAAGATAATTGAACTTGGCGGATCGATCGTTCAGCCGGTAGGCATGGATGCGCCTGAAATTACGGCCTGGTTTCGGGACCTTTCCGGGAACATACTCGGCTTATATCAGGAAAGGGGGTAAAACCTGGCGATTGTTCCCGGAAGTTTCGGGCATTAGAATTAACCTCGTGCAAGTAGCGAAATTTGACGGCGGTCTCAGTAAATTAATTAATCGAAATTAATTGTTTTGCCCGGTGGAATGCTCAATCGGAAACGTAATTTTAAGAACGCAGCCTTTGCCGGGTCTGGAAATAAGATCCACGTTTCCTTTATAAGCGGCAGCACGACTTTTAATATTGATAATACCTATCCCTTCCGCATTTTCAGCAACATCAAACCCTATTCCGTTATCTGCAACGGAAAGGACATTGTCAGTCTCTTTTTGGAAAAAACTAATCCTTACACGAGTGGCATTGGCATGTTTGATAATATTATTGAGTTGCTCCTGAACAATTCTGAAAACATCCATTTTAAACTTCGTACTCAAGGGTGTGTCCAACTCATCATCCATTTTACACGTTATTTTTATCGGATAAGCCTCCATGAGGTCATGGGTCATTTTTCTAATGGCAATACAAAGTCCGACATTTTTGATGGCATCATTGACAAGGCCCTTGGCTAACTTTCTGATTTCTTCAATGGCGGTAAGTGTATATTCAGAAGACCGACTAATATGATCCTCCCGGTCTGTTGAGCTTTTTAATGCGAGGTCCATATAAATTCTGGAAGCGGCCAAAAGCTGGTTCACATTATCATGCAATTCTTTCCCAAGATCCGATCTTTCTGTCTTTTTTGCTTTTGAAATGGCTCTTGCTATTTGTATCGCTTTTAATTTTGTTTCGGCTTTCCATTCCTTTTTAAAGAGCTGTTGCTGAACCAGAGATGCTGATATCGATACCTCTTTAGCGGTTATTTCTTCATCCAGCTTATGTTCGAGTTTGTGCAGCCGGGTCAGGGTCGCATCCGATTCTGATAATACGAAAAGAAGACCAGCCGCCGCCGCTCTATCCTTCTTAAGGTCAATCTCTGTTTGTTGCCGTATACCCTGACTTCGGTCAACCATCGTGGTGATTGCTTTCCCGATATGATTGTCGCCGATGAATATTACTGATGTAATTTGACAAGGCAACTGCTTGCCATTTTTCCTTATGACGGTTAAGTCCCCGATAGCATGCCCCGCAGCTTTCCTTTGCTCTAACATTCTTTTAAAATGTCCGCCGGAAGAGTCAAAAATTTCATTATAATTCTTTAATAATAATGTCCCTGCAGAATATCCCAGTAATTTTTCGGCCGCCCGGTTAGCAGCAATGATTTTACCATTACTCACAATACTGATAATATTTGGAAGAAAGGAATTGTCAAATGCTTTCTGATGAAGTAGGTGAGGAAAAAGATCTCGTTCATTCTTAATATGAGGAGGTCGTGTTATTACACGGGGTGAAATTTTTTCACCGAAAGGAATTGGATTAATCTGGTTTTTGATACGCATTCATTTACCGGATTTGTCCGGCCGTTAAAAGGTAGTCTCTTTAAGCCGATAAGTTCGTTTCAAAGACTTAAACCTTTGCCAATCGTTGACATGCTCCTAGGTCGCAAGCCTCAACGTGATCAATCAGCTTTATCGGCAAAATATAGTTAGTAGACAAATTTTCAGATGAAGCTACCGGTCGGTGAACCTATCTGCAGTGTCCCACTGGAAAATTATCGAGATATTTGGAAAGTCCCATTTCAATAGCCTGTGTTAAAGCATTTTTACCTTTCTGCAAGTTGCCAAGCTCCAGATCCTGAAATGAAACTGCCTGATTCGATTCGTCGCTTAAAACGCCTAATAGTTCGCATACAATTTCCCCATTATGCTCATTAATATTGGCCTGGGCAATATAAGACTGGAGTTTGTAAGTGAAATGAAAGGAAATCATTTGATCGGTATTAACATACGCAAACATACTACCCCACTAGCAAAAAATTCGTGATGTCTGTCAGTCCCGGATATGATGCTTGTCAATGTACGCTTGTATAGACGGGGATATATTGCCATAATCAGGTGAATAAGAGTACCTTGAATAATGCCGGAGATTAGCGAAATGAGTCCCGCGGACGGACAGCTGACTGAAAACCATCATGATCAGTTTGAGGCGCTATTTAACTACGCTACGATTGGTATTGTGGTGACGGATCACCAGGGCATAATCAGATCAGCCGCATACTGGGTCGCGTGACGTATTTCACAAAAGGGTTGATCATAAACGTATTCACCTGTTCGGAGAATCCCGGATTAAACCATCCCAGCAGGTGATAATGTATATTCATATTATACTGATCATTACTGCTATAATATCCATCAGAATACCAGCCAGGAGAAACGGAATAGTATAACGCGTTGAAACGGCAGCCAGATTTATAATAACTACCATAATTAATGAAAGCATGGCGATACCGATCAGTCCGACCGACGCACCATTAAACAAAATGGCAGCCATCGTAAGGGGAAAAAAGATGGCAGTCATGGAAGTGATACTGATACCAACCCAGCCTATATGATTTTCGATGTCCTGGTCTGCAGCCCACCTGGTAAAGGACCTGAAGTAGGAAGCTCTTACTTTCGGAGACCGATATCCGATTGCTAACCCCGGGCTTGATAATGTATAATCCATTGTTTATTATATTAGGCATAAAAGTGAACTAAAACCAATGATATCTTCATGACCAAAATCATATCCCGGGATAATCCTCGTCATTCAATTCAGCCTACAATAAGTTTAATTTTGGAGAAATCTTGCTATATGTTTGGAAATTTAATGCCTGAAGAAATCGAAAACCTGCTCCATAATCAATTGATTGGAAGAATTGGCTGTCATTTGGATAATACGACCTATATCGTTCCGATCAGCTACGCTTATGACGGAGAGTTCATTTATGCGATCACCCATGAAGGAATGAAGATCAATATCATGAGGCAAAATCGCCAGGTTTGTTTTGAAGTGGAAAATATTCCTGATCTGGCCAATTGGCAAACTGTTATTTGCTGGGGTCAGTTCGAAGAGTCACCGAACGGAACAGAAAGGAATGAAGGTCTAGACTTTTTATATCAGCGCCAATTACCAATTAAAACCAGCGACACAACAAAACTTTCCCCAAACTGGCCCTTTCGCCCAAACAGTTTTGACGAAATTAAGGGCGTGGTTTTCAGGATCCGGCTTACAAAAAAAACTGGGAAATTTGAAAAACGCGAGAAAGCTTCTGTCTGCTCATGGCAATAAACTTCAGACGTAGATGGCCCTTCATTCTACAATTGCAATAGCCATTCCATCATATTCTTTCACACCAAAAGTTTGCAAAATGGTCGCGCTGACATGGCTGTTTGCGGCAAGTGCCTTATTAAATCGCTGTGCTCCTTTTACCATTGGATCTTCATGATCTTTATCAAGTACTTTCCCATCACGAATTACATTGTCTGCTATAATAAGCGTTCCAGGTCTTGATAGTTTTAACGACCATTCAAAATATTCGGTGTAAGGCGGTTTGTCAGCGTCAATAAAGATCATGTCAAAAGGGGCAGTATTATCTTTTACCAGCTGGGCCAATAAATCGATTGCTTTTCCAACACGTATTTCAACCTTGGAGGAAAGGCCCGCACGATCAATATTTTTTTTGGCTACTTCTGCATGGTGTGGATCTATTTCCAATGAAATCAGTCTGCCATCTTCCGGGAGCGCCTTCGCCATCCATATCGTGCTATAACCAGCCAAGGTTCCCACCTCAAGAATTTTTTTGGCTTTCGAAAGTTTTGCAAACAAATGCAATAGTTTCCCCTGATTGGGAGATACGTTTATAGGCGGCAGGTTTTCCAACTGATGAGACTGCTCAGCGATCGCTAAAGCTTCATCCGGCTTAATAAAGAGATCGCTGATATACCTGTCAACATCTTCAAAAACTTTCTGGTCCATATTGGATTGGTTATAATTTGCAATAATATTCCCAAAATTATCAAAAATAGACTTAACCGTCCTGACTCGTCCTGCCTGATGATAACAACGTGTTATACAGGAAGGGCCCTGTAAGGAATCCGTCTATCGACAGCTGGAGACAAATTCGCTATTATTGCAATAAAAAATTTTATTCGTTCGTGGGGAGGAATCGACTGTTTATACGTCGATATTTATCAAAAACAGCATGGCTTACTGATGATGTATATTGAAATTGATTTACCATTACCTTCAGGTGTAATATCAATAAAATAAGTTATGAAAATATTCAGTACAGTCGGTCGGATATTTTATGGCTCCGCCATCGCGGCAACTGGTCTTCAGCAATTCTTTTTTAAGGAATTCTTTCAGATCCTGTTTCCACCATTGCCTTACCGGGTTCCGGGCCTCCTCTATTTTGCATATCTGGTTGGTATTTTACTTGTCATTGCGGGATCTGCCATCGCGTTGAACATTAAAACTAAATTTTTTGCGTATATTTTAGGATGTCTCTTTCTTTTCTTTTTTATTTTCTGCTATGTTCCTTACGAATTGTTCATAAGCCCTTATAATCCTATACACCTGGGATTGTGGATAAATGCATTGAAAGAATTCGCCTATGCAGGAGGGGCTTTTGCCATTGCCGGAAATGCACCGGAATATGCGAACGACATTAAAGGAAAATCAAAGCTTATTGGATTCCTTGAAAAAATAGCTCCGTTTGGCCGCATTATGTTTTCGATTACGATGATCAGTTTTGGAGTATCTCATTTTTATTATACCGATACTGTCCAAAATATGGTTCCGGACTGGATTTCGTTCCACCTTTTCTGGACCTATTTTGCCGGGATAGCCCTGATCGGATCGGGAATCGCCATTATTCTAAAATTCAGAATCAAATTAATAGGAAACCTGCTGGCTATCATGATCTTTTTATGGCTTATCCTTTTGCACATCCCCGATGCCATTGCAAATCCCGTCTCAAATAATGGAAATGAAGTGACCAGTATGTTTTCAGCACTTGCCTTTAGCGGAATCGCGTTTGTGATTGCAAATGGCCAGGGATCGGTTCGCGTATTTCGTCCATCGAAAGCGGTCGCTCGTAGTTAATTATAATTACCAGGCCTTTTTTTACGATTTTTATCCTGTTATGAAAAGACTCAGTCTCCATATTATTTTCTGGGTTATTTACCTGTTACAGGATATTCTCCTGCAGTATACCTGGAATATGAAGGACACGTCATTGGACCACCAGTTTTGGCGCGCAGTGGGGACGGCCCTGGTCGTCTTGCCCGCCAAATTGATTATCGTTTATTTTTTCATCTACAGGATCTTACCGAAATGGGGGAATACAAGGACCAATTTGTTTTGGTTCATTACTGAGGCGACAATTGTTTTTACTGCCGGACTCCTGTTGTTCCGCTTATTGGGAATTTATGTTGTCGCTCCTTTCATGTATAACAATCATGCACCCCAGGATTGGGGCCCGTCGAATTAAATGCACGGCGGGACCTTTTTTGTTTTTCTTGCTCATTGGATAAAATGCCCAGTGATCGTTCTATGATAATACAGTCTATATCTTTGCAAAAGTCCATTCTCTCTTGCTGACCTGCATGTGTTCGGATTTGGGCATCTCCATTGTATATATTAGGGTTTTATCTGTATCGGAGAAGATTCCGCTCATGGGTTTGTGACCCGTAATGGATATGGTTACGGTTTTCCCCGACATTGTCCAGGTACCCGATGTGCTGGTTTTGGTTGTTCCGGATGTGATTGTTTCGATGAGCGTGTTATCCGCTTTGAATTCGTCCACCGCTTCAACCTTTGGCATCTCCATCACATCCTGCAGATGGCCGTGCGAATTTTTAACTGCGTCGGGCGTGCAATACATTTTACCCGAGACCTGCTGCCATTTACCCACAATGGATTGTGCGTCGCATTGATATCCGGCAAACCCGCTCAGGCAACTGGCAAGCATAATGGCTCTCGAAATAATATTCGTTTTTAATATAGTGGATATCATATAATTATTGTATTTAAACCGGTGAAGACGTAATGACTCTAGAAAATTCTCCTTGAACGCAGTCCTGTACCCGTAAAGTAACCTATTTCCACACTAAGGCCGGTTTTATCTGTCAGCAGCCACTGACGCTTTTCGTATGGCGGCCCTTCGGATTCAGGCTATTTTTTCACAAACGATATACACCTGAGGATCGCCAAGTTTGTAAATGGCTTTATCAAATCCACTAAAGAGGTCGATTATTTTTAAGTCAAATACCGCTAATAATCTTTTTATTTCTCCTATCGTATATACATAGTGTTTATAACTATGTTCTTCCGAGTGATTGTTCATTTTGTATTGTAAATGACTAATCATATAACTGTCATTTACAACATATTCATTATTGATTTGCATTGATAAATCTCCAAGAATATAGGTTTTCTCCAGAGGAATTTTTGGCAATATACTTTCTGCCACCATACCCGAATTAATAACAAAACGTCCATTGGGTTTTAAGCAGGCGGATACCTTTTTTACGAACAGCTTCATGCCTGCATAATCGAAATAGCCGAAACTATTGCCCATACAAAATGCCCCATCATAAAGCCCCGTAAATTCAAGCGTTAAAATATTTCCCTGGATGATCCGTATGGGTAACCTTTCTTCTTTTACTTTTTTGTCAAAGCCCATTAGAAACTGCCCTGAAATATCCATGCAGGTCAAATTAAACTCTTTTTTTGCGAGTGGAATAGCAAGCCTTCCGAAACCACAGGGTACATCCAAAATTTCGGACCCCTTTTTTATTTTCATTATATCAATCAAAAAACCGGCTTCCTGGGTTGTCAATTCATCAGGAATTGCCCTTTCCCACATTTCACAATTAATACCTGAGAAAAAACCTTCATACCAGTTATCCGGGACCGTATTTTTCATTTTATCTCCCTTTCGAATGTTATATTTAATATTGAACCGTCTGTATGCAATAATACAGCAGCAGAATGAGAGACTAGTAGTAAGAAACCGCCAAATTCCGGTACCGGAAATCCTGGGTTTAGACAGGCATTATTTTACAGGGTGCACTTCTCACGGTGCTTCCCGTTTAAATGTGCTAAAAGTCTCCTGTGATAAAAACGGGTTTTCTTCGAAAAAAGCAACCGGACTTACACTGGCAAATTGCTTAAACTCCTTGATCATATGCATACTGTCGTAGTAATTGCAATCAAAAGCAATATCCATCCAGCTTTTTTCAGGATTGGCCATTTTAGATTGTACCGCAACACTAAAACGAAGCAAACGACAGAATAATTTCGGTGAAGTGCCCACTTGTTCTGTAAATCTTCTTTCAAAATTGCGAATGCTCATATTTGCCTGGCAGGCGTATTGCGATATATTCGGTAAACTATTCGTCAATAATTGGTTGGAAATTCTTGTAATTCCGTCATTTGAATAAACAACTTTTCGCTTATTTAAAAAACCAAATAAAAATTTATCGGTAGTCGATACCATTTGCCGGATACTTACCGCATTCACCAACCGCTCATAAAATTTTTCTATTACGTTGCCGATAACTTCATTTGCGGAAAAAACACCATCGCAAATATCGCTCGCCGGGATACCAAAAAGCCTGTTAAATCCATTGGGTTTGAATTCTATAATGAATGTATGATAATTCCCTTCAAATACCATTTCTCCCCTGGATTGAGTCAGCAATCCAAAAAGAGTGATCCGGTTGATATTAACAGATACCGGTTTGGCATTCGCATCGCTTATTTGTGTTGGCACATCAGCCAGGTAAAAGCAAAGACTGGTATCATGATGAGCAATCCAGGGTAAAGCCAGGCTTTTGATTGAAGACTCAGATTTACAAAGAGAGTAGTTGAAAATGAAATCATTCAAATCGGGGTGAGGAGGTATCAGGAAGGTGGTTAACATTTGTGTAAGTTTGTAACCAGAAATTAATTTTTAAGCTGCCGTTAATGGCACGAAGGTCCGCAATAAATTTGGCATGGTTACGTTGGACCTCAAATCGATCGTAGAACTGTTTACTTATGACTCCGACATTTATCCAGCGCGTTTACAGAATTCCGGCCCATACCCGGCTATTGATCGGTTTGTTCTTTTCTTTAATAACGTTTGCAATAAGCGGCAAGACGCCGCCGGCCATTCAATTTATCCTGGTATGGAGCAGTTTTGCATTTTCCAGTTTGGTGTTATTCTGGCTAACGATCGTAAGAGCGGAAGTTCATGAAGTAAAATATATCGCCAAGAGGCAGGATTCCAGCCGGACCATCGTTTTTATCTTCGTGCTCGTTGCGGCTATCATCAGTTTGTTTGCCGTCATCATCCTGTTAAAAATTCTGCCGGACACCAAGGCGGCCGGATACAGATACCATATTGGATTTTCGATCATTTCCGTTGTGTTATCCTGGATCCTGATTCACACCGTCTTCACTTTTCGTTATGCGCACCTGTATTATACTTGTAGCAAAGAAGAGAAGGGCATAGAAAAGGAAACCGAAGGCGGCTTACAATTCCCAGGTGATGATTCACCGGACTATTTGGATTTTGCCTATTTCTCCTTCGTGATCGGCATGACCTTTCAGGTCTCCGATGTGACCATCTCGTCCCGCCAGATCCGGCACCTGGCACTTTTTCACGGGTTTATTTCCTTCGTATATAATACAGTTATCCTGGCCCTCAGTGTCAGCATCATTGCCGGACTGGTACAGAAATAAGAAAAATCAATTTCCCATTGGATCGATGCTGCTGGTTTCCAAACCATCGCTCTTTATTCTCCGCGATGATGGCCGGCACGTCTATTAAATCCAGATTGTCATATTTGACATCCATATTTTGTTTGTACTGGTTGCGGTTGCTCATGGCATTTGTTTATCCGCAAATTATCGAAATGTTTGCTTAAAATTTACATGGATCGGGTTTCGGAAAAGACTAAATTTGGTTAAAACTTTTTTTATGGAAACAACCGGATCAAAAACCATTCTGTTCATCACCGGCGCATTTGTTGGAAACAACTGCTGGGACGCCTGGAAAACATATTTCGAAGAAAAAGGATTCAGCACTTCGGCGCCGCCCTGGCCCCACAAAGATGCTTCGGTCGCTGAACTGAGGTCGCGGCATCCTCATCATGATAAAGAACTTGCCCGGCTAACCATTGATGAGTTGCTTGCGCATTATGAAAATATGATCAAGTCATTACCTGAAAAACCCATCCTGATCGGTCATTCCTATGGCGGACTGATGACCCAGATCTTTGTCAACCGCGGCCTGGCTGTAGCCGGGGTGGCCATCCATTCCGTCCCCCCGCTCGGCGTCTTCCCTTATGAGTTTTCGTTCCTGAAAGCTGGCTGGAAATCGCTCGGCGTGTTCACCGATACCGACGAAACCTATATGATGTCGTTCGAGGACTGGCAGTATGCGTTTGTGAACGGCATGCCACTGGATGCCCAGCAGGCAGCTTATGATGGGTACACAATACCGGAATCCAAAACAGTTTCGCGTGGGGCTTTATCGGGGGCCGCAAAGGTCGACTTCAAAAAACACCATGTGCCCCTTTTATTAACGGCCGGGGACACGGATCATATTATCCCGGCGCATCTGAATCACCGGAATTTCAACGCCTATGAAACGGAAGGATCCGTAACTGATTACAAGGTCTTTGCCGGCCGAAATCATTTTGTGCTCGGGCAGCCCACCTGGAGAGATGATGCAGATTTTATTTATGACTGGTTAAAAGACAAGGTGAAGAATAATATCACGGCGGATGAAGTGATGCACGCTGGAAATTAATTACGAGTAATAAAACTTCATTTTATGATCGTTGTTCATGAAATCTTTGTAGCCAAACCGGGTAACGCTTCCAAGCTGGCCAAAATGTTTAAGGAGGCCACGAAGGAAAGTCCCGATGTGAAAAATATACTAACCGATATGACAGGCGCCTATAACCGCGTGATTATGGTTAGTCAGTATGAAAACCTCGCCGCTTATGAACAAAGCTGGGAAAAGATGAAAGAGAAACCCGAGGCTATGAAGAAAATGGAAGAGGCTATGAAGGGCTATCAGGATATGTACCTTACCGGTTCGAGGGAGATATTCCAGGTGTGGTGAAGTCTTTTCTAGTGGATTGTAATATTTCTTTTACCGTGAAAGTAAAGGGGCTGGTGAATTATTTTCCGGGAAAGGCGGATGCATGCAAAACCGGGAGCCGTTAAAATTTATGAACAAGGCCAAAACCAAATGAACCATTCTGATAAGTCGGCATAATAACCGTTTTTACTTCCTTGTCGTTAAACAATTTTCGCTTTATAACGGGATAGATCCAATAAGCGAGTTTTGTTGACATTATCCCAATTCCCGCACCGGCGACGACGTCGCTCGCCCAATGTTTATTATTGTACATTCTCAAATATCCCGTTGTG
>Ga0209863_10000154_pt1 | contig 42892 bp, 34 predicted proteins | sample OrgsoiDNA2013046_FD_185796 | JGI IMG/M metagenome (GOLD analysis project Ga0209863, IMG submission 185796) | Permafrost soil microbial communities from the Arctic, to analyse light accelerated degradation of dissolved organic matter (DOM) -... | ecosystem: Environmental > Terrestrial > Soil >...
CGTTTTAATTTCACGGGTAATGATATTGACCACTTTTTGGGTAAGGCAAGAATATTTGACGCGTCCCTGTTTAAAAGGGGTCAGCGAATGTCATTTGATTCACTTGTGATCGAATCCAACATTATCGACAGCAGTAAAACGATCACGGTGGTAAGTAATGAATTTGAAGGAGCCATTGTGGGAGAATTTTCCATAAAAAAACTGCCTTCCGCTTTCCAGGAATTCCTGCACCGTTATTATCCGAACTATATCAAGGCAAATACAGTAAAACTTAGCAAGGAAAAATTCAGTTTTGTGCTCACTACCCGTCAGGTAGATCCATACCTTGACTTGTTTACAAAAGATATCCGGGGATTTAATAATACCAATATCAACGGGAGGATAAACAGTGACCAGGACCTGCTGAACGTCAATGCCGACATACCCCAGTTCAACTTTAAAAACATTTCATTTTATAAAGTGGAGCTGAAAGGAAACGGAAACTACGACAGCCTTTCTCTCGAAACAAAAATTGGAGAAGTCTATGTAAATGACAGTCTCCATTTCCCTTTAACCCATATTCAATTGCGTTCCTTCAATGATATTTCAGAAGTTAAGATCAGTACCAGCGCGAATCAGACGCTGAATGCGGCCAATATTTCCGCTCAGGTCCAAACACTGGCCGACGGGGTTAAAATAAAATTCAATCCTTCAACCTTCGATATTAACAGCAAGACCTGGACGATAGATAAAAACGGAGAATTATTATTCAGCAAAAATACCGTAGGTGCTGAATCGGTTCGGATCTATAGCGGTGACCAGCAGCTATTGGTGAGCACAACGCCATCAGGTGAGGGAAACTGGAATGACGTACACCTGGAGTTGCATAAAATAAATATTGGAGATTTTGCACCGTTCTTTATCAAAGAAGAAAGGCTTGAAGGCGTGCTGACCGGTAAAGTCGATATCATAGATCCGTTCAACCATACCTATGCCCGTTTCAACGGATCGGCCGAATATTTCCGTTTTGCCAATGATTCCGTTGGAAAGATTGACCTGACCGCGGACTACAACAAACAGACAGGTATTGTAAATGGCACGGTCAATTCCGACAATAAGGATTACCATTTCGATCTCAAGGGAATCTTCAACACGACCGACAGTGCGGCTAAACCAATAAACATCATGATCCCGAACATGGTAAATACCAAGATTGATTTACTGGAAAAATATATCGGGGCCATATTCAGTAATGTCACGGGGTATGCCACGGGTTCTTTGCAAATCGTTGGCACCGGGAACAGCCTGGATTATATCGGCGACATACATCTGACCGATGCAAAGCTCCACGTAAATTACACCCGATGCACTTATCGTATTCCATCTGCCATGGTCCATATGCGTGCTGACCAGATCGATTTCGGTGCATTTCGGATTTTGGATTCGCTGGGTAATACTGCAGAAGTAACCAAAGGAAAATTATTTCATCATTCATTCAGGGATCTCAGTTATGATTTTGCCATCAACACCAACAAACTTTTACTGCTCAATACCAAGATAACAGACAACAACCAGTTCTACGGAACGATGATCGGCAAGGCAAACGTAAGACTGACCGGTCCCCAGGAAGACCTGCAAATGTATATTAAGGGAGAACCAACGGACAGTTCAAACATATTCCTTCCGACCACAACCAGCCGCGAGAGCGCCGAGGCCGATTTTATTGTATGGAAAGTATACGGAAAGGAAATGAAATCCCAGAAACTGAATTCTTCTGAAAATAATTTTACGGTCAGCCTGGATATAACGGCCAATAACTATGCGAATGTATCGCTGATCATCGATCCGCTCACCAGAGACATCGTGAGAGCAACCGGCCATGGAAACCTTCAGATGCGGGTCGGCACGAATGAAGACATGAGCATTCGGGGACTCTATGTAATAGATCGGGGAAACTATAATTTTTCTTTTCAGTCCTTCATAAAAAAACCATTTGTGTTTATGCAGGGCAGAGAAAATTTTATCCGATGGTCAGGGGATCCATACGATGCCGACATCAATGTTCAGGCAGTGTACGAAGCGGAAAATATTCAGTTTAGCGCTTTGGGAGACGACCAAAAAGCTTCTGCAGCAGGATCAATCAGCGGAAAGACAAAAACTTATCTTGGGCCGATATGGGTGGTTGCCACACTCCGCGACAAACTCATGCATCCCACAATCAGTTTTGAACTGCAATTACCTCCAACGAGTGAACTGAGAAATGATATCAGTGCCCAGCGATACCTCGATCAAATCAATACGGATCCTGGTGAATTAAATAAACAGGTAGCGTTTCTCCTGGTGTTCAATAGCTTCGGTCCGCTAAGCACCAACACCAATCCCAATGCCGCTTTCACAGCCAATGACGCCGTGGGTGGGATATTTGTATCAAGCATTTCCAGTTATATCTCAGGCGCCATGAGCAGCTATTTTTCTACTAAATTCCAGCAGGTATTTAAGGATAAAAGTCTGCGGGTGAATTTCAATACAGCCGTATATAACGGGTCGGCAATGGAAGCCACTGAACAATCACAAACGAGTCCGTCAACATCCTCCTCCACATACGACCGTACCAATCTGAATCTATCGGTGATTAAAAGTTTTATGAATGAACGGCTGACATTTACTGTCGGAAGCGCTTTTGACTTTGGACTTACCGCGCAGCAGGCAAACTACGCTGCTGTTCAATTTCTTCCTAATATTACAGCAGAATATAAGCTAACGGAGAATGGGCGTGTTGTACTGACCTTTTTTTACCGCGATTCATATAATTACTTATCCATTGGCAACCATACGATGAACAGCTCAGGGACGAGTATTTCCTATCGCCGTGATTTCGACAGGCTGGATGAAATATTTAAGAAGAAAAAACCGGCGACCACGACCACGACCAATGATGATAAAACCAGCAAGAAGGATTAGACCGGAAAAAATAAATAATGTAAAATATATTGAATAAAAAGAATGCACGTGCGTGCACGGAATACATTCCCTGCATGTAATGCGTTCCCTGCATTTTTCTAGATTTGCTCCTTGAGCGTATGTCCCAGCTTATCCCGTTTGGTATTCAGATATCTTTCATTATGGGGATTGGAAGGTATCTCGATGGGAATGGTTTCCACAATCTCCAAACCATAGCCTGCCAGGCCCGTACGCTTCCGGGGATTATTGCTGATCAGTTTCAGACGTCTCACACCCAGATAATGCAGGATTTGAGCACCCACGCCATAATCGCGTTTGTCCATGGGAAATCCCAGATGCAAATTTGCTTCGACCGTGTCCATTCCGTCTTCCTGGAGTTTATATGCTTTTAATTTGTTCACCAGTCCGATGCCCCGGCCCTCCTGATTCATATATAAGATGATACCGGTTTTATTGGCCTCCACCATTTGCATGGCTTTATGCAGTTGATCACCGCAATCACAACGAAGGGATCCGAGAATATCGCCGGTGAAACAGGAAGAGTGAACCCGCACAAGTACCGGATCGCTCTCTTTCCATTCCCCCTTGATCAGGGCCAGGTGCTCATTGGAAGTATTTTTTTCGCGGAAGGCGACCAGTTTAAAGTTGCCATATTTGGTCGGCATATCCACGCGAACTATTTCTTCTATCAGGGAATCTGTCTTTAGCCGGAATTCGATCAGGTCACGGATGGAAATCAATTTGAAATCAAAACGTTTTGCAATTTCCTTCAATTCCGGTAGTCTCGCCATGCTACCGTCTTCATTCATAATCTCAACCAGTATTCCCGCCGCTTCAAAACCGGCCAGACGGGCAAGGTCAATCGTCGCCTCAGTATGACCCGCCCTTCTTAATACGCCGCCCTTTTTTGCCCGGAGCGGAAAAATATGACCCGGCCTGCCCAGATCTCCTGGTTTGGTTGCCGGATTTATCAGGGCCTGAATGGTAAGAGCGCGGTCATGAGCCGAAATGCCCGTGGTACAACCATGCCCGAGCAGATCGACGGAAACAGTAAAGGCCGTTTCGTGAAGTGCTGTATTATTATTGACCATGAGCTCGAGACTCAGTTCATCACAACGTTCTTCAATCAGGGGGGTACAGATCAGTCCCCTTCCATGTTTACTCATGAAGTTGACCACTTCAGGTGTTGCATTACGGGCGGCAGTAATAAAATCACCTTCGTTTTCACGATCTTCATCATCTACTACGATCACGAGCCTGCCCCGGCGGATCTCTTCTATTGCGTCTTCTATTCTGTCTAACATTAAAAAATTATTTATATACAAAGTTACAATTTATCAAGGCTTACACACAAGGCGTTAATTCATTGATTTACAATAGTTAAAATGTTTTCCCCGGATGTGTACATAATTCTTCACCGGATGTTAATAAAAAAAACCATTATAAAAATTTTAACATTTGAATTTTCCCTTTCTTTATTCCCAGTTTCCTCTACGATTGCCGCTAATATGCCCGACCGCTTCTATTATGTATACGTATGCTGCCAGAAAAGATTGTTAATGTTTAATTAATCCGTCTTCCGGAAGTATTTTTTACAAGTGCATTTAATTTACAATCTAAATAACGCTTTATGAGAAAACGACTTTTGTTAACCGTACTATGCATTTTTTGTACGTACTTTCTGTTTGCACAGGAAACAACCTCTCAGATATTGGGAACTGTGACAGATGGCAAAACTGGTTTAGCCGGAGCCACTGTGGTCGCACTACATACACCTACCGGCACTAAATACTCCACAACAACCCGAAAGGACGGGCGCTTTAACCTGCCCGGGCTTCGCATTGGCGGACCATATACAATCACAACCAGCTATGTCGGATTCAAGACTGATAAGCAGGAAAACGTCAATCTTGTTCTTGGACAGGATTTTACCTCCGATTTTTCTTTAGTTCCCGAATCAAATCAACTGACTGAGGTTGTGGTGACAGCCGCGCGGCAAAATAAGATTTTCAACAACAGCCATACCGGAAGCCAGGAAATTATTACCCGCACCCAACTTGAACAGTTGCCGACAATTAACCGTTCAATAGCTGATTTTACAAAACTTGAACCCACCGCAAATCCCACATCCTTTGGCACCAGCTTTGGTGGCCGTAGTGCACAGTACAACAATATTACTGTTGATGGCGCGAACTTTAATAACGGGTTTGGGTTGTCCAGTACTTTGGGAGGACAAACTGGAGCACAACCAATAAGTCTTGAAGCAATAGACCAGGTACAGGTAAACGTTTCCCCATATGATGTAAGGCAAGGGGGTTTTACCGGAGCAGGAGTGAATGCGATCACCAAAAGCGGAGCGAATCAATTCAAAGGTGAAGTTTATAGATATATAAAAGGGCCCGGCACACAAGGTTATAACGTAGGGGAGGTTACCGTTGCAAAATCACCTTTTAGTTTCAGTACCTGGGGCGCTTCATTAGGTGGCCCAATTATAAAAAACAAGCTGTTTTTCTTTGTAAACTATGAGGAAGTAAAACAAACCGCGCCCGCATATACCGTTGTAGCCAGCGGAGGACCTCAAAACCTTTCACCAAGTGCAGGAGTTGTTTCTCAGGCAAACTATGATACACTGACTGCTTTGGCAAGCTATCTGAAATCAAAATTTAATTATGATCCGGGCACATTTCAGGGATATTCTTTTGCTTCAAACAGCAAAAAAATAACAGCCAGGATTGACTTCAACATAGACAATAAGAACACATTGACTCTGAAATATAATTATCTGAGATCTTCCTCAGAACAACCACAAAGTACAAGCCGGTCAGGTGCAGGTTTTGTAAGAGGACCAGCGTCCCAGAACTATACTTTTGGCCTTCCGTTCAGTGGAAGCAAATATGTGATCAACAACAATTTCGATATCTATCTTGCTGAATTAAATACAAGGTTCAATAATAATTTTTCAAATAAATTTCAGATAGGCTACACAAAAGAAAGGGACCCGCGTGCCCCGGGTGTGCCGGGAACGACTATGCCGATGGTAGATATCCTGAACGGCAGCAACATCTATGCTTCTTTTGGCTATGAAACTTTTACTTATAATAATCTGATCAATACGGATGTTTATCAATTCTCTGATATCGCAACATTATATAAAGGCGCCCATGAAATAACATTCGGAACTCAAAATTATTCGAGGAAATATGCCGATGCCTTTGTGCCAAACTTTGCAGGGGGCTATCAGTTTCCTTCGCTGACCGCATTTTATAATGCGGCAAATGGCATAACCAATATTAATAGTTATTATCAGCAATGGTCAAATATACCTGGCGGTGCTTTCCCGTTTTATTACGCGGGCTCAACCGAAATAGGATTGTTCGTCCAGGATAAATGGCGCATGACCAATAATTTCACGCTGACCTACGGTCTGCGGTATGATATGACGATTTATAAATCTTTATTCCTCGATAATCCGTACTTCGATGCGCTGACTTTCAAAAATGGCACCTCTTATAATATTGGTAAAGCCCCGGGCAACGCTATTTTGATTTCACCGAGAGTTGGTTTTAACTGGGATGCTCTTGGCGACAGAAGTCTTCAGATAAGAGGCGGATTTGGAATTTTCTCCGGCCCTCCGCCGTTTGTCTGGCTGGCTAATCAGGGTGGTAATAATGGTGTTTTAATAGCCGGGGGCAATTATACAAATGTTCCTTTTACGGCGGACGCAATCACCAAACCGCCGCCACCGGTAAACACGGCACCTCCGGCTAAAACACAAAGTGCTTCGAGTTATGGCGCGGCCGTTACAGACAAAAACTTCAAATATCCGACGGTTATTAAGACCAGCCTCGCAATAGATAAAAAATTAGGAGATGATTGGGTTGTTACCCTGGAAGGCTCTTATTCAAAGGATATAAATGCTGTCTATTTCTCCAACCTCAATCTGAACCAGAGTAACGGTTACGCTTTATCCGGCGCTGATAACAGGATGAGATATCTTACAGGCAGTTCCACAAGCAACAAATACTGGTATGGTCAGGGAGCTTCCGGGGCAACTCCGGATACGCCGAATATAAGCAGCGCCATTTTAATGAAAAATGCTTCTTCAGGTTACGCCTATACGCTTACCGGACGAATTCAGAAAACATACCGCAATTTATTTGTAAGCCTTGCTTATACATATAGCCAGGCCAAAAATATTGCCGCCGGCGGCAGCACGGCCTCGACTCTCTGGAGTGGAAGGCCGGTTGGTAACGCGGATCCAAATGGAGCGAATCTTTCGTACGCAGATTATTACCAGCCACACCGTATCATTGCGTATGCCTCCTACAGAGTTGCTTATTCCCAGCATTTTGCTACTTCGATCGGGGCCATATTTCAGGCTGCTCCTGCCGGCGTTGGTTCATACACTTATGGCAATGATCTCAATGGTGATGGAAATTCCGGTAACGACCTGATTTATATCCCCAGAAATGCCGGTGAGATTAACCTTATCGATGTAGGTTCTTACAGCAGCGCTACCATGTCAGGTACTACAACCGGAACAACAAAAGACCCGAGAACTTCGGCTCAGATTTGGACACAGTTGAACAATTTTATCAATCAGGATCATTACCTGGCAAATCACCGGGGACAATATGCACAGGCTAATGCAGTCGTCTTTCCGTTTTATAAGGATCTGGATCTGAATATTACGCAGGACATTTTTTTCACCACCAAATTTAAAAATGAAACAGACAAACACACTCTGCGATTAACGTTGGATTTGATAAATGTTGGAAATTTCCTTAATAAGAACTGGGGATTGGTCAAATTACAAAATACTTCAACTCCTTTAACATTTGAAGGGTTGGCAGCTGACGGTAAAACACCTTTGTTCTCATTCCCTTATGCAGATGCCACGAACTTTGTGCCGCTTGTAAACAGTTACTCAAACAACACAAGTATTGTTTCGCGCTGGCAAATGCAGTTTGGAATAAAGTATTTATTTAATTAAACAATTAATAGGGAGATTTATGAAAAATATATTTTTATATTCCTTGGTATTATTCAGCATTTTAATTTTTGGTTGCACGAAGAATTCCGTTGTGCCACCTTACACACCCCCTGTTGCCTCAAATTTTACAGTCACTTCAATGAACCACACGAAAGACACGGTGAATGTGGGAGATACCATTTATTTGAATGTCTCCGGATCTATGTATGATACGTTGAATGTCTATTCATACTTGACAATTAAATCTTCTGCCACCGGGTCTCCCGTTTACAGTTCCGGAAGTTCTTCCTCGCCCGTTAAATTAAACCGTATTCTGGGTTCATCAAATGTTTCTGGTTTGAACACCTGGACTTCGACAATCAGGGTGACAGGAGTAACATCCATTGCTAATTCCAAGCTCACGATCACCGCGAATTTTATTTACCAATTAAGCCTGAGCAGTCAGGGTGGCGGACTGGCTACCGCAACGGATGCGGGAGTCGCAAATAAAACGGTATTTATTCAATAACATACGTGCAAACAAGATTTAACATTAGGCTTCAGGCGTTCAGCGCTCAGCCTTAAAACCCCATTTCAGGAAAACGGGAAATGCAAGGGCCCAGGTATCCGTATCGTGTCTGCCGCCATCGATTTCATGATAATAGATGTCGGTCCCGGGATTATATCCCCTATTGACCAGTGTTTCCATCAGATCTTTGGTATCGTCGATGGAATCAATAATACCATTTCCGTTGCGATCTTCCGTTTCGTCTGCTGTTCCGCACTCGAAGAAGAATTTCAGACCGGGAACTAGTTGTCCGTCACGAATCTGATTATGCATTATCCGGTGATGCGTATCCTGATATTCCGGGTCATCCTTATCGAGGGCCCGCCACCAGAGCGATCCTGAAAATACAGCCACCATGTTGAAAAGGCCACCTTGTTTCCAGCAGATATCCAGTGCGCTTAGTCCCCCCAGTGAAAATCCGGCAAATGCCCAACGGGAATTCAGTTTTCCGGGAAAGAGAAGCCGAAGGGCCGGTATCAGTTCTTCCGTAACAAAATACATATAGCGGCTGGCCAGATTCCCTCTTCCCTTATAATCAGCCGAAATGGCTGTTCCATATTCAAATTTCCTGAGCGGGCCGGCATGAATTCCAATACAAAGCAGGGGTCTGATCGCATTTGCCAGATACAATTTGCTCAAAATGGAACCAAAGTTCATGGTCTGGAGGTCCTGCCCGTCATTAATGAGCAATACATCAAATTTCCCGTCGCTGCTAAACGGCTCTGGTGGAATATAAAAATCAATGAGCAGGTTTCTTTCGAGTATTTCTGAGGGCAGAGAAAGGGTTTCCAGTGTTCGTATTTCCCGGTTTACGGATGGCATATTTTCAAAAATAGGGAAGAAAAAGGAGTTCATTTGTTTTTATAGCATTTTAAAAATAAATTTGGATACCCACCAACCCAGGTACCATGAATATTAAGGAAGAATATTACAAATGGCATTCACCCGCCCTGAACCGCGATATTGAAATGCTTGTATTCGGACATGCCGGTCAGCCGGTGATTTTATTTCCAACATCCAAAGGTGATTATTATCAGAATAAGGATCAGGGAATGATCGGGGCCGCGCAGTGGTTTCTTGAAAATGGCAGGGTAAAAATCTATTGTCCGGCCAGTAACGATGCGGACAGCTGGTATAATAAATCAATCCCGCCCAATGCGAGGGCCTGGAATCACGAAAGATTCGACCGGATGATATCCACTGAAGTTGTTCCATGGGCCCAGCATGAAACGGGATATGAACGAATGGCATTTGCCGGTTGCAGTTTTGGCGGCTATCATGCGGTGAACTCGGCGTTCAGGCATCCGAACCTGGCCAGTTATTGTTTTTCAATGAGCGGCGCTTTTGATATAACCCAATTTACCGATGGATATTATGACGACACCATTTATTTTAATAACCCGGTAGATTATATTCCAAACGATAATAATCCAAATATCTGGAAGATGGGAATTATACTCGGCACGAGCGAATTTGATATCTGTAAGCCGGATAATGAACGTCTCGACGTCATCCTGCAGCAAAAAAATATTCGCCACTGGCTCGATATGAGGCGGGACGCATCGCACGACTGGCCGATATGGCGCGAAATGTTTCCACATTATCTTTCTTTAATCAATTAACTTTCTGAAATAAATAATCTGCATGAAAAAAATCGGCGTTCTTTATGGCAAAGAAAGAAGTTTCCCCATGGCCTTCATTGAAGCTGTGAATGGAAAGAATATACGGGGCCTTCGTGCCGAATCGGTATTGATCGACAAAGTCATGCAGGGTTATCCCAGCGGCTACAGTGTAATTATCGACCGCATCTCCCAGGATGTTCCGTTCTACCGCGCTTATTTAAAAAATGCCGCCATCAGCGGTGCCGTCGTGATCAACAATCCGTTCTGGTGGAGTGCAGACGAGAAATTTTTTAACAACGCCCTGGCGACCAAGATCGGGGTGCCGGTACCCAAAACGGTTATCCTTCCATCCCGCGACCTGCCGGAAGACACATCTGATTCTTCATTTTCCAATCTGGCTTATCCCCTGGACTGGGAATCCATATTTAAATATGTCGGATTCCCGGCCTATATGAAACCCTTTGCCGGCGGCGGCTGGAAAAATGTGTATCGTATTCAGAATGCGGAAGATTTTTATCAGAAACACAGCGAAACCGGCCGGCTGGTGATGCTGTTGCAGGAAGAAATTGTTTTTGAAGAATATTATCGGTGCTATTGTATCGGGGGGAAATATGTTCGCATCATGCCATATGAACCGCGTAATCCCCATCACCTTCGCTATGTAGCCGATTTTTCTCCATCAGAAGAAAGACTCCATCAGATGGAACAAATCGTTTTGCGCATCAATAAATTCCTCGGTTATGATTTCAATACGGTGGAACTTGCAATAAAAGACGGCATTCCTTATGCCATTGATTTCTGCAATCCTGCGCCGGATGCGGAAAAAGCCAGTGTGGGGGAAGAAAATTTTAACTGGGTGGTAGAAACGGCTGCGCTCTATGCAATTGAAAGGGCACTGGATGCAAAAGAAGGTCTCGATAACCTGACCTGGGGGGAATATGTCAGGAGAAGTACGGTGCAGAAACCGCTGATGGGGTGAACCCGGATAATGTGGTAAATGTGTAATTGTGGGGAATGTGGTAATGTGAAAGTTGAATGGGAAATGATAATGTGGTAATGAATTCTCCTATTCACCTATGAACTCACACATTCTTATATTATCATTTCCACATCCAATTTTTAATTTTTAATTTTTTACAATTCCTCATTTACCACACTTAACTATATGGTGACTATAAACTATCAGAATTTTACTCTTGGGATCGAAGAAGAATATATGGTTATTGATCCCACCACCAGGGAACTAAAGAGCCATGAACAGAAGATTGTCATCGAGGGCCAGAAAATGATCCGCGATAAAGTAAAAGCTGAAATGCATCAGGCTGTCGTAGAAGTGGGAACAGATATCTGCCGCGATATTTCTGAAGCCTATCAGGATGTTTCAACGTTGCGAAAAACCATTTCCCAGATCGCCGCGGAACAGGGGCTATGGGTGGGTGCTTCCGGCACACATCCCTTTAGCCATTGGGAAAGCCAGCTCATTACAGATCATGCGCGCTACAACGAAATAGTGAATGAACTTCAGGAGGCCGCGCGCAGCAATCTCATATTCGGATTGCACGTGCACGTCGGAATGGAAAGCCGCGAGATGGCTAATCATATCGCCAATTCCACCCGTTATTTTCTTCCGCATATATACGCCCTCAGCACCAATTCCCCTTTCTGGGAAGGACGAAGCACCGGGTATAAATCTTTCCGGACCAAGGTATTTGATAAATTTCCGCGTACCGGTATTCCAGAATATTTTGAAAGTATCGAAGCCTATGAAAATTTTATCAAACTGCTCGTTAAGACCAATTGTATCGACAATGCAAAAAAGATCTGGTGGGACCTGCGCGTTCATCCTTTTTTCAATACGGTTGAGTTCCGCATCTGTGATGTGCCCATGACCGTGGAAGAAACGATATGCATTGCCGCATTATTCCAGGCTATATGTGCGAAAATTTATAAACTCAGGACGCAGAATCTGAATTTCATTATCTACCAGCGTGCACTGATCAATGAAAATAAATGGCGGGCCAGCCGCTACGGTATTGACGGCCACCTGATCGATTTCGGAAAGGAAGAAGAAGTTAATACCCGCGTGCTTATCTATGAGTTGCTGGATTTTATTGACGACGTACTCGACCCGCTCGGCAGCCGGGAAGCCGTAAGTATTATTCCGAAAATTTTTGAACACGGAACGGGGGCCGACCGGCAATTAAAAGTATTTGAAGAAAGCAAGAGTCTGTCGAAAGTGGTTGACTATATCCACGAACAATTTTTATACGGATTATAAAAGATTTTCAATCACCATGGCGCTGGCGCCTCCGCCTCCGTTGCAAATGCCGGCTGCCCCGTAACGGGCCCTTTGCTGTTTTAAAATATGAAGCAGGGTCACGAGGATCCGCGCGCCGCTGCAACCCAGGGGATGACCCAGCGCAACGGCGCCCCCATGCAGGTTCACCCTGGCAGGGTCCAGCTGCATGCGTTTACTGTTTTCAATTCCGACGACGGCAAATGCTTCGTTGATTTCCCAGTAATTGATGTCATCCATTTTTAACCCCGCTTTGTATACGGCTCTGGGAACGGCAATAGCAGGTGACGTAGTAAACCATTCCGGGGCCTGCTCGGCATCGGCATAAGAAAGTATCCTGGCCATCGGATTCAATCCGAGCTCTTTTAATTTTTCTTCATTTACAAGCACAACAGCTGCCGCGCCATCATTCATGGTACTTGCATTGGCGGCTGTTACCGTGCCCTCTTTTAGAAAAGCAGGTTTGAGTACAGGAATTTTTTCAAACTTTACATTAAATGGTTCTTCGTCCTGTTCCAGCCGCAGGGTCTCCCCTTTTTTCTTTATTTCAACCGGCACGATTTCTTCTCTGAATTTCCCCGTCTTCCATGCTTCCTGCGCCCTCCGGTAGCTTTCTGATGCGAAAGCATCCTGAGCTGCCCGGCTGATCCCACAGGTAGACGCACAGAGTTCAGCTGCATGTCCCATGGCCTGGCCATCATATACGTCTGTAAGACCGTCCTTCGCCAGCCCATCAATCAAAAGACTGTTCCCATATTTATTTCCCCAGCGCATTTGTTCTGCATAAAATGGCACGTTACTCATACTCTCCATCCCGCCGGCCACAACCACATGGGAATCCCCCAATAAAATATTTTGCGCGCCGATGGCGATCGACTTCATCCCACTCGCACACACTTTGTTTACCGTGGTGCAATTGACATAGTCCGGCAACCCGGCATATTTTGCCGCCTGACGGGCAGGCGCCTGTCCCAGGTTAGCCTGCAATACAGAACCCATCAGAACATCATTCACTTCTTTATGGTCCATTTGAATCCGCGCCAGCGCTTCGCGGATGGCAACCGCTCCCAGATGAGTAGCCGGCATGTCTTTCAATAATCCTCCGAAACTTCCGATCGGTGTACGAACGGCAGCCACGATATATACAGCAGATGTTTTCATCCCGAATTTTTAGGCAAGTTATATCAAAAGCTTAATGCATAAAGCTTAAAGTCCAAAGCCGATTTTTATCAAAAATTTTATGCCGCTTCCTTTTTTATACTTTAAATTTATCTTTTCTCAGTCCATACTTATAAAGTTTCTATGGGAGATCTTCAGATCCATAAACAGCCGAAAAAATATGACGCAATTATTGTTGGATCCGGTGCCGGTGGCGGCATGGCTGCCTATACACTTGCGCACGCGGGGTTAAAGGTTTGTCTTATCGAAGCCGGCCCCATGTTTGATCCAAAAAAAGATTCCAATCAATTAAAAAATCCCTGGGATTCCCCGAGGCGCGGTGGGGGAACAAAGTTCAGGCCTTTTGGTGATTTTGACGGTTGTTATTGGGGATGGGAAATCGACGGAGAACCCTATACCCATGTTGGCGATACGAAATGGGAGTGGTGGCGCGCGCGCATGCTGGGCGGAAGGACCAATCACTGGGGAAGGATTTCATTGCGATTCGGTCCGAAAGATTTCAAAAGAAAAAGTATTGACGGCCTGGGAGACGACTGGCCGATCGGTTATGAAGACGTGAAACCGTATTATGACAAGATAGACCGCATGCTGGGCGTTTTCGGAACCAACGAAGGATTGCCTAATGATCCGGATGGCATTTTTCTTCCTCCGCCCAAACCACGCCTGCATGAACTTTTTATAAAAAAAGCCGGCAACAATATCGGCATTCCGGTTATTCCTTCCAGGCTTTCCATTCTGACAAAACAAATTAATAAAGAAAGGGGCGCCTGTTTCTTCTGTGCCCAGTGCGGCCGCAGCTGTAAAGTGTATGGGGATTTCTCTGCTTCATCCTGTCTGATCATACCCGCTCTGGAAACCGGTAATATAGATCTTGTCACGAATTCCATGGCCCGGGAAGTTCTGACGGATAAGGACGGACTGGCAACCGGCGTATCCTATGTCAATAAAGAAGACATGCAGGAGTACCAGGTGAGCGGGCGGGTCGTTATCCTCGCTGCCAGTGCCTGCGAGAGCGCCCGCTTACTGATGAACTCTAAATCCACCCGGCATCCAAACGGGCTTGCCAACAGCAGCGAAGTGGTTGGAAAATACCTGCACGATTCCACCGGCGCCGATATGGGCGGAATCATTCCCGAACTCTTCGACAGAAAAAGATATAATGAAGATGGTGTGGGGGGTATGCACGTGTACAGTCCCTGGTGGCTGGACAATAAAAAACTGGATTTCCCCCGTGGATACCATATCGAATATGGGGGCGGATTCGGCATGCCGCTGTATGGTTTCAACTGGGGAATAGAAAATCTGAACGGCGAGTATAAAATAAAAGGCAAACAAAAAGAAGCCGGCGGTTACGGCGCTTCGCTCAAAGAAGACTACCGGTATTTTTTTGGAGCACACGTGGGTATGGCCGGGCGCGGCGAGTCCATAGCCAGAAAAGAAAGTTATTGCGAAATCGATCCGGATGTGGTGGACAAATATGGTATCCCCGTTTTACGCTTTAACACCAGTTATACTAACTATGAAATCAACCAGGCCAAACATATGAAGCAGACTTTCTCTGAGATCCTGCACAGCATGGGCGCCGTAATTACCTGGGGCGGAGATGATGACATAAATAACAATTATGGATTGCACGCGCCGGGAAATATCATTCACGAGGCCGGAACGGTTCGAATGGGAAATGACCCGCAAAATGCTCCTCTGAATAAATACAGCCAGGCCCATGATTGCAAAAATCTTTTTTGCGTGGATGGTGGTCCCTTTGTTTCCCAGGCAGATAAAAACATCACCTGGACCATTCTTGCCCTTTCCATGAGAACCAGCGAATACATTGTGGACGAGATGAAAAAACAAAACATTTAAAATAATGATCATGGACAGACGAAAATCGATAAAAACGCTGGTCATTGGCGGATTTACGATCAGCGCCGTTGCAGAAGCCTGTAAATTACATGAGAACAGTCCGGTCGCACCATCGGACAAAGACAAGGACGCCATCCTTTCGGGTTTGAACCGGATGAAAGAAGAAGTGGCCAATGAAAAAAGGATCGGTTCGGAACCTGCTTTTTTTACACCGGAGGAAATGGCAACCATCACCATCCTGGGTGATATCATCATCCCGCGGGATGAAGTGAGCGGCAGCGCTTCGGATGCAAAAGTTCCTGCATTTATAGAATTTATCGTAAAGGATATGCCTGAACATCAAACTCCGCTCCGGGGTGGATTACGCTGGCTGGACCTTCAATGTCTGAACCGCTTTGGAAAAGCATTTAAAGATTGCAACCCTAAACAACAGATGGAAATGGTGGATGAAATTGCGTGGCCGAAAAAAGCAAACCCGGAAATGAAACGGGGAGTAGTTTTTTTCAACCTGATACGTAACCTGACAGCAACAGGATTTTATACATCAGAAATCGGTGTGAAAGACGTTGGTTATATTGGAAATGCGCCTTATCAGTGGAACGGCGTTCCTGAAGACGTATTAAAACAATACCATCTGGCATATACAGAAAAAGAACTGAAAGAATGCATCAGCTTCTCCTAGATTAATTTTCTATCGGATTCACGTAATATCCTTCTTCGCTTAATACAAAACTGTTTGGAACGAAAGAAAGGAGCGACTGGGTAATCATGGAAGCCGCTTCACGCAAATACGTTGCGCCGATTTCCGGAGTACGAACGGCAAACTGCCAGCTCTGAATTTTTAGAAATGCTACTTTACTTTCCTGGACAATCTGGTTGTCCAGTTGGCGAAAAATCTCCGCAAGGCGGTCCTGCTGATTATCGATGTTAGGGGACATAGGGATCAGATTTTGGGTTTTCAAAGGTTGATGGATTATTAACGAAACCAAACGTTAATAAATTGTCCCCTGGGACGAATATAGATCCATTACACTCCCCGAAATCTGGCCGTTCTAGCGCGTATTTTTTCGTTCTCCTGTTAGGGTTGCCGCCATTTGCAACGCATTATAAGCATTTACAATTCCGCCACTGACAGAAAGTTCACTGAAATCAATTTTTTTACCGGTGGACGCCCATTTAACCTTGTTTCCCGGCAGGTACATGACGGAATGCGTGAGGATGTATTTTACCTGGCGGGCGCTTAATTGGGGGTAGTATTCCAGCAGCAGGGCCGCAATACCGGTTACCATCGGTGCGGCCATGCTGGTGCCGCTATACGTAGCGTATTGGTTTCCGGGAACGGTGGAAAAAACTTTCACACCGGGCGCAAATAAATCAACCTCATTTTTCCCATAATTGGAAAAACGGGCCAGCACCAGGCTATCCGGGCCACCGGAATTTGCCCCTACGGTAATAAAAGTGGCTGATTTATTTCCGGATATTTCATAGTCCGGATTGGGGAAGTTGGAGACCGAATCAATATTCCGGGAATCGTTTCCGGCCGCATGAACGAGTAACACGTCATGGTCCTCCGCATATTTCACCGCATCATCTACCCATTTTTTTTCGGGAGAAAAATATTTTGTAAAACTCATATTTATAATGAGTGCTCCGTTGTCAACCGCATACCGGATAGCCAGCGCAACGTCTTTGTCTCTTTCATCACCGTCGGGCACGGCGCGCAAGGCCATAATGTAAACCCGGTCAGCAATCCCGTCCATCCCGATCCCGTTATGACGTGAAGCGGCAATGATGCCCGCAACATGGGTTCCATGAGCCGGATCTTCGGCTGAGACATTGTTGTTCCCATAATGAATATCGTTCAGATCATTAAAATCATCCCCGACGATTTCCCGTCGTTCAGCGTTCGGATCAATGGAAAGATTTTTAAGCTTAACCCGGGAACTCTGGAGGTATTGGTCCGCCTCCTGTATGAACCAGCCCAGGGACATGTCGGGCGTCATTCCATATTTCCTGAAATAAGTCAGCGTATTTCTTTTTACTCTTGCAAAAGCAGAATCCGAAGGCTGATAGTCGATCACGTCACGCGCATAAATGGAATCTTTGCGAAGATTCAATTTCAGTATGCTGTCTGCTGAACGCATTTGTGGAATAACCTGATCCAGCAGGGCTACCGTCTGCTCCTGTTGCAGGGAATCCTTCAGGAAATATTTTCTTACTTTCTCACGGTAAAGGCTATCCGAAAATTGATCCGGATTATTTTTCCCGGGTGGCTGGTTTTTCAGTCTGAAATATTCACGGTAAGATTCATAACTCTCAATACGAATGTTTTTCCCGTTTTTCCCGCCCAGGAAATTCCATCCATGTATATCGTCCACATAACCGTTATGGTCGTCGTCAATTCCGTTCCCGGGGATCTCCTTTGGGTTTGTCCATATATGGCCGGCCAGGTCTTCATGCGCCGTATCCACGCCCATGTCAATCACAGCCACAATGACCGGGACCGCTTTTTTACCTTTCAGTAAATTTTCATAAGCCCTGTTTACGCCCGCTCCGAAAACGCTGTCTGTCCGGTAATCCAGCAGTTGCCAGCCATGGGCGTTGTAAACGGTTGACTGTGCATTTGCAAATTGAAATGAACATAAAAGATATGCCGATGTCACAGTACGTAAAAATGAAAACAGCTTCCCAACCTTCATCCGGAACTCATTTTGCAAGCTGGCAATTTATGCATTATTTCAGTTCCCGGCAACCCGTTTAACACTTAACTTGTATTGATTAATATCCGGAAACGAAAAATGGTCCCTTATCTTAAATACCTGCTTACGATTGCCTTTATTTCAGGCATTATTTTTTGTCTGCATTCCTGCAGGAAGGAAAAACTGTCGAACTGTTCGGGAAATTGTTCTGAACTTATAATTGCCGGCTTGATTTATGACAAGACAACGAACATCCCTTTAAGTAATCAAAACATTAACGTATCCCTTCACCAAAACCCCGGCTGCCTGATCTGTTCCAACCCCGATATCATCTCTGGTAAAACGGGGAAAGACGGACGTTTTAGATTAACTACTGAATTTGACACCACTTTATTAAGGGACAATTATTTAATCGTATCCTCTCCCATTCCCGCCATTTACCTTTTATATCCCGAACCGATTGGACCTCTGACGCCCGCAAATACCGTACAATCGTCCAGTATTGTATTTTACAGTCTGGATTCCACCGCAATCAATAATGATTCCGCCTCGATCAGTAATATTCATTTTGGCATATACCCAATGGCGCCGCTTCATATGAATTTTCACAGATCAAATGCCGCGATAGCATTTCAGACGCTGGATCTGGAAATAAATTTCGACGACAAAAATATGGGCTGGGGATTTTATATTACGAACACGAACAGGGACACTACATTGACCATCAATACCGCAGCAAATATTTTTACAAAAATTACATCTGTAAAATATATTTCACCATCCAATATTATTTCACAAACGGATTCCATAAAATGCGTTGTTAATGGGAACAACAATATCGATATCTATTACTAGCCCGCCATTCTCCTAAAAAACTTTAACTTGATACAAAAAAAAACAGCTTCCCTTCATATTCAGGATGAATCTTCTCAAACCCTTCAGAACAGCCGGCTCACTTTATAAGAATGCCTACAGCGGATTATCCCGTTCCACCTGGCTATTGTCGCTCGTGATGCTGGTGAACAGAAGCGGAACCATGGTCCTGCCTTTCATGACGATATACCTGACAAACATCGGATTTACTCTTTTTCAGGGTGGTATTGTTGTCGGGATCTTTGGCGCGGGCGCTTTGTGCGGAGGATATATCGGCGGAAAACTTACAGATAAAATCGGCTTTCATCGTATACAACTGGTCACGCTGGTTGGCGGCGGCTTCCTGTTTATTGTATTGGGCCTGATGAAAAGTTATGCACTGATCTGCACATTTACATTTATTCTAAGCCTGGTAAATGAAGCGTTTCGTCCGGCGAATAATACGGCTATAGCGATTTACAGCCGGCCAGACAACCGAACCAGGTCATATTCGTTGAACCGGCTGGCAATCAACCTCGGCTGGGCTATCGGCGGCACTTTGGGTGGATTCATTGCGTCTTTCAATTATCATCTCCTGTTCTGGATAGACGGTTTTACAAATATCATCGCAGCTTTCATGCTGTATTATCTATTGAAGCCTGCAGTAGCTGATGAAACAAAGCCGGATAAGGCCGTTCAGCCGGTCGAAAAAATCTCCCCGCTCAGAGATAAAAAGTTCAGGATATTTATTTGCCTTAGCATTTTATTCGCGCTTTGTTTTTTTCAGCTTTTTTCCACGATACCCGTTTATTATAAAGACGTATATCACATGTCTGAATTTTATATTGGTATTCTGATGGGCCTGAACGGGCTGATCATCGTAATCATTGAAATGGTCCTGATATTCCATCTGGAATCAAAGGACAGGAGCCTGCATATGATTTCTTATGGCCTGCTGCTTACTTCGCTTTCATTTCTCGTGTATATCATCCTGCCCCTGCATCCGCTGACCGCGCTGGTATCCATCATTCTGGTTACCCTGGGTGAGATCTATGCCATGCCATTCATGAATAATTATTGGGCAAGCCGGGCTTCATCGCATAACCGGGGTCAATACGCCGGCTACTATACCATGGCATGGTCCCTGGCCCAGGTACTGGGGCCAACCGGCGGTACCTGGATAGCAGGGCATTCTGGATTTAATAGTTTATGGTGGATCTCAGCTATCATTTGTCTGATCACGGGCATTTTATTCCGTACGCTGAAACTGCGGTAATCAGGATTTTCCTCCGAATACTTTTTTCAGCAGATCGGTTACCTGTGCAGCCGGATCTTTGCGAATTTTAATTTCTTCCTGTGCCACATAATAGAAAATACCATTGATCGCTTTTTGTGTGACATAGGATGACAGGTTCGGATCCACTTTGCTGAAGGTGGTCGGCAGTTTATTGTAGGTATCAAAAACATCTTTCCAATATTTTGTCGCCCCGGTTTTTTGCAGGGCCGAATCAATAACCGGCGTATATGCCTTGGTTAGTCCCGGAGTAGCGCTGTGACGGAGATAAGCGGTGGCTGAAGTATCAGAGCCTTTCAGAATATTCACCCCGTCGGTTACGGTCATGTTTTTGACCGCATTCACAAAAATCGGGGCCGCTGATTTGGAAGCATCTTCTGCTGCGTGGTTCATACTCGCAATGGCATCATCCACCAGTTTGCCCATTCCCAGGCCGCGCAGGGTTTTTTCCACTTTTTGCGCCTGCTCAGGCATCAAAATTTCGACGGCTTTATCATTCAAAAATCCGTTCGCCAGAGAGAGCCGGTCAGCGCTTTTTTGTGCGCCTATCGTGAGCGCCTGTTTGAGGCCCGCAACGATGTCATCCGAACTCAGGGAAGAACCACCGCCGCCGGTGATCTTTTTTTTAAGGCTGCCCAAAACATCACTGGATTGGCCCATGGCCGCTATTCCGCTGACAAGAAGTAAAATGGTAAGTAATTTTTTCATTGAATTGAATTTTTATGGGCGATTCGCCCCACCAGGTGTAAACGCTCCATTGCCAACTATATTACAAGGGAGCGGCCTAAAAGTATTGACAAAAAAACAAAGGAAATGTTAAGTCGCCAGACGAAAAAAGCATTCATCAGATAACAGGGAGTTCCTTATTTTTGCGGCTGCTAAAAAATATGTATGAAAAAATACGTTTTCCTTTTTTCACTTACCATCCTGGGTATTCATTTGTTTGCCCAGTCCAAGAAGAAGAAAGCAGCCAGGGCGGATGCCTTGCATGCGCCAGTCAGTTTGGTAACCCAGTCGGATTCCCTGAGTTACAGTATCGGCATCATGGTGGCTTCTTTTTATAAACAACAGGGTATTTCAAATATAAATGATACCCTGGTAAACAGGGCTATCCGGGATAAGATGAGTGGAGACAGTACCGTACTGAGTGAACAACAGTGTAACCAGGTCGTGATGTCCTATCTCGAAAAAGCAAAGGCCGAGAAAGCTGCAGCGGCTAAAAAACAAGGGGTTACTTTCCTTGCTGAAAACAAATCCAAACCAGGCGTGGTGACCACGGCCTCCGGTTTACAGTATATTGTTTTAAAAGAAGGGACCGGTCCAAAACCTGCTGCCACCGATAAGGTTAAATGTGATTATGAAGGAAAACTCATCGACGGTACCGTATTCGACAGTTCCACCAAACAGGGCCATCCTATTGAATTTACCGTGAACGGCGTAATTAAAGGCTGGACAGAAGCTTTGCAACTGATGAATACAGGCAGTAAATGGCGCCTTTTCATACCGTCTGACCTGGCTTATGGTGACCAGCCGATGGGTCCTGATATTAAACCCGGGTCAACTCTCATTTTTGATGTTGAGCTGGTCGAAATCGTAAAGTAATTTGGCAATAATTTCCAAATTTTCAAATTTTCAAATTTTCAAATTATATATACAGCTTCTCATAATACTCCGTAACCATTCGACCTGAATCAAACTGAAACCGTACATCTCCCATTCCGTTTTTTACTACCTGGCGCCAGCCATCTTTTTGTTCGTAAAACAAAGGGAGGATCTGATTTTGTAATACGTCATATAAGGAGTTCAGATCGAATTCGTCCTGTTCAGGAACCGTCATATTTGTGTAATCGGATTTCCCGATAACGAAACCATTATGACCATGGTTTATGAATTCGGGGATCCAGCCGTCGTTGGTTGAAAAATTCAGGGCGCCATTCATGGCAGCTGTCATACCGCTGGTACCGGAAGCCTCCCGGGGTACTCGTGGATTATTCAACCAGCAGTCGGCCGCCTGTTTCAATCTTTTGGACAAACTGAGCTCATATCCCGTTAACACAGCAACCTGCGGATATTCCTTGCTTAATTGGACCAGATAGTTAAAGTCGTTGATGGCAGGGTAATCCATCGGATATGGTTTTCCGGCCCAGATAACCTGGACGGGATATTTTTTATTATTGAGCAGTTCGGTAAATCTTTTCTTATCCCTTGCGATGAGATCGGCTCTTTTATAACCCGCAAACCGACGAGCCCAGACAATGGTGAAAATGTCCGGGTTTAACAACCTGCCCGTTTGATCGGCAACGATTTCAAAAGATCTTTTTTTCAGAAAACGCTTTCGGTCGTCCCACCAGAAATTGTCCCCTTCTTCCAGCTTTTTATACAGCTGTTTGTCGGCCCAATAAGTCCAGTTTTGCGCGTTGGTAATGTAGATGATCGGACAAATACCCGCATACTTGCTCCATAAGGCCCGCGAAACCTGTCCATGTAAACGAGAAACACCATTGGCAAGATGGGCGAAACGGAGCGCGGCCAGTGAATGGTTGAACAGATTGTCTTCCATACCCGTCAGCGCCGCCGCTTCTTCTATGGATAGTCCACAGAAATAACTCATTTCAAAACAAAGTTTCATGTCGTGCTTTTCATTACCCGCTTCTTCCGGTGTGTGCGTTGTAAAGACCAGCCTCTTTTTTACTTCTGAAATATTTTTGTTGTATTTCTGGTAGAGATAAAAAGCGGCACTGATGCCGTGTGCTTCGTTTAAATGATACAGGTCGGGCTGAAAGTTAAGCAGGTCCACGAGTTTCGCCCCACCCACGCCGAGCAGAATGAACTGCGCAACTTTGGTTGCCAGGTTGGCATCATATAACCGGTGACAAATGGTTTGAGAAACATAGTCATTTTCCGTCAGATCCGTGCTCAAAAGGAAAAGGGGCGCTCCGTTAAAAGTTTCGGGAGCCAGGTAATAGGCTTTCACCCAAACCGGATGATCGTGAATATTAATCTGGAACTTGATGCCCGTATCCTGTAAAAAAGGATACTGTTTTTCAACCCAGGTTACCTGCAGGCTCTGATCCTGGTTTCTGGCCTGATCATAGTAACCATATTTCCAAAGGATTCCTATAAAAATCGTGTTCAGACGCAATTCATATGCACTTCGGACATGCGAACCGGCCAGGAATCCAAGACCGCCGCTATATATTTTTAACGGTTGATGAACCGCAAATTCCATAGAGAAATAGGCTACTTTTTTTGAAAAACGGGGATCTGTAGCGTAAGGGACTGCAAAATTTGTAAAATTCATAGTGATTGAGTAAACGGATACAGTTTTGATTTATTTTATTTTTATCGTCGTTTGGACTTTGCCGGTTTCGCATTGGCTTCTTTGTGCCTGGAATACACTCCATCGAAATAACAACGGATATCCCGGTGATTTCCACAGCCTTCCAATTCTTTCATGCGGACGTTTTTTTCGCTGAAATTAAACTCAAGCGAACAGGGATCCCCGTTCGCAAGATAGCGGGCAACTGTGGAAGAAACAAAACGCGCTTCTCCTTTCAGCTCCCCTTTACAATTCCCGTTGTCCTTTTCAAAGTGTACGAAAAAACGGATCAGGGAATTATTTCTTCCATCCCGGAAAGAAATAAAATTTCGTTTATCCTGGATATAATCTCCCGAGAATTTATGTTTATGGGCAAGCGTATCAATGGGATTGTAAATCTGGGCCATTTTCGCCCTTCCCTCATTAGATTCTGTCATGATCAGGGTAAATACACCCTCCGCATTATAGACATACACGGTCCGTACAAAAAAATTCCGTCCGTCTGCATCCTTCCGTAACCGGCTTACTGAAATCGCATACTTGTTATCAATGGAAGCAGCGTAACGGATATCAGAATCCTCATCCCGGATAATCAGGGGCATTCCGGTCCGGAATTTTCCATCATTGTCCAAACAGACCACATAAAGGATTTTTTTAGAAGTGCTCAGCGCCTTGATAAAGAGATAGGTTTCTCCTTTTTTGACCACCAGTTTGCCTGAGGCATATAATCTGAGCTTTTGCGTTTTTCCAAAATGTTTTTGAATCAGGGAATCGGAAATAAATTGTTTAAAGACAGAAAAAGTCAGCGGAGTATCTGCAGTCTTTTTTGACAGGGAGCTGTCCACAAAACTAACCGGCAGGTTTAGCGGTCGGAACATGGCCAGGAAATCTTCCGGTTCTATTTTTTTGATCTCTCCACCGGTGTCGGCGGATTTATGCCTGCAGCACATAAAAAAGGCAAAACCAGCAAAAACAAGCGTCATTTTCAAAAATCGCATGCCATCCAATTGAAAATCAAATGTAAGATTCAGCAATTACCCGGCCTCCTATTATTTTCCCCGAATTATTGGTAACAAATTTTAGATTTGTCCCTACAGGAACGATCCATCCCCCGATAAATACCTGTTCAAGCCAATGAAGCACATCCAGTACAGTGATCTTTCCCTCGGTGAAGTGCACGGATCTGTTGAAATAAACAATTCAGCACCCCGCTGGAAACAAATTTTTTCCTTTTTCGGTCCTGCTTACCTGGTTAGTGTCGGTTATATGGATCCGGGCAATTGGGCGACCGATATTGCCGGCGGCAGCCAGTTCGGTTATCGCCTGCTCTGGGTGTTGCTGATGAGTAATATCATGGCGCTGATCCTGCAGAATTTATCTGCCCGGCTGGGAATCGTGCGCGGAAGGGACCTGGCGCAGGCAAACCGGGAAGCATATCCAAGAGTTGTAAATTTCTGCCTGTACCTCCTGGCTGAAATTGCCATTACTGCCTGTGACCTGGCAGAAGTGCTGGGTATGGCCATTGGAATTCAGTTATTGACCGGTCTGCCCCTCGTTTATGGAGTCGCCATTACAGCTCTTGATACCTTTCTCCTTTTGTTTCTCCAGCGGCTGGGCATGCGAAAAATGGAAGTTTTTATTTTAAGCCTGATCGCCATCGTGGGATTGTCATTTTTCATTGAAATCTTCCTGGCGAAACCCAGTCTGGGAGAAATAAGCCGGGGATTGATTCCCTCCCTGCCCGGCGCTGCCGCTTTATATGTAGCTATCGGTATCATCGGAGCTACCGTTATGCCCCATAATCTTTACCTGCATTCGGCTCTTGTCCAAACCAGGAAGATCAAAAGAGAAGATAGGTATATAAAACAGGCATTAAAACTGAATTTTCTGGATTCTGCCATTGCCCTGAACCTGGCATTTTTTGTAAATGCCGGTATCCTGATCCTGGCCGGTGCCGTTTTCTTCAAGTCAGGCCGAACCGGGGTCGGGTCCATCCGGGAGGCCCACCAGCTCCTCTCCCCCCTGTTGGGATCCTCCCTCGCTTCCACCCTTTTTGCCGTTGCCCTGATTGCGGCCGGACAAAGTTCAACCATCACCGGAACGCTTGCCGGACAAATCGTTATGGAAGGCTATCTGCGGCTCCGCATCAATCCTTTATTACGCAGGCTCATAACCCGGCTTCTGGCCATCATTCCTGCTGTAATCGTCATTGGGATTTCGGGTGAAAACAGAGTTGACCAGCTCCTGATTTTCAGCCAGGTTATACTCAGCCTGCAGCTGGGGTTCGCCGTGATCCCCCTGATTCATTTTGTATCAGACAAAAATAAGATGGGTATTTTCCGCATAAAAATGCTAACGCGTTTTTTTGCCTGGACCATTGCAGCCCTCCTGCTTTACCTCAATCTGAAACTGGTTATGGAAGAGGGTGGACATTTATTCGGCCTGCCTGGATATTGGATCTGGAAAATATTGTCCATTGTCGTGTTGCTCGGCGCCCTGGTTCTTTTAGCCTATATCCTTATTCATCCCCTGTTGAGTAAGGCCATTGTTAAAGATATTACCCTGCACGGCCAGAGCAATGCCATCACCCGGCTGGAAATTCCAAAATTCAGAAAAATCGCCGTTGCCCTGGATTTCAGCCGGCTTGACGAAAAACTACTGGCATTTGCCATCGGACAGGGTGGAACGGAAAGCAACTATATATTAATCCATGTGGTCGAAAGCGCTTCCGCCCGGATGCTGGGTAAACAAAGCGATGACCTGGAAACCCGGACCGACCAGGAGCGCCTGAACAGTTATCAGCAGTCTCTTGAAATAAATAACTATAAAGCGGTTACGCGTCTGGGTTATATCCACCGGACAAAAGAAATCGTGCGCATCGTGAAAGAAGAAGAGGCAGAGATCCTGGTTATTGGCGCCCATGGCCACACCGGATTAAAAGATTTTATTTATGGGGAAACCGTAAATACGGTAAGGCATGAACTAAAAATCCCGGTTCTTATCGTGAATTTATGAGGGTCTTTTCATTAGATGTTTTAGGCGGCTAAAAGTTTCCGGTTTCATATTCAGGTATGAAGCCAGGTATTTCTGGGGAACCCGCTGAAGGAGATTCCCATTGTTCCGGATAAAGTTTATAAATCGCTCCTGGGAAGTCAGGCGAACCCGGTTGTATTCAAAACTTTCTTTCTTAAGATATTCCTGGGTGGCAATCAGTCTGCCCAGTCTTTCCATTTTCGGACTAAATTCATAGAGCTTTTCTACATTTTCAATGGTTATGGACAGTACGACCATGGGCTCCAGGGCTTCCACAGAAAAATGAGATGGTTCACCCGACATAAAAGAATCGTAACAGCAAATGATTTCGTTTTCCCTGGAAAACTGCATGACCATTTCCTCGTTCTTCCGGATAAAATATTTACGGGCCAATCCCTGAAGAATATAATTCAAATACTTTTCCACTTCCCCTTCTTCAACCAGTTTCTCTCTTTTTTCGAAATTCCGCAATTCAAATAAACCAGACAGATAATTAAATTCCTGTTCGCTTAGGGAAACATAATTTGATATGTATGATTTTACGATATCAATTAATTCCATGGAGGAGGTTTGACTTGTAAGGTACCAAGTTGTTGGAGACGTGACAAATAATTATACCTCCGAATTAGTGGTTAGCGGCCAGTCTTAATCGGCACATTGGCACATTGGCACATTAGCACATTTTCAGTAGGTTTGCTGACTTTTCTATAAAAAAATATATCATGGCAAACAAAATTAAAGTGGTTAATCCTGTGGTTGAACTGGACGGAGATGAAATGACAAGGATCATCTGGAAATTTATTAAGGACAAACTGATTCTTCCTTACCTGGAACTGAACATAAAATATTTTGACCTCGGCATAGAATCCAGGGATCAGACCAATGACCAGATAACCGTAGATGCCGCCAATGCCATTAAACAGATTGGGGTTGGAATTAAGTGTGCCACCATTACACCCGATGAGGCACGTGTGGAAGAATTCCATTTAAAACAAATGTGGAAGAGCCCCAACGGAACAATCCGCAACATACTGGACGGAACCGTATTTCGCGAGCCCATTGTAATAAAAAATATTCCGAGACTGGTTACCAACTGGACGGCCCCTATCATTGTGGGAAGGCATGCGTTCGGAGATCAGTACCGCGCAACCGATACGGTGATAAAAGGAAAAGGAAAACTGACCATGACATTTTCACCTTCGGATGGAGGACAGCCCCAGGTATTTGACGTGTACGATTTTAAGGGAGATGGCGTGGCCCTATCCATGTATAACACGGATGAAAGTATCCGCGGATTTGCCAGGAGTTGTTTTAACATGGCGCTTAGCAAAAAATGGCCGCTCTATCTTTCAACCAAAAACACAATTCTTAAAAAATACGACGGGCGGTTTAAAGATATTTTTGAAGAAATCTATCAGCAGGAATTCAAACTGAAATATAAGGAGGCAAATATTACCTATGAGCACAGGCTGATCGATGATATGGTGGCAAGCGCCCTGAAATGGAATGGAAACTTTGTCTGGGCCTGCAAAAATTATGATGGCGACGTGCAAAGCGACACCGTTGCTCAGGGATTCGGTTCACTGGGACTCATGACTTCGGTTCTGATCACCCCTGACGGAAAGATCATGGAAGCAGAAGCCGCTCATGGTACAGTTACCCGGCATTATCGTGATTTCCAGGCAGGGAAACCAACTTCCACCAACCCGATCGCCTCTATTTTTGCCTGGACCCGCGGCCTCGCATTTCGAGGTAAGTTAGATGGGAACCAGGATCTCATCCGGTTTTGTGAAAATCTGGAGCAGGTATGTATTGAAACCGTGGAAAGTGGGAAAATGACCAAGGACCTGGCTATATGCCTGCATGGAAACAAAGTAACAGCGGGAAAAGACTATCTCAATACGGAAGAGTTTCTGGATGCGATTGACCAGAATCTTAAAAAGAAAATCGGATAACAGAAAGCCACCTCTTTCCGTGAGTCCGTGATGAAACAGACTGACAGAAAGAGATGGCTTTCCTCTAACGATTGTTTACCTGATAAAAATATTATTTCTTCGCTGAATCTACTGCCTTCTTTGTAGTGTCTTTCATGGCAGCTGCAGATGTATCAGTTTTCACTGTAGTAACGCTATCAGTCTTTACGGTTGTAGAATCCGTTGTAGTCGTAGAGCTTGAAGAGCCATTACATGCTGCAAATGCGCCGATTGCTAAAACCGCTAATAATTTTTTCATTGTTATGTGTTTGTTTGTGAAAGATTTAATGGTTAATACCCGGAATGGAAAAAAGTAACCTGCCCGCTGATCAAAAATTGGCATAATTTATTTATTCTTTTGTAATACATTGATCTTTAAACCGTTACGATGGCACTTGCAGTTTGTTCCCTTTTTGTATAATTTAAAAAAGATGCCCGCCACTGTTTTTTTGACTTTTCCATTTTCAAATGGGTTACGATTCTTTACTTTCAGTATTAAATAAAGCACCGGGTGACTACTGACAGTAATGAGCAAGAGCAATTGAAGGGGTTGGCATCAAATGACCGAAAAGCTATAGAAACCATTTATCGGAATCATTATAGCATGATTCAGACCTTGATTATCAACAATAGCGGTACTTCTGATGACGCACGGGATATCTTTCAGGAAGCGCTGATCGTTTTATACGAAAAGGCTAAATCAGGCAGTTTTGAATTACACGCGCAGCTGAAAACTTATATCTATGCTGTGTGCCGCCGATTGTGGTTGAAAAAGCTGGTATTGCAGCAACGATTTTCAGGGGACCTGGCCAATGCCCCGGAAACGATGGCCACGGATGAAGACGTTGAAATGTTTGAACAACGGACGCGTGATTTTGAAATGATGGAGCGGGCACTGCAGAACCTCGGAGAACCTTGTAAGGAACTCCTGGAGAGTTATTACTTGCGTAAAAAAAATATGTCGGAAATTGCGAAGGAATTTGGTTACACGAATGCGGACAATGCCAAGAATCAGAAATACAAGTGTTTGATGCGGCTGAAAAAAATATTCTTCGGACATTATAATAACAATTCATAAAACAAGGAAATGGACGAGAGGCTGATTTTGGAATCTATAGAAAGATATATCCGGGGCGAAATGCTTCCCGAGGAAAGAAAATTTTTTGAGGAACTCAGGAAATCAAATCCGGGTGTCGACCAGATGGTGGTTGAACATACCGTATTCCTGCACCTGATGGAAAAATATGGTGACCGGAAAAGTATAAAGTCAACCCTGCAGAACGTTCACAATGAGCTTTTCGAATCCGGTCAGATTAAGCAGTCACAGGAGACCCGGGTTGTTCGCCTTTGGTTAAAATACCGAAAAGTAATTGCCGTAGCGGCTTCGATAGCGGGTATAACGGCCCTGGCCATCAGTGGAATTACTTCATATTATGCCCCGAGAAGGCCCAATACGCAGATACAGGACCTGAGCCGGAAGGTTTCCATGTTGGTTCAGGGACAAAAATCCATTAACGACAAACTCAATAAAACACAGGTGAAAGTACCTGTGGAAGCAGATTTTAAACTCGGCGGTACCGGGTTCATGATTGATCCGAGGGGGTATATTGTTACCAATGCCCACGTGATCGGCAATTCAACCGTAGTCATTGTACAAAATAATAAGGGACAGGAATTCAAAACAAAGATTGCTTATATCAGTCCTACCGCAGATCTCGCGTTTCTGAAAATTGTGGACAGCGATTTTAAATCATCCGCTGTTTTGCCCTATTCAATCAGTAAAGGAAATATAGAACTTGGAGAAGCCATTTTTACCCTTGGTTATCCAAGAGATGAAATTGTTTATGGTGAAGGTTACCTGAGTGCGAAAACGGGCTACCGTGGCGACACGCTGGCCTGCCAGATCGCCGTAGCGGCAAACCCCGGAAACAGCGGTGGACCCGTGCTGGATAAAAACGGGGAAGTGATCGGCGTACTGAGTAACCGCCAGCTACAAACCCAGGGCGCCGTGTTTGCGATCCGTTCCAAAAATATTTACATGGCGCTTGACGATATGAAATCAGATTCCAGTCTGGCTTCGATCCGTTTACCACAGACCTCTGCAGTCAAAAATATGGATCGCGTGCAGCAGGTTAAAAAAATACAGGATTTTATCTATCTGGTAAAAAGCTACTAACTCATTATTAATTATTGATTATTAATGCCAGGTTGAATCAGAATAACTGTTTATCAGGCTACGTATGAACTTTACAATAATCCATAATCAATAATTAAAAAAGTTTGGCTGGATATTCCCCGCCTGCCACGAGATTGTTAATGCTTTCCTGAACGCCGGGTGCGTCTTCTTTGTAAGTAACCCCAAACCAACTCGAAGCAGTCGGAATTATTTTAATCTGACCGTTGCCTTCGTGGATAAAACGGTCACCAATAATGGGAATAAAAAATTCTGATTTCGGATCCTGGCCGCTTTTTGCGAGGAATTCCCGGAATATCTTTTCAATGAACGGGAACACGAAGGAGTCGAAGCACCAGAAATTCATAGAAACCTTTGCCTTATCGGGAACCTGAAAAGTTTTACCTCCTTCTTCATAGGTAATTTTGCCCTCTTTATTCCGGTATATCTTGGTTCTTTCATGAATGGATACCAGGTTATTATTATTGTCCACCTCACAAACTCCCCGGCTGACGGAACCATTTTCTGAAAGCGTTTTTGCCAGGTCATAGCCGATAATGCTATAGGTTGAAGGATTACAAGCCGAGGTCAGGAAACCGTAAGCTTTTTCAAAAGCGTCCCTTCCGTAAAAATCATCGGCATTGATAACAGCGAAAGGATCCTGGATAACTGGCTTTGCACAAAGAACGGCGTGGGCCGTTCCCCAGGGTTTGGTCCTTTCGGGCGGAACTACGAATCCATCCTCCAAAAAAGATCCCATTTCCTGGTAAACGTATGCGGTTTCCACTTTTTTACCCCATTTCGGTTCGAATATATTCTTGAAATCAGTAGCAAAATCTTTCCGGATGATGAAAACAATTTTTTTGAAACCACTTTGAATCGCATCATAAATGGAATAATCCATAATCGTTTCTCCGGAAGGACCGAATGACTGAATCTGCTTCATACTTCCATAACGCGATGCCATGCCGGCAGCGAGTATCAATAAGGTTGGTTTCATTACCGTAATTTTAATGCGAGGTGAAATTAATTAATAAACGTAATAGCGAACAAGATTTATCGTGGTTGCTTTAGTGCCTGACTTAGAAAATATCAGCCTGGACCGATGGGATCATCCGATGTTCAGGCAATATGCAATATGCGCAGACGTATTGCGGCTGGATAAAATCCATCCGGAAATATCAGGTAACAAATGGTTTAAACTGAAATATTATCTCGAAAAAGCCAGAGAGACAAATAAACAAAAACTGGTCAGTTTTGGAGGTCCTTATTCGAATCATCTACTGGCCCTGGCAGCTGCCGCTAGATTAAATAATTTTTCCTCCATCGGATTCATCCGGGGAGAAGAACCCAAGAGAATGTCCCACATTCTACTTGCTGCCAGAGAATATGGAATGGATCTCCGGTTTCTTTCCCGCGAAGAATACAACCGCAAAAAAAAATCTGCCGGATTCAATAATCCGGGTGAATTCGAACCAGATACGCTACCGATTCCGGAAGGCGGGTCGGGTACTGAAGGACTCCGTGGCGCTGAAGAAATTTTGTCCGTTATTGATCCCGGTCCTTACTCCCATATCTGTTGCGCCGTCGGTACCGGGACAACACTGGCCGCGTTAATCAATAACAGCAGACCCGGTCAGAAATTAATCGGCGTTTCCGTGTTGAAAGGCACCCGGGATTTTGAACCGATGAATATTTCGTGGATAAAAAATAAGCCGGACCTGCTGAATGTACAAATTGTTCATGCGGATCATTTTGGGGGATATGGGAAATATTCAAAATCCTTACTTGATTTTATGAACGAGGTTTATTCAGAATCCGGCATTCCCACCGATTTTGTATATACCGGAAAACTCTTTTATTCTATTACACGAATGACCTCCATAAAAGCGTTTATACCAGGAAGCCGGATCCTTGTTTTGCACACCGGCGGCCTCCCGGGAAACCGTTCCTTGGAAGCCGGCCTGCTCCGGTTTTAAGCGGCGGCTGAAAAGGGTGCTTCCCTTATCTTTGCCGGTATCTGAGATTAAAGATAAGTTCGTGCCATGCGTCTTTTTTTTGTACTGTTTTCATTTTCCATTTTTATCCTGCCCTATGCAAAAGCACAGGATACCCTGCCCGGTTTTACGGCTTCGCTGAAGTCCAATGGGAAAGTGCTGATCAGCTGGCGAAACAGTTATCCGTCTACCAACCAGATCAGTATTCAACGATCTACCGACAGTCTCCGAAATTTTACAACACTGATAACAGTTCCCGATCCCAGGATCCCTGAAAATGGTTTCGTGGACAGTAAAGCCAATGGAACAAAAATGTTCTACAGGATCTTTATTTTATTCCCGAACAGTAAATACTTGTTTACAAAGTCCAGAAGGGCCCGGGCAGAACCCGTTGAGCAACCCTCGCTGGCTATAAAATCCCCCCCGAAGGACAAACCAAAAACACCGGTTCAGCCTGGACAGGAAAAACAAATAAAGGCTCCTGGTGATCTGGCAAAAATACCGGCAGTCAAGCCGCCGGAAGAAGAAGAAAAATATCTGATCCTTCCAAAAATTGACAATTCGAGGATTTACTATATGGCGGAAAATACGAACCTTAAAAAACCATCAGTAAATAATCCCGGGAAAATAAAAACGCCTACAATTGAAGTGGAAAAAATCCTGTTTGTAAAAAAAAGGGATTCTGTGATCATGCAACTGGCCGGCAATCAGGTCCGCCGGTTTAGCGATTCCCTGGTAAAACAAACCAAAGACACTTTATTCTTTGTAAATGCGGATACTCTTCAAATCAGGCCCTATGTGGAAATTTATAAAGAGCCAAAAGAAGTTTATAAAATTTCACCCTTTGTATTTACGGCCAAAGATGGAAATATAATGATCGCCCTGGCAGATTGCAACCGAAAAAATTACTCTGTCGCATTTTATGAAACCGATAATACGCCGGTCCTGGAAGTAAAAGATATCCGGGATTCGATGCTCACGGTCGACAAGACAAATTTCGGTCATTCCGGCTGGTTCCGCTTCGAATTGTATGAAGACGGAAAATTGAAAGAGAAGAATAAACTGCTTATTCCGAGAGAATAGGAGGAAAGTATGGGAGTATGGGAGTATGGGAGTACTAATAATTCATTATTAATAATTAATGAAGCTTTCTTCCATGGCAAATAATTCGGCTTCAAAAATTTCTTCAAAATGTGTTTTAAGTTTTTCTTTTACTTCGGCCAGGTCAATGTTCCGGTCTAATTCGCGCGCCAGGGAACTCACCTGTTTATTTTTGATGCCGCAGGGTATGATGCCATCAAAATATTGAAGATCCGTATTGATATTAAATGCAAATCCATGCATGGTAATCCACCGGCTGCACCGAACGCCGAATGCCGCAATTTTTCTTTCCCTGCCCACCACACCTGGTTCAATCCATACCCCCGTTTCTCCGCTTGACCGTTCTCCCAGAATCCCATATTCTGCCAGCGTCCGAATGATAATCTCTTCGAGATTGCGCAGGTATTTGCCAATATCAGTTCCAAACTTTTCAAGATCAAGGATGGGATAACCGACAATTTGTTCCGGCCCGTGAAAGGTAATATCACCTCCGCGGTTTGTTTTTATAAACAGAATCCCGCGCTCCTGTAATTCTTCCTCGGTCCATATCACATTTTCTTCGTGACCCGTTTTACCCAACGTGTATACTGGCGGGTGTTCGACGAAAAGCAGGTAGTTGGTGGTTGAATTTTTCCGCTGCTTTTGCTGAGCCGAATGATACCGTGTCTTAATTTCAACATTCTGTTTCAAGAGCCTTTCCTGGTATTCCCAGGCTTCCGTATATGGCATCATACCTAAGTCCCTGAAAAAAACGGGCTGCTTTTGCATTCGGCAAATTTACGTCTTTAAGCTGAAAGCCTACTTCTTGCGCCTAACGCCTAACGCCTAACGCCTAACGCCTAACGCCTAACGCTTAACGCTTAACGCAATTGAAAATGTACAAAACGAAGTATGTATGTAAAAAATGCAGAAGTACATTCCTCTCATTACATTATCAGCATAGCGTTAAGCGTTAGGCGTTAAGCGTTAAGCGTTAGTTTGAGCTTTAAGCTTAAGAATGTAATTTTGCAAATGCCTGATAAATTAAATGGAACCGCTGACGAAGATCCGGACAAGAAAAATGATCCTGAGCCGGAAATGAACGGTTCTTATTCGGCGTCCCTGTTGAATGGAGATGATGGAGCGGAATTTTCCGAGGTTTTGTATGAACGGATGAACCTGGTTGTTGACAAAGGCCAGGAGCCCGTGCGACTGGATAAATTTCTGACGGCGCGTATTGAAAATATCTCCCGTAATAAAGTGCAGCAGGCCATCGATGGTGGACGGGTGCTGGTGAACAATAAAATGACATCGGCCAATTATAAAATCCGGCCGGGAGACAATATTGTTTGTTTTTCTGACAGGCAGGTGATGGGTGAGGAAATTATCCCGGAGAAAATGCCCCTGGATATATTTTATGAGGATGAAGAAGTGCTCATCATCAATAAACGAGCCGGACTGGTGGTTCATCCGGCATCTGGAAATTATTCAGGTACGCTCATCAACGGAGTAGCTTACTACCTGCATGAAAAAAATAAGTCTATCACGGAAGAAACCTTACCGCGTTTTGGTCTGGTACACCGGATCGACAAAAATACCAGCGGACTCCTGGTGCTTGCCAAAACAAGCCGGGCTGTAGCCAGTCTCGCGAAACAATTCTTCGATCACACGGTAAAACGGCAATACGTGGCGTTGGTTTGGGGTGATTTGGAGGAAGATAAGGGAACTATCATCGCCCATGTAGGACGACACCAGCGTTTCCGTAAATTATTCGAAGCCTATCCCGAGGGCGATCATGGAAAAGAAGCCATTACACATTATGAGGTACTGGAACGATTTGGTTACACAACCCTGGTGAAATGTGTTCTGGAAACCGGGCGGACCCATCAGATCCGCGTACATATGAAATATATCGGTCACCCGTTGTTCAATGATGAGACGTACGGTGGGGACAAAATATTAAAAGGAACGATTTTCAGTAAGTATAAACAGTTTGTAGAGAACTGTTTTACGATCTGCCAGCGTCAGGCACTCCATGCCAAGACAATCGGATTTATTCATCCGGTTACCGGGGAAGAAATGTTATTTGAAAGCGAACTCCCGGATGATATGAGAGAAGTGATCCAGAAATGGCGGATTTATGCCCAGCGCGTAACGCCAGGCGCTTAATTCCCCGGTTTTCAGCCCGAAAAATTCATTTTATAGTCCACGCTGACTTTCCCTTTTGAGATATCATCGAGTTTTCCTTTTAGCAATTTTCGTTTCAGGGGTTTGAGATAGTCGATGAATAATTTTCCTTCGATATGATCATACTCATGGAGTATAACCCGGGCCGTTAACCCGTTAAAGGTCTTTGTATGTCGCTGAAATTGCTGGTCATCATATTCGAGGGTCACTTCTTCATTGCGCATAATTTCTTCCCGGATCTTGGGGATACTCAGGCAACCTTCGGTATATGGCCAGGGCTCACCGTTTAATTTCAGGATCCTTGCATTGATGAAAACCTCTTTCATACCGGGTTCGTCAGGATATTTACCTTTCTCATCCTCATCCAGGTTATTAAAGATCTGGGTGCTGTCGATCACAAACAGTCGGATCGTCTTATTGACCTGGGGAGCAGCCAGCCCCACCCCACTGCTCTCATACATGGTTTCCCACATATCTTCAATGAGTTTGTCGAGCTGGGGGTAATCCCGGTTAATCTCCTTTCCTTTGGTCCTGAGAACCTGTGCGCCATATGCTATAATAGGCAGAATCATAATTACAAAAATACATTCTTAGACCTAAAGCTCAAACTAACGCCTAACGCCTAACGCAATTGAAAATGAATATAACGAAGTATGTATGTAAAAAATGCTGAAGTACATTCCTCTCATTACATTATCAGCATAGCGTTAAGCGTTAAGCGTTAGGCGTTAAGCGTTAAGCGTTAAGCGTTAAGCTTTTGAAAGATATTCCTGCAGCATCATCGCAGCTGCCACCTGGTCCACGTGGCCCTTTTCCTTACGCCGGCTTTTTTTCATACCCATATCGACCATGGCCCGGGAAGCCATAACTGAACTATACCTTTCATCTACAGATTGAATAGGAATCGTGGGAAATTTCTTTTGAAGAATTCCTTTGATACGGTGTACGTCTGCCGTGAGGTCGGTCGGGCTGCCATCCAGGTTCCGGGGATCCCCGATCAGGATCAACTCAACGGATTCCTTTTTCAGATATTCTTCAAGAAAAGTAAAAATCCTTGCGGATTCAACAGTGGTCAGGGCAGAAGCTATTATTTTTAAGGGGTCCGTAACGGCAATACCGGTTCTTTTTAATCCATAGTCAATTGCCATGATTCTTGCCATGACACATTAATGTTTATGGGTGATAAAAATATCCGTAATTACGAAAAGGGCAAAAACCACACTCGCTATTCCGTTGGCTGTCATAAAAGCCAGGTTGACACGGCTAAGGTCGTTCGGCTTTACAATCATATGCTGATATATCAACATGCCTGAAAACAAAATCGTACCAGCCCAATACCAGGCGCCGAATCCACCCGTCATTCCAGCCATGATAACAAAAATGGCACTCAGAACGTGTAAAATACTGGAAATCTGAAGCGCCTGGATTTTGCCAAATGCCATCGGTATGGAATAAAGATTTTCTGACTTGTCGAAATCAACATCCTGCATGGCATAGATGATATCAAATCCACTAACCCAGCAAATCACCGCTCCGGAAAATAACAGCGGCAACATTTCAAAACGACCGGTCACAGACAGGAAAGCTCCAATAGGTGCCAGAGATAATCCGATGCCCAGCACAAGATGACAAAGCGCCGTAAACCGCTTGGTATAACTATAAAATAAGATAACAAATAAGGCGATGGGTGACAGGAAAAAGCAAAGCGGATTGATAAACCAGCAGGTGAGTATAAAAAGGACACAACAAATAATCACAAAACGCAGGGCGCTATGAGGTGCAATCAGGCCGCGCGGGATTTCGCGGATGGCCGTCCTTGGATTACGGGCGTCGAAGTGTCTGTCCAGATAACGGTTAAATGCCATCGCTGCACTTCTGGCGGTGACCATACAGATCAACACGAGGAAAAATCGAACGATGAAAACCGGGATCCCGGGCGGATATCCTTCATGAATGACATGGGTTCCATAGATGCCCAGAAAGAAACCAATCAAAGCAAATGGAAGGGCAAATAAAGTGTGCGAAAATTTTATTAGACTTAAATAATTTCTAAAACCAGACATAGGTGAATGTATAAATTGAGAATTAAATGGATGATCTGACCAGCTCCCATAAAACCATTCCGGCAGCTACAGAAACATTGAGCGAATGTTTCATGCCGAACTGGGGAATTTCTATACAGGCATCGCAAACCGTAAGCAGTTCCTGGCTCACACCCTCTACTTCATTCCCAAATACCAACAGCATTTTCTCGCCGGCCCTTATTTGAAAATGTTGCAAAGGAATACTTCCTTCCACCTGCTCCACTGCAACAATCCGGTAGCCGGAGGTTTTCAGGTCATGAACGGCTTCCAAAACCCTGTCCACATATTTCCATTTTACTGTTTCCGTTGCCCCCAGGGCCGTTTTATGAATATCCCGGTGCGGGGGACGTGGGGTATATCCGCAGAGATAAATGGCTTCCGTCAGAAAGGCATCTGCTGTTCTGAAAACGCTACCCACATTATGCATGCTCCGGATATTTTCAAGCAGAAGAATAACTGGCATTTTCCCGGCCTGTTGAAACTCAGCTTTGTTCTTGCGCGGAAGTTCATCCATCCGAAGTTTTCGCATCATGCAAATATACGCTTAAGGCTTAAAGCCTAAGGCATAACGCGACCCAAATACGGGTTTTGGTAAAGTGCCCTATTGTATAGTTACGACCCATTTTTAGTGATTGGCCGTTGGCCTTTCAAAGCAATTATACATTATCAAATTTTCAAATTGCTTTAGGCTTTGCGCTTTAAGCTTTGTGCTAACGAAGGCTTTTTGCTTACGAAGGCTTTACGCCTTTTTAAGTTGTTCACAACGGGGAAAACCCTGTAATTTTTGAGGATCGCTTCCTTACATTTGCCGCATCCGGCGCGTAAAGATCCTGTTAATCAGCGACGGACTCCTCATGTCGAATATTCCAGCAGACACTCCTCTGATGCAGCAACACCGGGCGATAAAACAAAAATATCCGGATGCCATACTTTTGTTTCGTGTGGGTGACTTTTATGAGACCTTCGGTGAAGACGCTATTCATGCTTCACGGATCCTGGGCATAACACTCACTAAGCGCAATAATGGTTCGGCCTCTTCCAGTGAGCTGGCGGGTTTCCCGCATCATGCCCTTGATACGTATCTGCATAAACTGGTGAAAGGTGGATTCCGGGTGGCAATCTGCGATCAGCTTGAAGATCCCAAACTCGCCAAAGGCATTGTCAAACGCGGTGTCACGGAAATGGTTACACCCGGCACTGCCACGCAGGACAAACTCCTGGAACACCGCAACAACAATTTCCTGGCAGCCATACATTACGGTGATCCGATTCTGGGCATCGCCTTCCTGGATATTTCTACGGGAGAATTTTTTACAACCGAAGGTCAGGCTGATTATATTGATCAACTCCTGCAAACCCTAAAACCGGCTGAAGTAATTTTTCAGCGGAATCATCAAAAAGTCTTTAAAGAAACCTATGGTGAAAGCTTCTATACCTATTCGCTGGAAAGCTGGGTATTTGATGAAGCGTATGCAAGGGGAAATCTGCTCAGGCATTTTCAAACGCATTCATTAAAAGGATTTGGAATCGATTCCCTGGAACAGGGTATAATCGCTGCCGGGGCGATCATACATTATCTGAAAGACACGGAACATCCGCACCTGCAGCATATCACATCCATTCAAAGGCTTGACAGGGAAAATTATTTATGGATGGATCAGTTTACCGTCCGTAACCTCGAACTTCTGCCTGGCGGGGAACACCGTTTCTCCTTATTACAGACGCTCGACAATACGGTTTCTCCCATGGGAGCCCGCCTGATGAAGCGATGGATGCTCATGCCTTTAAAAGATCTTCTTCCAATCCACGAAAGGCTCGATCTGGTGGAATTCTTTATAAAGGAACCTGACCTGCGCACACAACTGATCCATCATATAAAACTTTGCGGCGATATGGAAAGAATGATTGCCCGCATTCCCTCAAAAAAAATCAGTCCCCGCGAAGTATTGCAACTTGGACGCGGCCTTCATGAAGTTTTGCGTATACAACAGCTAGGTTCAGATGTCCGGCAACCCTATTTAAGACGACTGACGGAGTTATTAAATCCCTGTTTGCGGATGGCGGACCAGATCCTGGCCGAACTGGTAGAAAATCCCCCGGCGCTGGCGCATAAAGGAAATTTAATCCGGCAGGGCGTGAACCCGGATTTGGATGAACTTCGGAACATTGCCTCGGGTGGAAAACAATGGCTGGCTGAATTACAACAGAAAGAATCCCTGGCAACCGGGATCTCATCCCTTAAGATCAGTTTCAACAATGTGTTTGGATATTATCTGGAAGTAACCAACTCTCATAAACATAAGGTCCCGGAATCCTGGATCCGTAAACAAACACTGGCCAATGCGGAAAGATATATCACGCCGGAATTAAAAGAATACGAGGAAAAAATCACCGGCGCCGAAGAAAAAATTCTGATGATCGAAGTTGGAATTTTCGACAAACTTCTGCTTTCGCTCCGGGATTTTATCGCGCCGATGCAAGTCAACAGCAGCGCATTGGCAACGATGGATTGTTTGCTTTGTTTTGCCGGGAATGCCCTTCGCCTCAATTATAAAAAACCTGTCGTTGAGCAGGGAAATATCCTTGAGCTAACAGAAAGCCGTCACCCCGTGATTGAAAAAAACCTTAAACCGGGTGAAGAATACATTGCCAATGATCTGGTATTGGATCCGGCGAATCAACAAATTATTATTCTGACCGGTCCGAATATGAGTGGAAAATCGGCCCTGCTCAGGCAGGTGGCACTGATCACGCTCATGAGCCATATGGGCAGTTTTGTTCCGGCTACCCAGGCAAAAATTCCCCTGACGGATAAAATTTTCACGCGTGTTGGCGCATCCGATAATGTGAGCGGAGGTGAATCCACTTTCCTCGTGGAGATGAACGAAACGGCCAGCATATTAAACAATATCACAGCCCGCAGTCTGATCATACTGGATGAAATCGGGAGGGGTACATCAACTTATGATGGCATTTCGATTGCCTGGAGTATTGCAGAATACCTGCACCAATCCCCTGATAAACCCAAGACTTTATTTGCGACACACTATCACGAGCTGAATGAACTGGAAAACAAATTTTCCGCTATCAGGAATTATCATATCACCAGCCGGGAACTGGGAAATAAAATCATATTTCTGCGCAAACTTGCGCGGGGCGGATCAACTCATAGTTTTGGAATTCATGTTGCAAAAATGGCGGGAATGCCTTCTTCCCTGATAGAACGCGCCAATCAGATTCTAAAACAACTGGAAGAAAGTCGCGGCGGAGAAAATACCGCTCTGAAAGATGGAATAAAAAAAATATCTACACCACAGCTTCAGCTGTCCATTTTTGATGCACATACCCAGACCTTTGAACAAATCAGGAAAATGCTGCAGGAGTTGGACATCAACCGGCTCACACCTGTCGAAGCCCTGCTCAAACTGAGTGAGATTAAAGGGCTGATACACTAAGCCTTTTTTAAGCCTAAAGCTTAAAGCGTAAAGCCTAAAACCTTATAAGCCTAAAGCCTAAAGCGTAAAGCCTAAAACCTTATAAGCCTAAAGCTTAAAGCGTAAAGCCTAAAACCTCTTTTTGTACCCCTGAAGAAATAAATTTCATGTTTAAAATATTATCGCGGATCTAAAAAGAAGTTTTAGGCTTTAAGCTTTAGGCTTATAAGTAACTCAGCCACCATTTTTTATGCGTGCTCTTGTACCGGTCATACCAGAAACATAGTGGATATAAAATAAGTACAACAGCGACCCAGATCATATATACCCCGACAAGACCAAACCCAAAATGGTCGGGGCGGAATCTGAATGGGAAATGCTGGGGAGCAATATCCCTCGCCGGATATCCTTCGGTATAAAAAAAAATCACCGTCACGGCATGAATGAGAAATAAGTGCACCACGTAATAAAAAAACGGAACGCGCCCGAATACGCGCACAAAAGAAACCGCCGGCCGGCGGATAGCTATACGGTCGAGCAATCCAAGCATTATCATCGCAACACCCAGCATTACGGTGATATAGTCCAGTGACGGCGGGTATTTAGTCAGATTGATAAATGAAAACAAGGAAAACAACGGGCTTTTTTGCGGATGCCATGGAGTAGGATCACCGTAATGATTGATTGAACGGAGCATTATAAAAAGCAGGAGTGCAACGGAACCTCCCAGGTACAATATTTTCCTTCTCCTGGCCGCAACATAGCCTGCAGTAAATAATCTTCCCAATCCATATCCGGTCATCAGGATTCCCGTCCAGGGTAAAAATGCATATACAATAATGGCAATATGACCGGGCACAAGAGGTACCGGTTTAAATTTTCCATTGTGCACCAGATTCCAGATTATGCCCACCTGTCCATGACGGCTTATCTCTGCATAATCGAGCAGGTTATGAAAACATATGATGATCAACCCGCAAAGCAGGATCGCGTTCGGGGGAAGCCATACAAACAGAGCCAGGATCATCATACTGATGCCGATTGCCCAGATCACCTGTAGGATAAGGACATGATAAAAAGGATCATAAGTCCAGGCAAGGGAAACGATCAGGATTTCCACAATGACCAGCCAGCATCCTCTTTTCAACAGAAATATACTCAGCCCCGCTTTTGTTTTATTCCGACCCATCAGAAAAGCCGAAATACCCGCAAGAAATACAAATATGGGTGCACAAAAATGGGTGATCCAACGGGTAAGAAATAATAAAGGAGTTGTAGTTAGCAGGTTTGTGGGATCGTCAGTCGCGGCTGTATAATGAAAATAATC
>Ga0209863_10000155_pt1 | contig 42836 bp, 37 predicted proteins | sample OrgsoiDNA2013046_FD_185796 | JGI IMG/M metagenome (GOLD analysis project Ga0209863, IMG submission 185796) | Permafrost soil microbial communities from the Arctic, to analyse light accelerated degradation of dissolved organic matter (DOM) -... | ecosystem: Environmental > Terrestrial > Soil >...
CTACCAGAACTTTATGTAAAGGGCCGTTAATAAAAGCAATATCACAACAATCAATGCGGTGGTTTGCGGTTTTAATTTAAACATGGAAGAATCGATGGCAAATGCCTTGCTGTTTACTTTTGGTCCTGCGAGGCTTATCAGCACCATAATCAGAACAGTAAAGAAAAAGGAAAGGCCCATGGCAATCAGAAAAGGAATTTCATAACCGCCCCTGCCATTGGGATAAGCCGTATATAACCATGTATTATTTCCGAAAACGGAAGGCGCTACTTCGTTAAAAAAATAACATAAACTTAAACCCGTAATCACACCGGCCACGGCAGCCGCACCCGTCGTTCTTTTCCAGAACATTCCCAGAATAAACATGGCAAAGACTCCGGGGCTTATAAATCCGGTATATTTCTGGATATAGGTAAATCCACCTGCACTGCTGATACCCAAAACATCTTTCCATGTAAACAGGATGGCAACGATCAGAGCAACGAGTGCAACAGCACGTCCTGTCCATACCATCTTCTGTTCAGAAGCCTCTTTATTAATATATTTTTTATATATATCCAGCGTATAAATAGTGGAGATGCTATTTATTTTTCCTGCCAGGGAGGCCACAATAGCCGCTGTTAGAGCCGCTATGGAAAGTCCTTTTAATCCAGCCGGCAGAAAGCCCAATACAGCGGAATAGGCGTCATCCATTTTTTCAAGCGGATGCAGGTGTCCCTGTTTGACAAGTACGTAAGCTGCAATGCCAGGCAGCATGACAATCAGCGGCATGATCAATTTCAGCAGCGCGGCAAACAAAAGACCACTACGGGCAGTATTCAGATCTGCACCCAGAGCCCTTTGTGTGATATACTGATTGCATCCCCAGTAATTCAGGTTTACGATCCACTGACCGGCCGCATACATCAGTATGCCCGGAAGGATAAGGTATTTATCGATATCTACCTGGGATGAGGACACGGTGGGCTTTTGAAAGATCATACGAAAATGATCCGGTGCTTCCTGCATAAGGATTGAAAAACCCTGTGTTGCGCCATGACCACCGCTCACTTTGTCAAGCGCCATGTAGGATGTTGCGAGTCCGCCGATAATCAAAACGGTCACCTGGATAACATCGGTGAATCCGATTACTTTCATACCGCCCAGTGTAATAAAAATTGAAAAGACGGCCAGGGAAATCATGACGATATGCAGGTAATCTATATTACTTCCTTTTGGCAACAGTCCGCTAATCGCAACGGCTCCGAGATATAAAATAGAAGTAAGGTTGACAAAAATATAAATGAAAAGCCACAGGATGGCCATTATCATAGCGACTGTTTCGTTATACCGTGTCTTGAGAAACTGCGGCATCGTATAAATCTTATTCTTCAGGTATATCGGAATAAACCAAATCGCAATGATAATGAGCGAAAGGGCTGCGATCCATTCGTAGGCAGAAACGGCCACACCGACAAAGAATCCATTGCCGCTCATACCAATAAACTGTTCAGCGGATATATTCGACGCGATCAGGCTTGCACCAATGGCCCACCAGGTAAGAGAACCTTCGGCGAGAAAAAAGCCCTTCGAATCGTGCTCCCTGCTTTTACGTTTATGATAAATCCAGTATCCGTAGGATCCTACCAGGATGAGATAAAGGACAAATACGAGATAGTCTGAAAAAACTAGTTGATTATTCATATGTCAGCAATCGTTCGGTTCATGAAGGGATAAATATCAGTATTCTTTACTATTAATACAAACCTGACACTAGAATGCAGAACGCCCGGTATTGGGAATAAAGTTCATAAAGGACCTGAACCCTGCTTTGTATTTTTTCATATTGAGTTTGTAATAAAATGCACCTTTTTTGGAGCCCGACTTATCCTTATCCCGGAGTTTGATCAGCAGTTCGGTGGACAAAACCTTACGACTGAAGTTGCGGTCGTCGAAATGTGTTTCATAAACACCCTCGTATAAATTTTGTAATTGTGGTATCGTGAATCTTGCCGGAAGCAATTCAAAAAGAATGGGGTGTGAAGCTGCCTGGTAACGGAGTTCCTGCTGGGCCATTTTCAGCATCGAATCGTGATCGAAAATAAGTCTTGGTTTTTTCCCCAGGCGAAACCATTCCGCATGATAATCTTTGATGATTTGTTTTTCATACTGATGAATATCGATGAGGGTTGTGAATGCTGTGGAAATCGTTCGTTCGAGTGGATCCCTTTCCGGGGCACTGAAGGTTTGCAACTGGTGCATATAAAGCCCCTCAATACCTGTGAATTTTTTCAATACCCGGCTGGCGGCCTGTTCAAGGCTTTCTGATTTGGCGAGAAATCCGCCAATCAGGCTCCATTTATTTTTTTCTGGCTCTAATCCCCGTTTCATTAATAATATCTGGAGATTCTCTCCGTCAAATCCAAAAATAATGCAGTCTACCGCTGCTAGAATTCTCGTTTGGCCAGCATATTTTGGCATAGCAATTCTAAATAAATACTGAGTGAATATATGGATTGTTTCCGGGAAAACGACGGCTGACTAACCGGATATTAACGAGATCTTCTTTTGGTCAATGCTATATATCTTTGCATCCACCTATGACCAATAAAGATTTTTTGTTGAACGAAACGGGGATATCCCACCAGTACAAAAACTGGTTTCTTGATTATGCGTCTTATGTTATTCTTGAAAGAGCCGTGCCCGCCCTCCAGGATGGCCTGAAACCTGTGCAACGCCGGATTCTCCATGCTATGAAAGAAATGGATGACGGCAGATTCAATAAGGTGGCCAATATTATCGGACAATCCATGCAGTATCATCCACATGGTGATGTTTCAATCGGGGAGGCCCTGGTCAACCTCGGACAAAAAGACCTGCTCATCGAAACGCAGGGAAACTGGGGAGATGTAAGGACCGGCGATGACGCGGCTGCTGCGCGATATATAGAAGCGAGACTCAGTAAGTTTGCGTTGGAAGTTGCATTCAATCCAAAAACCACGGACTGGCAACTCAGCTATGACGGCAGAAAAAATGAACCCATTACACTGCCCATGAAGTTTCCATTGCTACTTGCCCAGGGAGCTGAAGGGATTGCAGTCGGACTGGCAACTAAAATTCTTCCCCATAATTTTTGTGAAATCTGTCAGGCGGCAGTGAAATACCTGAGAGGAAAGAAATTCGAACTCTTTCCGGATTTCCAAACCGGTGGCATGATCGATGTATTGAACTATAATGAGGGCCGGCGGGGTGCCCGGGTTCGTGTGCGTACACATATTGAGGAGGTAGATAAGAAAACCCTGATGATCAGGGATGTTCCATACGGAATTACGACAAGCCAGATGATTGATTCGATAATCAAGGCCAATGACCAGGGTAAAATCAGGGTCCGGAAAGTAACAGACAACACGGCTGCAGAAGTGGAGATACAGGTAGATCTTGCTCAGGGTATTTCTCCCGATATCACTATTGACGCACTATATGCATTCACGGACTGCGAAATAAGCATCTCACCCAGCGCCTGCGTAATCAATAATCAAAAGCCCGAATTTCCTTCCATGCCTGAGTTGCTCAGAAATTCAGTGGATCTTACTAAAGATTTATTGAAAAGAGAACTCGAAATTAAGCTGAACGAGTTGCAGGAAAAATGGCATTTTACTTCCCTGGAAAAAATATTCTTCGAGGAAAAGATCTATAAGGAATTAGAAAAGAAACACGAAACCTGGGAAAAAGTATTGCTGGCCATTGCCAAGGCATTTGAACCTTTCCGCAAACAATTGAAAAAAAATATCAGCCGGGAAGACATTGTAAAACTTACGGAAAAGCCTGTCCGAAGGATTTATAAATTGGATATTGAAGAGCTCAATGCCCAGATCAAATCCCTGGAAGCAGAAATCAAACAGGTAAAATATGATCTGAATAACCTGGTTGATTTCGCCGTGAATTATTTTGAAGAACTGCTACGCAAATATGGTAAAGGAAGGGAAAGGAAAACGGAAATACGCCCCTTTGAGGCCATCCAGGCCAAACAGGTAGCTATCGCCAATACTAAGATTTATGTAAACCGTTCTGAAGGATTTATTGGCACCGGCCTGAAGAAAGATGAGTTCGTTACGGAAGCCTCCGACCTGGATGATATCATTGCGTTTACGCGCGGTGGCACTATGAAGATTGTAAAAGTCGCCGAGAAAACCTTTATTGGTAAGGATATTATTCACGTTGGTATTTTTCAGAAAAATGATGAAAGAACAACGTATAACATGATTTATGTAGATAGCAAAACAGGGATGAGTTACGCAAAACGGTTCAACGTTACCGGCGTAACCAGGGAAAAGGAATACGACCTGACAAAATCTGAAAAGGCCAGGGTGCATTATTTTTCTACCAATCCCAATGGAGAAGCGGAATTAGTGAGGATTATTTTAAGTCCTAGTTCCTCCGCCCGTCATAAGGAATTCGATTTCGATTTTCAAACCCTGGAAATAAAGGCGCGTGCATCGCTCGGTAACCAGGTCACGAAATATCCGATCAAGGCGGTCAGGTTTAAACAGGCAGGGAAAGCCACACTCAATGCGAGAAATCTTTGGTTTGACGATACTTTTGGCAGACTTAATACCGAAGAGAAAGGTAGCTTCCTGGGTAAATTTGGTCCCGAAGACAGGCTCCTGGTGATTTATACTGATGGGAATTATGAGATCACTGATCAGGGACTGACCCAGCGTTTCGATGCAGATAAAATCCTGCTGATTGAAAAATTCAATCCGGAAAAAATCATTACGGCGGTATATCTTGACACCGATAAAGCCCAATACAGTATCAAGCGATTTAAAATTGAGACAAACTCACTGCATAATAAATTTCTCTTTATCAAAGAAGGGGAGGGGAACAGGCTGGAAACGGTCAGTACGGACGATGAGCCGGTTCTGATTGTACAAACCGGACGTGGGACGCAGGTTCGAAAAGCTAAGTTTAAAACGATTAAATTAGTGGAAGTGATGGGCTGGAAAGCGGTAGGCGTCAAACTGACGGAATATACGAAATCCGTTTCCATGGAATGGGAGCAAAAGAAAAAGCCGGATCAGCCGGAACTATTCGATTAGCCAGATTACATGTCTGTTAACCCGGATACATGCTTAATTAACCCGGATACGCAAAAGGGCTCCCATTTTTGCTAAATCACGGGAATTCTACGGATATTTAGACAGTAACCCTCCGGCCTAAATCTCCTTTATGCAGCCAACTCATCGATACCTGTCGAACCTGACTCCTTTACGCGGCATTGCCGCCATTTGGGTTGTTGTTTTTCATTTTCAATCCCTGGTCGTCCGGTTTGTTTTTCCTGAACAAACCAATATAGTTGCCAAGGGATACCTGATGGTGGATTTATTTTTTATCATGAGCGGATTTATTATCTGCCATGTTTACGAACAAAGCTTTCGGGCCGGCCTCAAATCCGGGAATTTTAAAAGATTTATTGTCGCCCGATTTGCCAGAATTTACCCTCTTCATTTTTTTACTTTGCTTTTTTTGATCATCTATATTGCGACCACTAAAAACTGGAATCTGATTAATGATCCGAAGGCAATCCCCGCAAACATTTTTTTATTGCACTCTTTAGGGGTTAATAAAATTTTTACCTGGAATGTTCCTTCCTGGAGCATCAGTGCCGAGTGGTGGGCCTATATGGTTTTCCCCTTCCTGGTCATTTTTATTTACTGGAAAAAATCCTTCGCCCTGACGGTCCTTGTATTATTTGCGGTATCCGCTTATATCGCCATTTTGTTTTGGATACCCCGCCATGATCCTTTCGATCCGACTGCTGCAATGCTCCATAACCTGGATACCACCTATGATTATGGCTTCTTAAGAGGATTGGCGGGATTTATTTGCGGCATGGTACTTTATAAAATATATGAGACGGGTCTATTGAATAAACTCTTTAAAAAAGATTTAACAGCAGGTTTCCTAATTCTGACCACAGTAGTATGTATGCATTTCAGCATAAATGATGGCTTCTATATTATTTTATTTGTTGCGCTGGTACTTGCTTTCGCATTGAATGATGGAAAATTGCATACGCTCTGCAATATTCGGTTTGCACAATGGCTGGGTAAAATCTCCTATTCCATTTACCTGTCTTCCATTTTCCTTTTCATGTTATTTTTCTTTGGCTATATAAAATTACCGGGTGTCAAATATGCAGAACATTCGGCATCCACTGATTTTTGGACGGGGTTTGGATATTGTGTTGTTTTCCTGATCATACATATCGGGATTTCCTCCATTACATATTATATGATTGAAAAACCCTTTCGGAAATACATCAATGCGAGATGGGGAAAGGAAATAATGCCGGTTTATGCATAGATACTGGCTTCAGTACTGGGAATAGATTATAAGCACATATTTCTTCTTCATGTATTTGCGGCTATTGCGTATATTCAGTTCAGAATTAACCTGAACGATTGAAAAATGGCCAGAAATAAGAAATCAACTGCCATCATCCTGATTACTGCCTTGTTTTTTTTATGGGGCTTTGCGCTGAACCTGAACCCGATATTAATTCCTCATCTCAAGAAAGCCTGTCAGCTGACAGATACACAATCAGCTTTTGTAGATTCCGCGTTATATATCGCTTATTTCCTGCTGGCTGTTCCGGCTGGAAAGTTCATGAAAAAATACAGTTTTAAAAGTGGTATTATTTTCGGATTATTATTATTCGCCGGTGGGGCTTTTTTATTTTATCCGGCTTCGATAAGCCGGGTTTATGGTTTTTTCCTGGCGGCTATATTTATCATGGGCTGTGGTATGGCATTTCTGGAAACCGCTGCAAATCCATATATCATTGTCTTAGGTGATCCTGCCACATCGACGCAGCGGATCAATTTTGCACAATCATTTAATGGCCTGGCTGCATCGATCGCACCTCTTGTAGGCGGCATGTTCATACTCTCCGGAAAAACTCTTACTTCCGAACAGAAATCCTTAATGAGCTCTCCCCAATTGAATGATTATCTGAATCATGAGGCAGCTGCTGTTCAAATACCTTATCTGGTGATCGGACTGGTCGTTCTCTCCGTAGCAATCATGGTCTACCGCACCAGGTTACCGGAAATTGCAGACGTGGACAATTCACTCGAAATCGAAGGTTCAATATTAAAAGAGAAAAATCTCATGTTTGGGGTTGTTGCCCAGTTTTTTTATGTAGGCGCGCAGACTTGTATCAGCAGTTTTTTTATTCGGTTTTCTGATAAAGTAGCCGGAATAGGGGAGAAATCAGCTGCTTTCTATTTGTTTATTGCTTTAATGGGATTCATGATCGGAAGGTTTGTCGGAACTGCCTTAATCAGATTTTTTCCCGCGGCCAAACTGCTTGCCATTTATAGCATCATCAATATGGGCCTGCTCATCCTGGCCGTAGGCCTTCGTGGGATATTTCCGGTATATGCATTAATGGGGGTTGAATTTTTTATGTCCATCATGTTTCCAACGATTTTTTCTCTCGGCATCCGGGGTCTTGGATCTAAAACAAAAGAAGGGTCTTCCCTGCTGATTATGGCCATCGTGGGTGGTGCTGTGTTTCCCGTGATCATGGGTAGAGTATCGGATGCCAGCTCCATTCAGACTGCTTACCTGGTTCCGGCTGTTTGTTTTATCGTGGTGCTTTTATTTGCTTTAAGGAACACGAATGCTGAAAAATTAAAGCTCTCCATTTCGCACTAAATATTATTATGAGACAATTTTGCCTTGCCTGCGACCTGAAAGATGACGAGAAAAAGATTCAAGCCTATGATGAGTATCATAGAAATGTCTGGCCTGAAATTAAGCATAGCCTTCAGGAAGCAGGTGTTCAGGTAATGGAGATATACAGGACCGGCAACCGGCTGTTCATGATTATCCAGGTTGGTGCGGATTTCAGTTTTGAAAAAAAAGCAGCCATGGATAGCGCAAATCCAATAGTACAAAAATGGGAGGCGCTTATGTCTAAATTTCAGCAGAAAATTCCCTGGGCACAAGAGGATGTTAAATGGGTATTGATGGAAAGGGTATTTAAATATGATGTGGTTGATAAATAAGATCCTGTATGCAGTTTCCAATTATAGATGCACACCAGCATTTCTGGAATTTCAATCCGGTACGGGATGGATGGATAACGGCGGAAATGAAGGAATTGCAAAGAGATTTTTTGCCTGATGAAATAGATCGTGTCTTTAAACAAAATAAAGTAGATGGTTCAGTCTTAGTACAAGCCGATCCTTCAGAAAACGAAAATGATTACCTGTTGGATCTCGCGGACCAGTATCATTTCATCAAGGGCGTGGTTGGCTGGATCGATTTAAAAGAAAGAGCGGTCGAGGAGAGATTAAAATACTACCATCAGTTTTCCAGGATGAAGGGATTCCGCAATTTGCTACAGGGAGAAAAGCAACGGGATATTATGCTGGATCCGGCGTTTCAAAGGGGGATCAGGTTGTTGAACAAATACGGGTTCAGTTATGATCTTCTCATCCTTCCTGATCAACTGGATTTTGCTGAAAAACTGGTTGCAGCTTACCCGGATCAGCGGTTCATCATTGACCATCTGGCTAAACCTCTTATAAAGAAAGGGATTATTTCAGAATGGAATTTATCTATGAAAAAATTTGCTGGCTATCAAAATGTTTGCTGCAAGGTATCCGGAATGGTAAATGAAGCGGATTGGAAATATTGGGAGGAAAAAGATTTCCGTCCTTACCTGGATACTGTGGTGGAAACATTTGGAACCAAACGTTTGCTTTTTGGATCTGACTGGCCTGTATGTTTATTGGCCGGAACCTATGATGAAGTGAAACAAATCGCCGTCAATTATTTTCAATCCTTTTCAATTTCCGAACAGGCAGATTTTTTTGGGGGTAATGCGCAGGTATTTTATCAATTGTCTTAAAAAATAAATTTATGGATCTGGGCTTGAAGAATAAGGTCATTATCGTAACCGGTGGCGCCAGAGGCATCGGAGAAGGAATTGTGCGGGTATTGTCCGGAGAGGATGCGATCGTCGCGATCGTGGGAAGGAATCAGTCAGATAATCTTAAGCTTCAGGAAGAAATAGAAAAGACGGGTGCTGTTGCCTATTCGATAACTGCTGAATTAGGTGATCCTGCAGCCTGTGAAAAATCGATAAATGCTATTGCTCAAAAATTCGGACGCATTGATGGGCTGGTAAACAATGCCGGAGTAAACGACGGCGTCGGGCTGGAAGCCGGAAACTATGAACGGTTTATGAAAAGCCTGCACAATAATCTGGTACACTATTATTTAATGGCGCACTACGCGATTCCTTATTTAAAAAAATCAAAGGGGGCAATTGTAAATATCAGTTCGAAAACCGCGGAAACCGGTCAGGGAAATACGTCGGCGTATGCCGCTGCGAATGGAGGGCGAAATGCATTGACGAGGGAATGGGCGGTTGAACTATTAAAATACGATATCCGTGTAAATGCAGTTATTGTAGCAGAGTGTTACACCCCGCAATATGAATCCTGGATCCGGACATTGAAAAATCCGGAAGAAAAAATAAAAGAGATCGTTTCTAAAATTCCACTGGGGAACAGGATGACTACTCCGGCGGAAATAGCTCATGCGGTCGCTTTTCTTTTATCAGAAAAATCCAGTCATACAACGGGGCAGTTGATTCATGTTGATGGTGGCTATGTGCATCTGGACAGGGCCCTGGCGAACGCTTAAAAAATTTTGATTTTTAATTAATTATATGAAAGCATTGGTTTGTTCGGAACCCGGCAAATTGGATTATATTGACATGGCTGAACCTGAAATGAAAGCCGAACATGCAATTGTCAGAATCCGTAATATTTGTATTTGTGGCACAGACCTACACGCTTTTGAAGGAACGCAGCCCTTTTTCAATTATCCACGAATACTCGGCCATGAATTATCCGGAGAGCTAATGGATTTTGATAATGCCCCGGGTTTTCATAAAGGTGAAGCAGTTACTTTTCTTCCCTATCTGAACTGTGGACATTGTATAACGTGCAGGTCAGGAAAAACAAATTGTTGCACAAATCTTCGGGTATGCGGTGTGCACATGGATGGGGGTATGGTTGACTATTACTCTATACCGAGTCGCCTGCTGGTTCACTCGCAAGGTTTGGCTCTCAAGGAACTGGCTCTAGTGGAGCCGTTGGCCATAGGTGCACATGGTATCAGGAGGGCATACATCCAGCAAGGCGAATTCGTTTTGGTAATGGGTGCCGGTCCCATCGGATTGGCCACCATAGAATTTGCAAGACTCAGTGGGGCTGAAATCATTGTAACGGATTTGAAAAAAAATAGATTGGAATTCTGTAAAAACAAATTAGGGATCTCTCATTGTATTCCCGCAGATGATTCCGATATTATTGAACGATTATTGGAAATTACCCATGGGGAAATGCCAACGGTCGTGATCGATGCAAGTGGTAACCTAAAAGCAATTAATAAAGGGCTGGGTTACCTGGCACATGGCGGAAGGTATGTACTAATTGGATTGCAAAAAGGAGATTTTATTTTCAGCCACCCTGAATTTCATAAAAGAGAAGCGACACTGATGAGCAGCCGGAATGCAACCCGGGAAGATTTTGATTATGTAATGCAATGCATCACAAAAGGCCTGATTGACCCGCTTTCGTTTATAACGAACAGGGTTAAATTCAAAGATGCTGCCAAAGGATTTCCGGAATGGTTAAATCCGTCCAGTAATGTGATCAAAGTGGTTATTGAAAATGATTAATCAATGATGAACTTATCAAAACAAAACCTCGCGAATATTCACCTGCCGGTGTTATCAAAGCCAGCAGCTGAAATTTTCAGACTGCCTGAAAAAATATTGCAATTTGGCACTGGTGTGCTCTTGCGTGCACTGCCTGATTATTTTGTGGACGAAGCAAACAGGCAGGGAATTTTCAACGGAAGGATACTGGTGGTAAAGTCTACCGCTACAGGCGATGCAGACGCGTTTGTCCGGCAGGACGGAATGTATACATTATCGGTCCGCGGCCTGGATAATGGTATGGTAGTGAATCAGCCGGTCATTTGTTCAGCTATCAGCCGGGTAATATCAGCCAGTCATCAGTGGGATGAGGTCCTGAAGGCGGCGGGGAATGTTCAATTGAAAATAATCATTTCCAACACAACCGAAGTGGGTGTGCAGCTGGTCAAAGAATCGATTTTTCAAAAGCCGCCCGTTTCATTTCCAGGGAAGCTTCTTGCCTTTTTATATGAACGTTTTAAAATATTTAAGGGTTCGCCTGAATCCGGAATGGTCATTATTCCAACAGAATTATTAACTGACAATGGAAAAAAACTAAAATCGATTATTTCAGATTTGGCGGCATTTAATGAACTGGAGCCAATGTTTATTTCCTGGCTGGATTTGCATAACCGTTTTTGCAGCTCCCTGGTAGACCGAATCGTGCCGGGAATGCCAGACCGGGAATCAAAAGAAAAATTAGAGAAAGATTTAGGGTATACAGATGACCTGATGTCTGTTTGCGAGCCCTATCGGTTATGGGCGATTGAAGGAGATGAATCTGTACGAAAAACTCTTAGTTTTCATATCGTGGATGAAGGAATAGTAATTACACCGGATATTACAAAGTTTAAGGAATTGAAATTAAGAATGCTGAACGCCACGCATACGCTAAGTTGCGGTCTCGCTTATTTATCCGGATTTAAAACTGTAAAGTCTGCAATGGAGGATCAACTTTTTGAATCCTATATTGAAAACCTGATGATGCATGAAATAAGTCCGGCAATTCCCTATCCTATTCCGGATGATGATAAACATTCATTCGGGCGTAAAGTACTGGATCGCTTCAAAAATCCCTATTTACAACACCAATGGCTCAGTATTACCATGCAGTACAGTTCCAAGATTGCTATGCGGGTATTGCCTGTATTAAATAAATATTATGAATTGTTTAAAAAGCCGCCCGAATTAATCTCCATGGGTTTTGCCGCCTATATTCTCTTTATGAGACCTGTTAAGAAGGATTCGGATAAATACTTTGGAATTCTTGATAATCAATTTTACCACATTAACGACGATAAAGCCTCTGAGTTCTTTGGCTTGTGGGATGAAGGCTCAGTTGAACTGATTGTAAACAGAATTCTTTCAAATGATAGATTATGGGAGGCCGATCTGACCCTGCTCGATGGATTTGCAGCTTCCGTCACAAAGAAACTAAAAGGTTTTATCCGCGTCGGCACAATGCAGGAAATAATGGCCTATTCAAAACCGATAGGCTGATTCCAAACCTTGGATACCATGTGGTGAATATACATTAGACTTCGTTTGTGAAAATTGTGACAAACCGCAGAATATAAGCTGAAAGTATTTTGTCAAAGAAGCTTCAATAGTAACATAACACCTCATGTCGATCATTACCAGAGAGACCTTTCATTTTCTCAGACAGATTAAAATAAACAATAATAAGCCCTGGTTTGAAAAAAACAGGTCGGTATACGATGCAGCCAGAGCGGAATATCTTGGATTTATAACAAAACTGGTTGAAGGTATCCGAAAGATCGAAGTCATTCCGGAAAAAGAACCCGTAAAATATATTCAAAGAATTTACCGGGATATTCGTTTTTCAAAAGACAAAACACCCTATAAATCTCATTTCAGTTCCATCATAGACAGAGGGCCAGAAAACAGAAAATGCCCCTTGTACATCCAGATAAAACCGGGGGGCTCCATGATGGGTGGCGGAGTCTGGGACCCACCGGCAGAATCCTTGAAAATGATTCGTCAGGAAATTGATTATAACGGAGCCGGATTGAGGAAGATTATCAATGCGAAAGAATTTTTAAAGTATTTCGGGAAAATATCAGGAAATAAACTTTCGAGGCACCCAAAGGGATATGACGCAGACAACCCCCATATTGAGTTACTTAAATTTAAACAACTATTTGTTCAGAGAAATTTCGAGGATGATCTGGTTATGTCTAATCAGTTGATTCCGGAAATATTAAAATCCTATAAAGCGGGTTTGCCCTTTTTTGGTTTTTTTGATACAGCATTGGCTGAGTAGAAAATGTGCAAATGTGCAAATGCACATTGACCGTTACTCTGATGCCTTCTTTAAAATGGAAATATCCAGCTTGCCCATTTTGATCAGTTATTGGCAACCGAGTTCCTGCGAAGTTTCAGACGGATGGTTGCGTTTCCCTTAAAATCGCTGGAAAGGAAAGTTTCATATCGTTTGTCTCCGTCGCTGATTACCATCAGGGCAGTATTGGGAGGGTATTTTCCAAGATTTTCCGCGAACATACTCACCTCATTTGTCGCGAGCGAACTGTCAAGTTGTATGTAAACATTGAATGCACGTTCCGTCAATCCCTGGTGAGCTACTAACAGTTTTCCGTTGAGGAACACAGATATACTGTCGCCATCCACTTCTGCATTATCATAGAAACTCAGTCGCACACTGTCGGAAGCTACTTCTATCTGTTTGCTGACGATGAGTTTTCTCTTCCTGAAATCCTGGTTGATCTTGATAATATCCGTCGGTACAACAGGCTTTTCAGGAGCCAATACAGTTGGTGCTTTTTGAATTGAAGTGAGTCCGATAGTTTCGGTTTTTTTATCTTTTGCTGTTATGGTGCCGGCAGTGTCTCCAGTTAGTTTTTTCGCGGGAGTCTTCGCGTCGGCAACGGCTTGCATTTCAGCTTCCTGTTTAGCGTCGTTTCCTTTGACCAGGTCTACTGCGGACGGAGCAGGTTTCCAGAAGCTGCGGGTACTGGACAGGTCTTTGAAAATACTGTCTGTGACTTTGGCGTCTACATACAGCGTATAATTAACCCGCAGGTCGGGACAGGTATAGGTGTACTTTTTATCGCGGTAGAAATATCCGTTCAGTTCAGATTTTACTTTCGAAACACGCAGGGTGCCATAAAAACTGGTTATGCAATCCACACTGTTCATGGTGGAATTTGTTTTGAAATAAATGATCGGAATATCGTTAATGATAAGTTTTTTCGTTTTGGGGTCAAAAGTTCCCTTCACCAAAAAACTCTGATAGACATCCTTGAAATAATAGCCGAAAAAACCCCGCACTTTGTTTCCTTTCTGAGAAATGATAAGTTCCGTGAGATAGTTATTTTGTATACCCGCCATTTCCACATTGGCCTGTCCATACCAATAACCGGTAACTTTCTGAGCCTGAACCGCAAATGAGCTGAAAATTATAAAAAAAAGGACCAGTTTTTTCATGGGCTAATTCTAAAAGGTTGACGACCTAATCTAACGTGGGAAACCGGCAATCATTATACCAGTATGACTTTATTTTGCGTTCCGCGGAAAAATTAGGCTTTGACTAGGAGTTTTTATTTAAGAAATCGTTTGATTTCGCGCTGGGTATCCCTTTCCTTGATAGTTTCCCGCTTATCATAGAGTTTTTTACCCCTGGCCAGCCCTATTTCCATCTTAAATAGCCCCTTTTCGCTGAGAAATATCCTCAGAGGAATGATGGTATAACCCTTGTCTTTTAACTTATTTTCCAGTTTTCTCAGTTCTTTCCGGTTCAGAAGCAGCTTGCGATCGTGAACGGCCAAATGGTTGTTGGTTGTTCCAAAACGATATTCAGCAATATGTAGGTTGCGGACCCAGAGTTCGGATTTGAAGAATATACAGAAACTGTCAGCAAAACTTAGTTTCCCTTCCCTCATTGACTTTACTTCAGTTCCGGCCAGCACCATGCCCGCATCGTATTTCTCTTCGATGAAATATTCATGATATGCAGACCTGTTTCTGAATTCAGTCATAGTTGAACGCAAAATTAATGGATGGGGATCAGTTCTTTAAAAGGGTCAGAACCGTAGCAATCTTATGCTTCAATTCTTTACGGCTGACGATGAAATCCAGGAAGCCATGTTCAAGGAGAAATTCACTTCGTTGAAAACCTTCCGGCAGATCTTTTTTAATTGTTTCACGTATTACACGGGGTCCCGCGAATCCAATCAGTGCGCCGGGTTCGGCAATATTGAGGTCGCCCAGCATTCCAAAAGAAGCAGAAATCCCTCCGAAAGAGGGATCTGTCAATAAAGATATATAGGGAATTCTTGCGTCAGTAAGTTGAGAAAGTTTGGCAGAAACCTTCGCCAGCTGCATTAAGGAAAATGCGCTTTCCATCATACGGGCGCCACCGGATTTACAAATAATCATCAGGGGAGTGCGGTGTTTAAGGCAATAATCGACAGCCCTTGCAATGCGTTCACCCATCACACTGCCCAATGACCCTCCGATGAATTCAAAATCCATGCAGCCGATCACCATCTGGTGCTCACGAACCTGGCCCGCTGCGATTCGTATAGAATCTGTGATATCCGTCTTCTTCCAGGTTTCTTCAAGTCTTTTCTGGTAAGATTTTAAATCTGTGAAATGAAGGAAATCCTTGGAACGTATATTCTCATACAGGATATCATATTTATTATCATTGAAAAGTATTTCGAAGTATTCATCACTTCCGATCTTGTGATGGTAACCGCATTTCGGACAAACAAAAAGATTTTCCCGCAGCTCACTAACCGTGCAAATAAAATTGCAATTGGGGCATTTGGTCCAAAGTCCTTCAGGAGTTTCTTTTTTTTCTGCAGTGCTGGTCAGGATTCCCTTCTTAATACGTTTAAACCAGCTCGTTTTTGTTTCCTCTGAAGTTCCTTCTTCACCCGTAAGATTGGCTTCAAAATCTTCTTCGCGCTTCATCAAAACAGATTTTTGAGCGGCTAAGATAGGGATTTCCCATTTCCTGCCTTACTTTTGCCTTATTCCACTGATTCTCAATTTTCAAGACACATATGAAATGGTCTGCATTCTTTACTTCGTCGATCGGCAAGAAGTTTATCATGTCCTTAACGGGAATTTTCCTAATCTCCTTCCTCGTGGTGCATGTGGGTGTAAATGCCTGTATCTGGGCTAATGACGGCGGTCAGATGTTTAATCTCGCCGCTCATTTTATGGCGGCGACGGTAGTTATCCGCATAGTAGAAGTCGGTTTATTTGTGGGACTGCTCCTTCACATTATCCAGGGCCTGGTGCTGGAATTTCAAAACAGGTCGCGCCGCAAAAACGGGTATGCCGTTCCCATGGGCAACAAAGGAAGCAAATGGTATAGCCGGAGTATGGGACTTTTGGGAACGCTTTTACTTTTTTTCCTGATTGTACATCTCAGTCAGTTCTGGGGTCCTTCCCGTTTCACTGATTTACCCACAACCGTTTACAATGGGAAAGAAGTGGCTGACCAGTACAACGAAATTATACGTGTATTTCAGAACCCGATCGTTGTGGGATTTTATATACTGGCTTGTTTATCCCTGCTGTATCATTTGTTGCATGGATTTCAAAGTGCATTCAGAACACTCGGTGTTCCCAATGGGAAATATATTACGCTGATAAAAAATGTTGGTATTGGTTTCTCGGTGATTGTATCACTGGCTTTCGCGATGATGCCTGTTTCTGTTTATTTAGGATGGATCAGTTAGGTATTAAAATTTTCAATTTTCCAATTCTCAAATTTTCTTAGATGCTGGATTCAAAAATTCCACCTGGAGCCCTGGAGCAAAAATGGAGTGAATATAAAGGACATGTAAAGCTGGTAAATCCGGCCAACAAACGCAAAATAGAAATCATCATAGTAGGTACCGGTCTCGCCGGTGCTTCTGCCGCGGCCTCACTGGCGGAAATGGGCTACAAGGTGAAAGCTTATTGCTTCCAGGATTCTCCCAGACGTGCGCACAGTATTGCGGCACAGGGCGGAATCAATGCCGCAAAAAATTACCAGAATGACGGAGACAGTGTGTTCCGTTTATTTTATGATACCGTGAAAGGAGGTGACTATCGTTCCCGCGAATCGAATGTTCACCGCCTGGCAGAAGTGAGTACAAATATTATTGATCAGTGCGTGGCACAGGGTGTTCCATTTGCTCGGGAATATGGGGGGCTGCTGAGCAACCGTTCATTTGGCGGAACCCAGGTACAAAGAACTTTTTATGCAGCGGGTCAGACCGGTCAGCAATTGCTGATCGGCGCCTATCAGGCCCTTGAAAGGCAGGTAGCACTTGGTAATGTGACAATGTATGCCCGGCATGAGATGCAGGAGCTGGTCATTATTGACGGAAAAGCCAGGGGTATCATCACGAGAAATTTATTAACCGGTAAACTGGAACGGCATTTCGGCCATACCGTTTTGCTTTGCAGCGGAGGCTATGGCAACGTATTTTATCTATCGACCAATGCCATGGGTTGTAATGTAACAGCCATCTGGAAAGCACATAAACAGGGAGCTTATTTTGCAAACCCCTGCTTCACTCAAATTCACCCCACCTGCATTCCCGTATCGGGTGATTACCAGTCGAAATTAACCCTGATGTCTGAGTCTCTTCGTAATGATGGACGCATTTGGGTTCCCCAAAAGCAAAATGATAACCGTAAGCCTGGAGAAATTCCGGAGGAAGAAAGAGACTATTATCTCGAAAGAAGATATCCCGCATTTGGTAACCTTGTGCCACGCGATGTGGCCAGCCGTGCAGCGAAAGAGAGATGTGATGCAGGTTTTGGCGTCGGTACTTCCAAACAGGCAGTCTACCTGGACTATTCCGAAGCGATTTTCCGGTATGGGAAAGTGGAATGTAATAAACATGGCCTGGATCAGGCAACGCCGGAAACTATACGCAGCTACGGAAAAGAGGTAGTGAAGGAAAAATACGGAAACCTCTTTGACATGTATGAAAAGATCACCGGGGAAAATCCTTATGAAGTGCCAATGCGCATTTATCCTGCCGTGCATTATACAATGGGAGGTTTGTGGGTTGACTATGAACTGATGACTACCATTCCGGGATTGTATTGTATGGGAGAAGCAAATTTTTCGGATCATGGTGCCAATCGTCTTGGCGCATCTGCACTGATGCAGGGTCTCGCTGATGGTTATTTTGTGATCCCTTATACGATAGGAAATTATCTGAGTGACGATATACGTACGGCGAATATTCCCACGGATCATCCTGCATTCGCCAATGCCGAACAGGCTGTTTCAGATCGCATGTTGCAATTGAAAAATATTAATGGTACCAAAACGGTTGATCATTTTCATAAACAGCTGGGAAAGATCATGTGGGAAAAATGCGGAATGGCGCGTAATGAAGGTGGACTAAAAGAAGCCATTACAGAAATCCAGCAATTAAAAAAGGAATTTTACAGTGACCTGAAAATCCCCGGGGATATTTATGAAATGAATCCCGAACTCGACAAGGCAAACCGGGTTGCAGATTTCATAGAATTGGGTGAACTGATGTGCATCGACGCACTGAACAGAAAAGAAAGCTGCGGTGGACATTTCCGCGAAGAGATGCAAACCGGAGAGGGCGAGGCAAAACGGGATGATGAACATTTCACCTACGTAGCCGCCTGGGAATTTAAAGGGGAACATCATTGGGAATTGCATCCGGAGACTTTGGTGTTTGATGTAGCGAAACCGAGTCAGCGGAGCTATAAGTAGTATGAGAGTATGAGAGTATGGGAGTATGGGATTTTTTTCAAGTGGGAAATTTTAAATGAATCATAGATATGGAGCATTATAAGATGAATTTGACATTAAAAATCTGGAGACAGAAAAATGCTGAATCGAAGGGTCGTTTCGAATCTTATAAAGTGGAAGATATTTCTTCCGAAATGTCGTTCCTGGAAATGATCGATGTGCTGAATGAAAGATTAATAAGGGAAGGACAGGAACCTGTTGCATTTGACCACGACTGCCGGGAAGGTATTTGTGGAACCTGCTCAATGTATATCAACGGAAGACCACACGGACCCTGGCACGCCAATACAACCTGTCAGCTGCACATGCGTGCCTACCATGACGGCGATACGATTACGATTGAGCCATGGCGCGCAAATTCTTTTCCGGTAATAAAAGATCTGATCGTTGACCGATCTGCTTTTGACCGGATTATACAGGCTGGTGGTTACATTTCTGTCAACACAGGAAATGCAGTGGACGCCAATTCACTGCCGGTGGATAAAAAACTTGCGGATGCATCTTTTGCAGCTGCTGCCTGTATCGGCTGCGGAGCCTGCGTTGCTGCCTGCAAGAATAGTTCGGCTATGTTATTTGTTTCTGCAAAAATTTCTCATCTCGCTCTTTTGCCACAAGGATATCCCGAAAGGGAATCCCGTGCTTTGAATATGATTGCCCAGATGGATAAAGAAGGTTTTGGCAGTTGTACAAATACCCAGGCCTGCGAATCAGTGTGCCCAAAGGAAATTTCCATGACCAATATAGCGAAGCTGAATTCGGAATTTATTCTCGCCGGATTAAGTGAATAATATCAAGGCAACATCAGGTATCAGGCCAAAATAAGGCTACGCTGCCACCCACCCAGGTCTTGTCCTGATTGTAACGCACACCAATCATTTTTCCTTTGCTTAACCTCGCGAGGTTGATAGCGGGAACGGGCCTGGATGCCCCAACCGGCCAGATATACATGATACGAATTTCCGCTTTGGCCGGATCATCGGGTGTTTGAATTACCGGCGCATAATTTACTTTTCGCTGCAGGATCCAATTGGATGGATCTTTGATGGACTGAATGTTTTCCGGTTTTATGTCTATTACAACTCCTTGTCCCGCGAAGGAAAACAAAGGTTTCAAAACATAATTTTCAAGATCCTCCGGAAGGACTTTCACTTTATCCAGGAATACGGTTTCAGGTACAAACGGATGTTTGATAAACGGAAGCGTATATTTTGAAATCCGGTAAAACCAGTTAGGATGAGGGATCCATTCCACGTCCCATTTCTTTTTTAAATCAATATGTTTACCAAGTGAATCTTTCTGGGCGTGAAGATCATCGAAAATGATCCGGTTATAGATTCGTTTTACACGGACTTTCTTTTTTTCCACTTCGTGAAAATAAAATAACCGGTCTCCCTCTTCTATAAGCTCCGTTATACAAACAGGCTGAATTCCGAAATAGTCCTGTGTACAATAAAAATCAATCCTCGTTTTTTGCTCATGGGGTTTGATCTCCAGCAAAATCGTGTTTTCTGCATCACCATCTCCAAGCAGGATTTTCTTAAGAGCCTTCAGGTAAGAAGGACGGTCGAAGCCACCCAGGTATTGTGTTAAATTCCGGGTGGTTGAAAAATGTTTCTGGATCATTTCCGGATAAAAGACCTGGAACCCATACAGAGTGGGGAAACCCTGCATTTCGATCAGCTGAGGTTCAAGTTCTTGTTTTTCATTTATACAAACACCGAAATCAAATGCAATAAAATTCGGATGAGTTTCATTTCCCGGAACAAAATCTTCGGCGGGGATGGCTTTGTCTGATTCGGCTTTAAAGCCCGCAGCAGTAACAATATCCAGGATAGATTCGCAGGCGCTGATCATTTGATCCCGAAAATCATCCGGCACGAACACGGGAGTTTCTGCCACGCGGAATTGGATGGCATCCGGATGTTTCGTATTGAGATCCTTCAGGAAGGCCTGGTATTTTTCCTCCGTGAATGATTCGTTAAATAATTTTCGGAGATGCGGAATCATATTTTGAAGCTTAAAGCTTAAAGCATAACGCCTAAAGCTGTTGACTGATAAAATCGGACAGGCAAAATTACAAAGCTTTAAGCCTTGAGCTTTATGCTTTAAGCCTTCCCCAATGCATTATTCAAAAAATTCGGAATCACTTCCGAATATGTTTTTCTGATTTTGTCCGGATCATTGAGTTGCTGGATCATGCTTCTCCATTTTTCTTCTCCATATCCTTCAATGACGGTTTTCTTTTTATCTGCTCTTTGCAGATACATACTCATGCCTGAAGCATCAGCTTCCGGATGAAATTGGGTGCCCAGCATGAATTCATTAAACCGGATTGCCATAATGGCTCTTTGCAGAGGTATATGGGGTCTTTCTTTTTCGATGGCCAGTACACTGGCTCCTTTTTTTTTGATGTCGGTCTTTTCTTCCTCAATCACCTGGTAATCCCGGCTGTCCACTGCATAAAATGGATCCTTCAGTCCGTGAAAAGCGGCTTCTTTTTTTCCTTCCGCTTTCATATGAATCGGAAAAACACCGAATGCTGTGGATTTTCTTTTGGTCACTTTGCCCGTTTTAAAAAACCGGCAAGCGAGTTGGAATGAATGACATATAAAGAGTACATGCTTTTTATCCGCTTCTCTCGATATTTTATTATGTTTAACCAGGTTATGAAGCCAGTCCATATATTTATTATCCCAGGAAACACCTTCCGTTTCCAAAGGACTGCCGGGGCCGCCACTGGACAAATAAATATCAAAAGAGAGGTCGGGAAGTTCTTCTTTTAAGCGAACGTCAAAAATTTTAGAAACTACGGGTAAACCCTTAGCCTGGCTATATTCCTGAAGTATTTGTTGGATGCAACGCATACCTTCGTTCGGACGTCCTTCGTACAGATCAAGTATAGCAACACGTAACGTATGATTCATCCTGCAAATATCTTCAAAAAAATCTGTTATGTCTGCAGCAAAAAACAAGTACTTAAACCCATCTGCAAAATTTAATTCCAGTATAGAACTTCCGGGAAGTTTCAGGAAGCTTCCAGCCGGGAAAAATATAGGAATTACTTCCTTCAATGAAGTAATCGAAGTGACGGTCAAACTCAGAAGAAAAACACCCATCCGGAATTATATACGGGGTATTGGAAACGGGAAAAATAAACCTATTAGTCCTGAAGAATTCGATCGTCGGTTTGGTGCTTCGACCGATGATATCGAGCTGGTAGTCTCCTTTTCCCGCCAGTACGATTTGACTGTTCTTCAGACTTCCGTGTCAAAACGCTGTGTCATTTTAAAAGGTTCTGTTCAAAAGTTCAGTGAAGCATTCCAGATCAATCTGGCTGATTTTATTCCGGATACCGGCATTAGTTATCGTGGCCGGAGCGGCGCGATTCACATCCCCGAAATTCTGAAAGATATTATTACCGGTGTATTTGGTTTGGATAATCGTCCCCAGGCAAGGCCCATGTTCCATCTATTAAAGAAAGAAGGCGGACTGGTTCATCCGCAGGCAGCCTCTGTTTCCTATAATCCTGATGCTGTAGCCAAGGCGTATAAGTATCCCCGTGATGTTAACGGTTCAGGAGAATGTATTGCACTCATTGAATTGGGTGGGGGTTATCGTAACGAGGACATGCAAAATTATTTCAGCAAACTTGGCATTCCGTTACCCATCATTACGGCCCAATCGGTTGATGGTGCGCTCAATACCCCTTCCACTGCAGATACGGCGGACGGGGAAGTGGCGCTGGATATCGAAGTGGCGGGTGCAGTGGCACCCGGAGCAAAAATCGTCGTTTATTTCGCGCCGAACACTGACAAGGGTTTTTTAGATGCCATCAGCTCTGCCATTCACGACACTGTAAATAATCCGTCTGTTATTTCTATCAGTTGGGGGGCATCAGAATCTCAATGGACCGAACAGGCGATGCAGAACTATAATGAAACTTTTATGTCGGCTGCCGCATTGGGTGTAACGATCACAGTCGCCGCGGGAGATAACGGATCTTCTGACAGGGAAACAGATGGCAAAGCACATGTTGATTTTCCTGCCAGTAGTCCCTATGCTATTGCCTGTGGGGGCACCCGTTTATTAACTGACTCTGAAACAGTTTGGAATGACCAGGATGGATGGGCTACCGGCGGAGGCATCAGCGATATCTTCCCAGTACCAGATTATCAGAAAAAAATTTCATTACCCCCATCCGTGAATGGGAATAAAAAGAAAGGAAGGGGTGTTCCGGATATCGCTGCGAACGCGGATTCTGCCAGTGGCTATAATGTATTGGTGGACGGACAATGGACAGTCGTTGGAGGAACCAGCGCCGTTGCTCCGCTAATTGCAGGCTTGATTGCACTGGCAAACCAGAAATTAAAAAAGAGGGTTGGATTTATTCAACCCAAAATATACTCTTCGTCATCCCCGGTTTTTAAAGACATTACAGACGGAAATAATATCACGGCAAAAAGCGGTGGATATACCGCAGGTCCCGGATGGGATGCCTGTACCGGATTGGGAGTACCTATGGGAAATATCACGGGTATTTTATAACTAGTCAAATTTTCTGCCCCGGGTATACCAGAAATCACGCATGGAGAAAATAAAACTCAGGTTCCCATAGTTTTCCCTGAGCAGGTTATTGGTAGTAGTGCCCTTGATTCCGTATTGCAAAACAACCAGCAATGATAATATACTGCGTTTTGAATTCACACCCATTCCAATCGATCCACCGATATCATTGATGGGCGTACCATTCACGATAAGATAGGTTTTGTTATAATAAAATCCCGCCTGGAAAAAAGAAGTTTCATACAAAGTATTATAAGCGACTTTCTTATTGGAGATTTCAATGCCAACAGAAGCACGCTGACTATTCTCATAAAAAAAATCGCCTGTCGTGGAACGAAGGCTTGACCAGTTTTGAAATTTATAATCGGCGACCAAAGTATACTTTTTATTCCTGGTCAGGGAAAAACCGATCCCATAACTCGTGGGAATATTGTAGTTGCCCACAGTGGCTTTATTGCGGAGTACATTGGAGTCTATGTCAATCACATTGATATTTGTTTCTGTTCTCAGATTTTGCTGATTGGCAAAAACAGCTCCCACTGTAAAATCCCAATGGGCATTGATGGATCCATAATACTGCAGGCCGTAATCAAGGTAAAGATTATCGAAAAAAGTACTGTTATTCTTCGACAGGTAAATGGAAGATCCCTGACCCAGGATAATATTTTTATTATTAATAGTGCCAAACAAATATGAAGTGGTGATACCAATTGAAAAGTGATTTAAAAATTCATATCCATTTGCCCAGAAGACTTTATTAATGCCACCATAACCCTGATCGTAAGTCGGTATTGTAAGACCGCTACCGCCAATGGGCCGGGACCCGGAATACTCATAATTTTCTTCGCTGTAGGGAACCAGACCTACCGCACTTCCCCAATGCCTGAATATTTTTGTTCCCAGCGCAAATCTTTTAAATGTAATATCAGAACTCTGGTGATTGGTCTGACTGACTGCATTACCTGTATAGTCGATATACTGACCGTTAACGCCAATTTCCCCCGCAAAAAACTGGTTGTCGAGTGCGCTGAGTGATGCGGGATTATTTGTAATCAGGTATCTGTTATTTCGATATGCGATTCCGGTAGAAGCAAGTCCGCTTGTGCGGTTGATAATATTATCTGTGATATCCCCGATAGCATGAATAGAATAAGGTTGATTATTAGTCTGGGAAAATCCCATTGAGATCAACAGAAATGAAAAAATGATGGTGAACCATAATCGCTGAAAGGAAAAACCGTTCGGTTTGGTCATATTAATAATATGAAGCGTAATAGATTTTCAGGGAAATTTGATTGGACAGTTGTGCATTATACGCATTACCAATGACTGCCCGGTTAAAAGAGGTATTGAATGTTGCGGCCGGGGTTGTCAGTAGTAAACCATTCTTTGCATTGTTCGGTGCTCCCTGTGTCAGCGCATTCTGAATATATGAGGTGATATCATAAGAGTAATTGGTATTTGTACCATACAAATAATCTATACTTAAATTTCCGCTTCCTGAAGGAAGCTGTGCGCCAATGGTATTCCCTTCGGTCGTTAACGAAAGATTAACCAGAGGAGGCAGGTTATAGATCGGACTATATGTTCCCTGAACGGGTTTGATCTCCAGCACGGCCTTCATCACTGCCAGGTAATCCGGATAAGAAGGCAAATTACTAATGGTTGGGAAAAGCAGTTTGATATAAAGACTGCTGATGGGTTGCAGGAAAGCCTGGTTCCCGGATGCCGTTGATTGAAGTTCCGGGGTCAATCTCGTTATTTTTTCAGTAGGTGTTCCGAGATGGTCTGCAGTAATTTGGTTGAACTGCGAATATTGATTTATTAAACTAAAATCCGTTTTTTGCTGTGTTACCACGACGCCCGGCTGATGATAATAAATACGGAGTGCCATGGTATCCCTAAATCCATACACGGCTCCCGGAAAATTAACGTCAGGATAAACTGTCAATCCCTTAAAAAAACCACGGAATATCGCCGGGTTGGTGAGTGTATCCGGTTGCCTGTATAAGAGACCAAATAGTTGCGCACCCAGGCTATTAGGCATTGATATTTTTATGGAATCACCAAAACGCTGGCTCGTTAATCCTGCCGTGGGATTTATTCTTACATCAGTGGATCCAAGAATCGTTGGATCGAAGGGTATGGAGTTGTTATTAAAAAATGCAGTTTGAGTTCCGGGAAAATTCATAACCTGTGTCAGTTGGCTGACCAGAAAACGCTGTACCTGGGTCGTGTCGCCGTAAAAAGTTTTGTTGATTCGGAGGATTAACTGAATCGAATCGTAAACAGAAGTATTCGTGATGACTGGCGAAGGATTGGGTGTTCCGATATCGGTATAACTCCGGGAAGTAATCGTTCCGAAAAAGGGATCTACATAACGGCCGAGCAACTGGGCAGAGGTGCCGGAGGTTGTAAAGGAGTCGAGAAAAACAGTTGAAACTTGTACTGAAAATGTATCTACCGTAATAACATTGGTGGAATTGTCCCCGTTATAAACAGATTCAAATGCGATCTGCGGTTTTGTACAGGCGAATATCGCCAGCATAAACAGTACAGGTATCAGATAAATAAAAGATCGTTTCCTGAAATAACATTTCCTGGCCATGCTTATTTTCTCCTGATTAAGGATCCGGTTTCGGATAATTGAAAAAAACTGACAGGTCTGATGCGGTAAACCTTCATGTCAGGTATCGGGTTGTATAAATTCATTTATTCGTCTTTCCGCACTTTCTAAAAGGGCAAAAGTATGTTTTTTGAATTCGATTAACAATTGAAACGCATTGCGTTATTTGATAAATTTTTGTGAAATCCCCTGAATTGTCCGTATTTCGCGCTGCAAATAAAATACTTTTAGCGCTACAAAACTCAGTATTATCAATACAACAATATGAAGCGGATCTATTTCCATCTATTTTCACTTTTCGTTTTATGCTCTTTGTTTTCCTGCCACAAAAATAATATTCCTTACACGCAAAGTGGTAACTGGGTTACAATGTCCCAATTAAACGGACCCGCCCGCAGCGAAGCGGTAAGTTTTGTAATTGACAATTTTGCATATGTTGGAACAGGCTGGGATGGGTTGAACACACGGTATAACGATTTCTGGAAATATGATGAGGGAAATAACGTATGGAGCCAGGTCACCAGCATGCCGGACAGTACTGCGAGAAGTTCCGCTGTCGGATTTGCTGCTAACAATAAAGGATATGTGGGAACCGGATACGACGGCTTCAATTATCTGAAAGATTTTTATGAGTTTGATCCGGCTTTAAATGTGTGGACTAAAAAGGCTGATTATGCTGGTGGTGCCCGATATGAAGCGGTTGCTTTTGGCCTGAGTAATAATCATGGATATGTCGGAACCGGTTTTGATGGCAGCAACGCGCTGAAAGATTTTTTTGAATACGATCCTTCACAGGATTCCTGGACGGATATAGGTTTCAGCGGAAATAAAAGATATGGTGCGGTGACTTTCGTTTATAATAATGTTGCCTACCTGGTAACGGGTGTAAACAGCGGTACCATGCAAACCGATTTTTGGAGATACAGTCTGGATTCTGCCAAGTGGTCTGAACTAAGACATATCAGCAATTATAGCAGTGATGCTTTTGATGATGGATATACAACGATTGCCCGCTGGAATGCTTCTGCATTCATAATCGACAATTACGCTTATATCAGCACGGGTGAAAATATCGTTCCCTATACCTATACCTGGCAGTATACTTTTCCGGCGGCAAACGGAGCCGGTGATTTGTGGACAGAAAAAACTCCTTTCGAAGGTCCTCCTACTACCGGAGCGGTTGGATTCACGCTTGCTCCGAATGCAGCAAACGCAGGCGGCGGCGGTTTTGTAGCCACAGGACGAACAGCTCCGGGACAGGCTGGCGCATCTGATTTTTTGCGTGAGTTCTTCCCGAATCAGACACAAAACCCGAATGACAATTAGAGGAAAATATTCTCTTATCGCAATTGCCGCGTTGCTGGTCAGCTTCGCGGTAATTTTTTTTAACAGGCATAACAAGTCTGACCAGGAGGAAAAAGTATTCATTCACGCAGAGCCTGTCCAAACTGTTTATGGATGGGGGTATAATATTATGGCAGGTGATAAGATTCATATTAAACAGGAATTTATGCCAGCCGTTCCTGGTAAACAGGGATTTAAATCTGCTGCGGACGCCACGATGGTTGGAAACCTCGTTGTTCAAAAAATAATAGCCAATCAGTTGCCCACGATTACAATCCACGAACTTGATAGTCTGGGTCTTTACAAGGAGCCGCATTGAAAGCATAAAGCAGAAAGCGTAAAGCTGAAAGCACTCTGAGGAAATTTTCAAAAAATAAATTAGATCGGCGACATCTTATGAATAATTAAAATGAAAAAGCCGTCCTGCTCATAGCAGAACGGCTTTTTACAATTCGTTAAACCGGGTAAATCAGGATGTAAACTTGATCATGAAGGTCGAAGAGAATGTTCAAAGGGGCCGGTTTTCAACGATACTGGTTTTGGCTTTCTTTCGGATTTGGATTTTGCTTTCTGATTGGTCTTTTTCGGATTTGGATTGGTTTCGGATTTTTCTAGGTCAGGATTCGGGGTTTTTCATTCGGATTCAGGATTTCAGGACGATGGTTTCTCAGGATTTGGTTTCGGTTTTTTCAGGATTCGGATTCAGGTTTTAGGGGTTCAATTCTTTTGGTTTTTTCATTTGGATCTGGTTCGGTCGGTTTTTTCAGGATTCGGATTTTGGCTTTCTGCTTTGCGCTTTCTGCTTTTCGCTTCAACAATACAAAGATGCTCCGGAACCATCCGTTTTCATAACTTATTCGATTAAGGGGATCAAACCTTCGATTTTCGGTTAAAAAAGTACGATTAAACGAAAATGCCCATTGCCGATTCCCCATTCCTCAATACTTTTGCCCCTCCTTAAATATATTTAGATGAGACAGATCGCTTTCCGGGAAGCTTTACGTGAAGCCATATCAGAAGAAATGCGCCGGGACGACCGGGTTTTTCTGATGGGGGAGGAAGTTGCAGAATACAACGGGGCATACAAAGTAAGCCAGGGTATGCTGGATGAATTTGGTCCTAAGAGAGTAATTGATACCCCGATCTCGGAACTGGGTTTTACCGCCATAGGAGTTGGAGCTGCGCAGAATGGACTTCGTCCCATACTCGAATACATGACGTGGAACTTCGCTGCACTGGCACTGGACCAGATCCTGAATACGGCTTCTAAAATGCTTGCTATGAGTGGCGGCCAGATAGGATGTCCGATTGTATTCCGGGGTCCTAATGGTTCTGCTGGACAACTCGGCGCTCAGCATTCTACTGCATTTGAAAGCTATTACGCTAATATACCTGGTTTGAAAGTAGTTTCTCCCAGCAATGGATATGATGCTAAGGGCCTGCTGAAACAGGCGATACGTTATGAGGAAGATCCTGTGATCTTTATGGAAAGTGAAGTGATGTATGGCGACAAATCTGAGATACCGGAAGAAGAATATTATATCGAACTGGGGAAAGCACATGTAACCCGGCCGGGAACAGATGTCACGATCGTTTCCTATAACAAGATGATAAAAGTATCCCTTGCCGCAGCAGATGAACTTCAGAAAGAAAATATAAGCGCGGAAGTAATTGACCTGAGAACCATTCGCCCGCTGGACTGGATGACGATTCTTGAAAGCGTTAAGAAAACCAACAGGCTGGTGATCGTCGAAGAGCAGTGGCCTTTCGCTTCCATTTCTTCAGAGATTGCCTATACAATTCAGAAAGAAGGGTTCGATTACCTGGACGCACCCATCCGCCGACTTACTGCTGCTGATGCTCCTTTGCATTATGCAGGAAATCTGGTTGCAGCCGCCATGCCTTCCGCCGAAAAAGTAGTTCGGATGGTGAAGGAGGTAATGTACCTGAAAAAGTAAATCCGGGTCCACAAGATTAAATTGCTTCATATGAAATTGCTTTTCACTGTTCTGTGTTTAGCCTCCCTCACATATGTCGGAAGGTCTCAGACTTCTTACCAGCCTTCAGCGGAAAACCTGGCAGCCAGAAAATGGTTCGACAGTGCCCGTTTTGGTATGTTTATCCATTGGGGCGCTTTCAGTGTTCCCGGCGATGGAGAATGGGTTATGAACAATCGGAATATTACCGTGGCAGAATATTCACGTCTGCAGACGATCTTTAATCCGGTTCGTTTTGATGCTAAAAAATGGGTGTCTGCCGCCAAGCGGGCCGGAATGCAATACATTACCCTGATTACACGTCACCATGATGGTTTCAGCGACTGGGATACTAAACAGTCTGAGTGGAAAATAACAAATACCGACTGGAAACAGGATGCCGTAAAACTGATTGCCGACGAGTGTCAGCGTCAGGGCATTAAATTATTTGTTTATTATTCCCTGCTTGACTGGTATCGAAGTGATTATCAGTATGAAACCGGTCGTACAGGGCGTGGCACGGGAAGAACCGCCAAAAGCGACTGGAATCATTATATCGCGTTCATGAAGGCCCAGTTAACCGAGTTGCTCACCCAGTACGGGCCCATTGCAGGCGTCTGGTTCGATGGATACTGGGATCAGCTGCAGAATGATCGCGATAAAATCAACAAGCCTGCAGTTGACTGGCATCTGGTGGAGATTTACGCGATGATTCACCAGTTGCAACCCCAATGCCTGATCGGGAATAACCACCATCTCAGTCCCATACCGGGTGAAGATTTTCAAATGTTTGAAAAAGACCTTCCTGGTGGAAACAGCACTGGATTCGGGGGTGCTTCTGTCTCCAGCCTGCCGCTTGAAACCTGCGAAACCATCAACAATTCATGGGGCTTTAATATTACCGACCTTCAGTATAAATCGAGCAAAGAACTGATCCGCCTGCTGGTAAAGGATGCCGGCTATGGTGCCAATCTTTTACTGAATATCGGGCCGCTGCCCAATGGCGAGATCCAGTCAGCCTTTACTGACAGGCTGGACAGCATGGGCGTTTGGCTGAAGAAGAACGGGTACAGCATTTATGGCACTAAGGGAGGATATATGAAGCCACAGGAATGGGGTGCTATAACTGAAAAAGGAAACAACGTATTCCTGCATTTATTTAAGACAGACGGCGATAAATTTTTTGTAAAAATACCTTACAAAGTGAAAACAGCGAAGATAGAGGGACGTCTGCTACGCGTGCAACAGTTGGACGACAATTATATTCTGATCGATTTGAAAGGTATACCGTTGGACCCGGTGGATGCGATTATTCAGCTGGAGGTAATAAAATAAAAAAATCCCGCCGCAGCGGGGAATTACTTATTTAATGAATGGCTTTCAGAGCAGTGCCCATCACAATCAGGGACACATAAGCGAAGCCAATTAAAATGAATCCAAAAACGGTCAGTTTTAAAAACACCTTAGCTGGTGCCTTTAAGGAATGGTCTAATTCCTGCTTCATAGGGTTAAATTTTAATACTGGTTTTTCTATAAATATTGCCAGTCACAAAATAGAAAGAGAAACCGGTACCTGCAACGTATTTTTACTAAAGTATACTCCCGGTGAGTTAAAAGCTTTTGAATCCCAACGTACAAATACCCCTTTATTCAATTAAATTGCGGGCTAATCGGCTGAAAATCCGGCCTTTATTTTTATAGAAACTGAGAAAAATATGTCGAATATTCTGATTATAGATGATGAAAAAGCAATCCGGAAAACCCTGAGCGAAATTCTTTCTTATGAAGGATATAAAATAGACGAGGCGGGCGACGGGGAAGAAGGATTCAGGAAATTCAGGGAAAAAGAATACGATGTTATTCTCTGTGATATCAAAATGCCAAAGATGGATGGTATCGAATTCCTTGAAAAAGCCAAGGAAGCCAATCCGGATTTGCCAATCATTATGATTTCCGGACACGGTACCATTGAAACAGCGGTTGAAGCAGTTAAAAAAGGAGCTTATGATTATATATCAAAACCACCTGACCTTAACCGATTGTTGATTACTATTCGCAATGCGATGGATAAAACTTCCCTGGTAGCGGAAACAAAAGTGTTGAAAAGGAAAGTGAGCCGTGTACAGGATATGATTGGTGAATCAACACCGATTCATAAAATCAGGGAGACGATTGAAAAAGTTGCGCCTACCGATGCGCGCATACTAATCACCGGAGAAAACGGAGTTGGTAAGGAACTGGTGGCGCGTTGGGTACATGAAAAAAGTAATCGGGCTGCCGGCCCGCTCATTGAAGTAAACTGTGCAGCGATACCGGGAGAATTGATTGAGAGCGAATTATTCGGTCATGAGAAGGGCTCATTTACATCCGCTGTAAAACAAAGAATCGGAAAATTTGAACAGGCAAATACAGGGACCCTTTTTCTGGATGAGATTGGAGACATGAGTCCCAATGCCCAGGCTAAAGTACTGCGTGCATTGCAGGAGGGAAAGATTACGCGCGTGGGTGGAGATAAGGACATCAGTGTGGATGTGCGTGTGATCGCGGCTACCAACAAAGATTTACTGAAAGAAGTTGATGAAAAAAATTTCAGACTGGATCTTTATCATCGCCTCAGTGTGATCATCATTCACGTTCCGTCATTAAATGAGAGAAAAGATGATATTCCACTACTGATTGACAAATTCATGCAGGATATCTGCAATGAATATGGTATCGCAAGAAAGGGAATTGATGATGAAGCCATAAGGGCTTTACAGGAATACAACTGGACCGGGAATATCCGGGAACTCCGGAATGTCGTAGAACGACTCATCATTCTTTCCTCCAAATCCATTAACCGCGAAGACGTGGCAAATTATGTTCTCCCTAAAAAATAGCCAATTAAAAATTGCATAAATGTGCCGAACGGTTCAGCCAATCCATACAGCCTCTGTATTTTGAAGGCTGTATATGGTACATTTGACCAAATCTAAAATCGCCTAAATGACCGCCCACCAGATCCTGATTCTAATTGAAATTGCTCTTGCCCTTTTTATTCTCCCTGCTTTCGGTTTGTACTTCATGTTTAAAAAAGCAGGAGTTCCAGCGTGGAAAGGATTGGTGCCTGTGCTCAATTCCTATGAGATGATCAAATTGAGCAAACGTCCGATGTATTTGTTTTTTATACAATTTATTCCTGTAGTCGGTTGGTTTTTTTCGCTTGCCATCCTGGTGGAATTTGTAAAGACTTTCGGCAAGTTCAGATTTTACCAGCACGTGCTGACGGTATGTTCTCTTGGCTTATACTTCTTATATGTCGGCCTGAATAAAGAGGATAAGTTTATAGGAGCCGATGCTTCAAAAAAATATAAAAAATCTGCGGCCCGGGAATGGATTGATGCGGGTATTTTTGCAGTCGTTGCCGCTACCCTGATCCGCACTTTTGTTTTTGAAGCGTATGTGATCCCGACACCCTCGATGGAAAAAACATTGCTGGTCAATGATTTTCTTTTTGTCAGTAAGTTCAGCTATGGTCCCCGCATACCGAATACTCCGATTGCCATGCCTTTTGTTCACCATACGATGCCGCTCTTCGACATGAAGTCGTATGTTGAATGGATTCATATTCCCTATACCCGCTGGTTTGCGTCGCCCGTTAAAAGAAATGACGTGGTTGTATTTAATTTTCCGGCGGGTGATACCGTAATTAATAAAGAAGGATATCAGTCAGAGCAACCCTATTATGACGTAGCGCGCATGCTGGGAAACGGTGATATTAATGCAGGCCGCCAGCTGGTTCTCAACGATCCGGATCAGTATCCGATCATTGTGCGCCCGGTTGACAAACAGGAAAATTATATTAAACGATGTGTTGGTATTGCCGGTGATACCCTGCAAATCAAAAATCAGATCGTATACATCAATGGGCAGGCCACAGCATTGCCGGCTTATTCAGAAACAAATTATATTGTTGTAACCGGTGGTCAGCAACTGGATGAAACGGCTATGAAGGACGAGTACGATATCGATATTAATAATGGTGAAGAATTTCAGCAAACGGGCGTTCCAAACCGTTACGCCATTTTACTGACAGCTGTTGCCCGCGACAAAATGTTAAAAAGCGGGCTTGCAAAAAATATTACTCCTTACCTGGACAGCAGTAAGATGGTTTATCCCTATGATCCGCAATATAACTGGACAAAGGACAACTATGGACCTTTCTGGATACCCAAAAAGGGAGCCACGCTTACACTCAATACATTCAATTATCCTTTTTACGAAAGGGCAATCCGGGATTACGAAAAAAATAAACTGGAGATACAGAATGGAAAAATATTTATCAATGATAAGGAGTCCACGAGTTATACTTTCAAAATGGATTATTATTGGATGATGGGTGATAACCGCCACCAGAGCCAGGATAGCCGCTATTGGGGATTCGTACCTGAAGACCATGTAGTGGGTGAAGCCTGGATGATCTGGATGAGTTGGAAGAATGGAGTTCGCTGGAGCCGTCTTTTCAAGAAAATTAAATAAGCTGGAAAATAACTGATGAAGCAAACCAGTATAAATATTCCGGTACAGATATTTCCGGATTCCAAAACCTTGGATCCCGCTGATTCTCTGTTACTGGATGCGGCACATAAAGCCACCGGAGATGCCTACGCACCATACTCAAAATTCAGGGTGGGTGTGGCTGTCAGACTGGACAACGGACAAATCCTGACCGGATCAAACCAGGAAAATGCAAGTTTTCCCGCGGGGATCTGCGCAGAACGTGTAACCCTTTCTGCAGCATCCGCAGCCTTTCCGGGAAAGGCAGTAACAGATCTCGCATTGACCTATATCAATGAAACGGGTAGTAGTAACCACCCCATCAGCCCCTGTGGAATCTGCAGGCAGACACTGGCAGAGTATGAGCAACGTTTTGGCCGGCCTATACGTCTTATACTCGGTGGTATTTCCGGTGAAATTTATATTATTAACAGGGCAACGGATCTGCTCCCATTTGCGTTTAGTAGCCAAGAATTGAATCCACGTTAAATTTGTATAAATATTTCATCCATTATGAAAAAATTGCTCTTCGTATTTGCTATTATCGGAATGATGACTGTTTTTGGTTGTGGTAAACAGGTTCCCGATACAAATGCCTGTACCAATAAATCGATTTATGCCGATACTTCGGCTTTGCTTAAATATGCTAAAGATTCATCTATTTACGTCCACTGGGACAGTTTGGGGCTATATTACCAGATCCTCGACTCAGGGAACAATAATAAGCCAGTATTTTCTTCCAATCTTACTGTCAATTATGTAGGCAGGCTGATGAGCGGTGTTGTATTTGATTCAGCATCCAATACCAATCTGAATGGCTACGGACTTTACAAACTTCTTACCGGCTGGCAGATCGGCCTTCCTAAAATTGGTGTCGGCGGACATATGATTCTGCTCATACCTTCTGCAAATGGTTATGGATGCACCGGGTATGGTCCGGTACCTCCGGATGCCCCTTTGTATTTTGATGTTAAGCTGCTGCAGGTGAACTAGTTTTTCCTAACTTACGTTTCTAAAATTTTACATTTATGAAACGTACGGCCACTGCAATCTGGAAAGGAACCGGAAAAGACGGAAAGGGAACGCTTACTACGCAAAGCACCACATTAAATAATACCCAGTATTCTTATAAATCCCGTTTTGAAGAAGGCGTGGGAACCAATCCGGAAGAGCTCGTTGCTGCAGCTCATGCAGGTTGTTTTGCCATGGCACTCAGCTTTCAATTACAGGGAATGGGACTCATTGCAGACAGCCTCGATGTAAATGCTGTCATTACACTTGATCCACCTTCCAGTTCAATAACGTCTTCCGAGCTCACATTAAAAGCAAAAGTTCCGGGTATTACTGAAGAGCAATTCAAAAAAGCATACGAAGCTGCCAAATCCGGTTGTCCCATCAGTAAACTGCTGAATACAAAAATCACACTTGACGCTGCGCTTGTGTAGTCAAATGTTCAAATGGGCAAATGTGTTCTTTCATAAACGGGATGCAAATTGAAAAACTGCCAGTCGTAAACTGTCAACATATATTGGATATGAAAATAAAGGAAAAGAAATCCAGAAGAGACTTTCTTAAAACATCTTCATTGGCTGCAGCCGGTTTCTTTATTGTACCAAGGCATGTGCTGGGACGTGGCTTCATTGCACCCAGCGATAAATTAAATATTGCCGGCGTGGGTGTCGGTGGTCGGGCTGAAACAAATCTCCCCAAAGCATATAATAATGGTTCCGATAATATTTCGGCGCTCTGTGATGTGGATGACCGCAGATCCGTGAACGCGCGTGCCAAATGGCCGAATGCACCCTACTATAAAGATTACCGCGTGATGCTTGAAAAGGAAAGAAAAAATATTGATGCGGTAATGATCACCACACCGGATCATATGCATGCGCCTATCGCCCTGGCTGCAATGGAATTGGGAAAACATGTGTATGTTGAAAAGCCACTGACGCATGATATTTATGAAGCGCGCATGCTCACAGCTGCGGCAAAAAAATATAAAGTGGTTACCCAGATGGGGAACCAGGGCGCATCAGGAGACGATATCCGGCTCATCGAAACCTGGCTCCAGGATGGATTACTAGGAGACGTACATACCGTACATGTCTGGACAAACCGCCCTACATGGCCACAGGGTATTGTTACTCCAACGGGACAATTTGATGTTCCTGCAGAACTGGATTGGAATCTCTGGCTGGGTACTGCTCCGCAACGAGATTATAATCCTGCATTTCTTCCTGCAATATGGCGCGGATGGGTAGATTATGGATCCGGTTCATTGGGCGATATGGGTTGTCATTTTATCGATTCCCCCTATCTGGCACTAAAACTCGGTTATCCGGTTTCAGCGGAAACCAGCATTGGTTCGGTATATAGTGGATATTTCAAAGAAGTCATCAACACTGAAGGATTTCCACCGTCTGCGAAAACATATATTCAATTTCCCCAGAGGGGTTCGATGGTACCCGTAAAAATGATTTGGTACGATGGCGGAATTTTACCGGAACGACCTGCCGAACTTTTGCCGGATGAAGAGATGAGTAAGGTTGACGGAGGAATGATCTTTGAAGGAACAAAAGGAAAACTGATGGCCGGAAAATTTGGTGCGAATGCAACACTACTACCATCAAGCCTGATGAAAGACAGGGTAATGGCCAAATCAAAATTCCCGCTGGTGGAAGGTGGAACAGAAGGTCACCAGCAACAATGGGTGAAAGCATGTAAAACAGGTTATGGTGCCTATACCAGTTCGGATTTTTCGCTTGCCGGTCCGCTGACTGAAACCGTGCTGATGGGAAATCTCGCAGTTCGTAGCTATCAATACAGTGAGACAAATAGTAAAGGCGAAAAAATATTCCCCGGCAGAAAAAAATTGCTCTGGGACGGAGACAAAATGGAGATTACTAATTTTTCCCCGGCCAATCAATTTGTAAAACGTAATTACCGAACTTATTAAGCTTAACGGTTAACGCGTAACGCTTAACGGTTAACGCTTAACGCAGAACACTTAACGCTCAACGGATAAACTATCAACTATCAACTCCTTTAGTTATAAAGTATGAAAATGAAAGAAAATAATTCGAGAAGAGACTTTATTAAATCATCGTCCCTCGCAGCAGCTGGTTTTTTTATTGTTCCAAGACATGTGCTGGGCCGGGGTTTCGTAGCCCCGAGTGATAAACTCAGGATTGCGGCAATCGGTGCCGGTGGTAAAGGGGAGAGTGATCTCCTTGAATTCTCGAAGAGCCCGAACGCTGATATTATTTTTCTCTGTGACGTGGATGACCGCCAGATTAAAAAATCTGTAGATCGTTTTCCAAAGGCAAAAAGATATTATGACTGGCGCGAGATGCTTGAAAAAGAACATAAGTCCATAGATGCCGTTTCTGTTTCGATACCGGATAATGGTCATGCGGTAGCCGCGCTCTCCGCGATGCAGCTGGCCAAACACGTATATGTTCAGAAACCACTGACGCATGATATTTATGAAGCCCGGACGCTTACCGAAGCTGCAAAAAGATATAAGGTGGTTACCCAAATGGGCAATCAGGGTTCATCCGGAGATGGTGTACGCACCATGCAGGAATGGTATCGTGCTGGTGTAATTGGAGACGCAACCGAAATACAGGTATGGACTAACCGTCCCATCTGGCCGCAGGGCCTGGGAACACCCGCCAGTACAGATCCTGCGCCTGCTGAATTAAAATGGGATCTCTGGCTCGGACCTGCGCAGGAACAAACTTATCATAAAGAATATGTTCCCTTTAGCTGGCGCGGTTTCTGGGCATTTGGAACAGGTGCCCTCGGTGATATGGGCTGCCATTTAATTGATCCTGCATTTAAAACGGTTGGGCTGACTTACCCCAATTCAGTAGAATGCAGCCAGGTTTCTATTTTTGAAAAAGCGTGGACACCGGAATATTTTCCTGAAAGTTGCCCGGCAGCCTCTTCAGTCATTCTTAATTTCCCCAGCAAAGAGGGTAAACCGGATATAAAAATGCATTGGATGGATGGTGGTATCATTCCACAAAGACCCGATGAACTAGGTGCCGATGAGCAGTTTGGTGATAGCGGCGGTGGTGGTGTTTTGATCATTGGTACCAAAGGAAAAATTATGTGCGGAACTTATGGAAGTGACCCCAAACTCCTGCCAACTTCCAGAACGAAGGAAATAAATGTTCCGCAGACACTTGCCCGCGTACCCGAAGGACATTATGTTCAATGGATCAACGCCTGCTTAGCCGGGTACGGTCAAAAAGAAGTCAGCTCTCCATTCGAATACGCAGGCCCTTTAACCGAAACTATTTTAATGGGGAATCTCGCGCTCAGAACATGGAACATCCGGTTATCTAAACCAGCTTCTGCAAATGGAAGACCCCAATGGTCATATCCGGGAAGAAAAAAATTAATGTGGGATGCCGTGAATATGAAGATCACAAATTTTGACGATGCTAATCAGTTTGTGAAGAGAGAATATCGGAAAGGATGGTAAGCAATTGTCAATTATTAATTGTCAATTGTTAATTCGTTAGGCGTTCTGCGTTCCGCGTTAAGCGTTATCCCATTTCTATTCCGTTCTTGGCAAATGAAGTAATAATATCGAGCATGAGTTCATTTCTGATTGAACCCACTTCCGACATATCGGGAACCCAGAATTTAATTTCATAATTGACTGCGTTATTGGCGAAAGTATCCACCGTTACTGCGGGTTTTGGATCCTGCATGATCTTTTGATTTTTATTCAGTTCTTCCAATATCAGGTTCCTTGCCTTTCGGAAATCGGATTTATAAGGAATACTAAGGTTGACCTTAATCCGCCTGTTACGGTTATGCATCGTCCAGTTGATCAGTTGCTGGGATAAAAGATCGCCATTCGGAATGATGATATTCGCACCTTCACCATTACTGATCTGGCTGGACCGTACACCGATTTCCTGAACAGTTCCGGTTTTTCCTGATACCTCAATGGTATCACCTATCTCGATCGGTCTTTCAAAAGCGATAATGATTCCCGACACCAGGTTATTGACCAGGTTTTGCAGTCCGAATCCAATACCCACGCCCAATGCACCAATCAGGATAGATATTTTATTTATTGGAATTCCTGCAGCAGCAACCGCAATAAAAAAACCGGCTGTCCAGATGCTGATCCGGACGATCAGCGCTATGGAGCCAAGCTTTGTCTTTTTCTGCGGACCGGGATTATGACTTTCGTCAAAAAAGAAAGTGACGAACTGTGATAACACAGAAGAAATCCAGATAATAAGAATAAAAAGGAGTCCGCTGGCGAAGGAGAAACTGATGCTTCCAATGGTCCTTGGTTTATTAATGAAATACATTACTAATCCACTAAACCGGTCATAAACTGTCAGGTTTTTCAAAATAGAAAGTACCCAGACAAATATAGCCACCACCCACAATACACTTCGGAGTTTATTCTTCAGATCTACAAAATTCAGAAATGCAAAGAAACGATTGTGAAAGACCTCGGATTGGGTGTACACCGCGTCCACGAGTATAGAGCAGCAAACTTTTAATGTAACTGCCAGCACCAGGCAGTCTATTGCACTAAAAGCAAAAAGTTTTGAAAGCGTAAGCCTGCCGGTCAGGTTGCAGGCGATAGAAAAACTGATTTGTATCAAAGTAATAACCAGCACCCATTTGCGTGCTTTGGAATCTTCGAGATTTCTAAAAATATTTGTTTTCTTTTTTAACAACAGGATACATAATGCGACTAATAACAGTCCGCCGATCATCAGCCCCCATCTTTCACCATAAGCTGAATCGAGAAGAAGGTCATCGAGTGCAAAGGCGATCCAGATTCCAGCAACAAATCCCAGGATGATTCTTCCTGTCCTGGTAAGGTAGGGCCAAAGCAAAATGCTTAAAAGAATCAGGCGAAATAATTCATTTAAATGAACATACACCGCAGGTGCGCTCACGTATCCAAATGATCCATAAGTAAAAAGAAGAAGCAGGCTGGAAATTATAGCAGAATTTTTCAGGAAGGTCAGGTTTCGGATGATCTCTTGATTGTCAGGTTTCCTGCGAACGACACGCAGTATGATAAGAAACCATACCATGAGAAGAATCCAGATGCCGATATTAATGGATCTGGTATCCCAGGTGGTTGCCATAAATATTTTGATTACCCGAATCGAGCGGCTCAGTCCCTCCTGAATAATATCAGTCAGCGATGTATCGTAATCGGTAGCGCAGGATCGAAAAAAAGGTGCTTCTTCCTGATTCCACATTGCCTGGCGAATGGCCTGCTGCCTGTCTATGATTGTGGTTTGTAAATCCTTGACAAGTAAAAAATTTATCGAAACGCGGTTTCTGAGCGTATTTATTTTTATAGCTGAAGTGTGATATAGCGAATCAAGTGAAAGCGAGCGCTCATAAGCCGCTCTCATTTCTCCGTGCAGAATCGCGTTCAGGGAATCATTCAATAAACTGCTGTCGTGTTTTACCGTTCGTATCCGCTGATGAATTCCATTTAACTGATCAACATAAAGGTCGAGTGATTTTTGCCAGCCGGTCATCGTTTCACGTGATTCACCTAATAGGACAGAAGCTGTATTCAGGTTGCGGAGATTGAGCGGATTATCACTCCGTTCGAGCCGGTTATGAAAAAAATTCAACCCCTTCTCCATTCTGGATAGAGATTTCAGAATGCCTGTCGTGTCAATTGCCTTATCAAAAAAATTTTCCGCCCGGTTCAGACTGAAGGAATATGATTCAACCTTATTAACCATATTCGGTACGGTGGTATCCTTAATATCTTTTTCGTTCAGTATGGAATCAGAAATCCGGCTGTTTAATTCAAGGGCTGCTGTATCAATCTTCCGGTGGTGCACTACACGTTTCTTTACCTGTGCATTGGCCAGGAAGAAACTGAAAGTGAACAACAAAAAGAGGACAACTTTTAGCCGGTTATTAGCGGGCATAACAGCTCGAATTTTAGCCAATTTACGCTAATTGCTGATGAAGGTCACAAGTTAAAATGCAGAATACATGCCAGTTATTCGCTGAGCATCCGGGAGAGCATCAGCAGTTCAGTTTTTTTATACAAGTTAGACTCGTTATCGAAACATTTGCTGAATTCTTCCAGCAAAGTCTGCATAATCCGTATGTGATTGCATGGTTTAAAGTGAATATCAGACGGGGTGATGGCAATTCGGTTGAAATAATTCATCACATCTTTATGAGAGAATACCTGGCCACTCATCGGGTCAATAAAAAACTCGATGCGGTCGATGGCAGCTTTGTTGTTTTCCTCATCAGCCAGTCCGGGTTTGATATACGCCAGCACAAACTGTCGGGGAATATTGATGGCTTTGACGGGGATATCCAGCAATTCACCCAGCAACAAATAAACGATTCCATTGATGATGGTATTCCCTCTTTTCGTTTCAATCATTTTATGAATCAGGAATTCATCCGGGTGCTGATATCCGACCTCGGTTCCTTTCAGATTATAATAGCCATAAATGATGCTGGTAAGTACGTTCACCTGCTCCAGGGGTGTCAGGTAACTGTTTAATTCCAGCCAAATATTGCGTCGTAGTTTTTCAATTTCTTCGAGTACCGGACTGGTAGCCAGGTCAGGATATTGGAATTTGGATACCAGTAGACTGGCCGTCAGCAAATCGTGATAGCTGCTGGTTTTCCATCTTTGAAAATCTTCGGTGAGGTCGCGATAATGCAACCGGTGAATCAGCATTTCAATTCTTTCCTGGATTGTATCCTGCACAGTATTTTCCCAAAGATATTCCAGGTTCGGAATGATTCCCCGGCCATAACTGATGATGCGATCGCTGACTGATGTGAAAACTTCTTCATCCGGATCATCAATCAGATGAAGCAAAGCCTTAATTTCTTTCGATTCCTGCATGGGGTGGATGGTTTTTCTTCAGGCGATATTCAGATAGGGTTAACGGGATGAATATCGCAGAAGTTAAAAAAAATGCAATGACAATCTTATCCACAAATCCTTTCCGGATGTTTATTTCCGGTAAGAATGCACCTGTACCTATTGGATAACGCAGGATTTTTAAAAATCTTATGAGGATTTCTTTTTCTTCGGAACTCTTTTAGGCGGGTTGGCTTTCACCTCTTCTATGATGGCCTTGATTTCAGGTAATTCAAGTGTTTCCACAGTGTCCTGTTTGTCCTTGGGGATCTTATAATTACGCAGGCCCTGTTTTATATAGGGACCATAGGGTCCCCGGAGTAATTGAATTTTTTCCTTTTCAAAAACCTTGATCGTCCTTTGTTCCTTGGTGGCTCTTTTTTCTACTACAATGGGAACTGCCTCATCAAAACTGATGGTATACGGATCAAATTCTTTTCCGAGCGAATAAAATTTCTTGTCGTGCGCGATATATGGGCCAAATCGTCCAATGCTCACCGTTACATCTGCACCCTCAAACGAACCCAGGTTACGGGGCAGTTTGAACAGTTCCAGCGCATCCTCGAGATTGATGGTTTCAATGCTCTGGGTATTTTTTAATTTAGCGAATTTTGGTTTTTCTTCGTCATTCTGTTCACCGATCTGTGCCATTGGTCCGTAACGACCCATCCGGACAATTAGTTTTTTTCCGGATACCGGATCCACACCCAACTCTCTCTCACCACTGATTCTCTCAGCCGTTTCAATCGTGTTATCAACATCTTTTTTAAATGGAATATAAAAATCGTCGATCATATTATTCCATTCGATTTTGCCACTGGCAACTTCATCAAACTCCGCTTCGATACGGGCTGTGAAATTATAATCCATGATATCATCAAAATACTGTTTTAGAAAATCTGTGACCACCAGCCCCAGATCAGTCGGAAATAATTTTGATTTCTCGGCGCCTGTTGTTTCCTGTTCAGAGATTTTGCTGATGGTATTTTCTTTGAGTTTCAGAATTCTGAAATTCCGGATCACTCCTTCCTTATCGCGTTTTTCCACATAACCTCTTTTGAGAATAGTGGAAATAGTCGGGGCATAAGTAGATGGCCTTCCAATTCCGAGTTCTTCCAGTTTTTTAACCAGCGATGCTTCCGTATAACGGGGTAGAGGCCGGCTGAAACGCTCTGTGGCGCGCATTTCCACAAAAGGCAATTTTTGATTGACTGATAAGGGCGGCAACATTCCTTCCTGGTCTTCTTCTTCTTCGGTAATGTCATCATCATCGCGGTCTTCCCGATACACTTTCAAGAATCCGTCAAATTTCAAAACCTCACCACTTGCTT